>ENA-OYZN01000075-OYZN01000075.1-human-gut-metagenome-genome-assembly--contig:-NODE-75-length-74112-cov-13.684378_pt1 | contig 74112 bp, 78 predicted proteins | sample MGYA00243294_ERZ653483 | MGnify/ENA primary metagenome ERZ653483 (study PRJEB26926, sample SAMN06165155) | human gut metagenome | biome: ENVO:00009003; feature: ENVO:2100002; material: ENVO:00002003... | reverse complement strand
GTTAATAATCTTAAATATGGGTTCAAATTTATGTATGCTTATTAGAAAAATTGAATGAAAAAATAAAAAATCCCGCTGGAAAATTCATGAAAATACAGGCTTTTTGAACCTGGAAAATTTATTCTGATATCTTGTTCAAAATCGTAGACAGGAAAAAATCCAGACACTATAATGGCAAAAAATAAACAAGAAAGGGGGAAACAAAGTGCTTAAGTGGATACAGCTGGGTATTACGGCACTGCTGCTTATAAGGGCAGTTTATACGGATTTAAAAACCGGAAAAATCGAAAACCGCTTAATTTGCCTGGGACTGGCAGCAGGTTTTGTCTGTGGCTGTGTAGAAGGAGGAACCTCACGGCTGCTGGAGGGCATAAAAATGATGTGCATTGTAACAGCCGTTTTATTTTTTCTATTTGCCATTAAAGGGCTGGGAGCCGGAGATATTAAGCTGCTTGGAATGCTGGCATTCATTTTTCCGGAAGATGCGGTGTCAATCATTGCTGCTTCATTTTTTGCCGGCGCCGCCATTGCAGGAGGGCGGATGTTTATCCGGGCATGGAAACGAGAAAAAATTTATAGGCAAAGGGAGACATTGAATTTTTCTGTGCCCATTGCTTTGGGAACGGGTGCCGTTCAATTGTGGAATATGCTCCGTTAAAAATCTGGGGAGGTGTGTAATATGCGGATGCTGAGAATAGGAATACTGGATGATGAAAGGGAGTACGTTGAAAATTTGTCAGCATATCTGGGCAGGTTTGGCAAAGGAAGGTGGATGACAGCAGCATTTACAGACCGGGAGATAGTGAGGTCTTATCTGAAAGGAAAGCGACTGGATTTGATAGCCGGTACCAGTGTGGAAGAACTTAAAAAATTGCAGGAGGAATATAACGGACTTACCTTCCTGTGGTTGTCAGACCAGCGGGAGGTAAAGAAAAAGGATATCTCCTTCCAGTTCGTGTATCGGTTCCAGAGTGCAAAGGTGATTGGTGCCGCAATAGAAAACATGGTAAATCAGGCACAAATGTCCGGGCACAGGGAAAAAGCCATGGTGGCAGTTTATTCGCCGGTGGGACGGTGTGGAAAGACCACCATGGCGCTGAGGGTGGCAGAAAATGAGAGTTATGGAAGGTGGCTCTACATTGGAATGGAGGATTACAGCTCTTTTCCGTTACAGCAGGAGAGTACGGATATGGCGGAGGATACCGCAGCTGCCGATAATTTTATTTACTACTTAAAGGAGCATCAGGCAGAAAAGCTGCTGGCTCTTATGGAGAAAAGTGCCGGGAAAATTGCTTCGGGATGGTCGGTTTTTGACAGGAGACAGATAAACGCAGAGGATATGGCATGGCTTAAAAATGTGCTAAGGGACAGCGGATATCACGGTATGGTTTGTGATTTTGGAACCGGTGTACTGCAAGGCTTTGATTTTTTTTCCCTGTTTGACTATATTTTAGTCCCCTATTTGAAGGAGGAAAAAGCGTTGATAAAGAAAAACAATTTTCAAAGCCTGTTGAAGCTGTACGAACTGGAGGATGAAAAGATAAGGTTTATAGACATGGAAAATAAACAGGAGGTCACGGAACAAATGGATGAGGTGTTCAGAGGGGAAGGCAGATGACAGACAGGATAAAACAGGAAAAGGCGGATTTGCAAAGACAGCTGACGGAGCAGCTCAATTTAAGCAGGGAGCTGACGGATGAGGAGGTAGAGGAAGTTATTGAACAGGCAGTGCTAGAAAGAGGAAAAAAAGCTTACCTGTCAGTGGCGGAAAAACAGCTGTTAAAAAGAGAGCTCTTTAACTCCTTCCGCAAGCTGGATGTATTGTCCCAGCTGCTGGAGGATGAGGACATTTCAGAAATAATGGTAAACGGACAAAAGCATATTTTTATTGAGAAAAATGGAGTTTTGTCTGAGACAGCGGAGGGATTTACCAGTGAGGAGAGGCTTAGAAATGTGATACAGCAGATTGTCAGCAGCTGTAACCGGATTGTAAATGAGACAGTACCCATTGTAGACGCCAGGTTAAAGGATGGTTCAAGAATAAACGTGGTGCTGCCGCCGGTGGCATTAGACGGAGCCGTCATGACAATCCGCAAGTTTCCAAAGGAATTTTTTACTATGGATAAATTAATTGCCATGGATTCTATTACCGGGGAAGCGGCGGAATTTCTTAAAGCTTTGGTCAGGGCAAAATATAATATTTTTATCAGCGGGGGAACCGGAAGCGGAAAGACCACCTTTTTGAATGTTTTAAGCAACTATATTCCGGAAACGGAGAGGGTTATCACAATAGAGGATTCCGCAGAATTACAGATTAAGGGGATTCCCAATCTTGTAAGACTGGAGACAAGAAATGCCAATGTGGAAGGAAAGAATGCCGTTTCCATGTCCCAATTGATAAAGGCGGCGCTTCGCATGCGCCCGGACCGCATTATTGTGGGGGAGGTCAGGGATTCGGCGGCTATGGATATGGCAAACAGTATGCTGACCGGACATGACGGGAGTATCAGCACCGGACACGGAAACTCTGCAAGGGAGATGATGCTGCGCCTGGAAACCATGATTTTAATGGGATATGATATGCCGGTAATGGCAATCCGCCAGCATATTGCCGCAGCCATTGATATTGTCGTACACCTGGGAAGGCTCCGGGATAACAGCAGACGGGTACTGGAAATTTGTGAGATTACCGGGGTAGAAGGTGGAGAGATTAAAATGCAGACAATATTTAAATTCCGGGAGGATAGGGAAGAGCAGGGAAGGGTTAAGGGAGTGCTAGTGCAGACGGCAGAGCTTAAGAATATTCAAAAATTACTGCAGAGCGAATGGAGGAATAAGGAAGATGAAGAAAAGGAAAGAAAAGGAGAAAAGCAAAAAAAAGCGATATGACTACAGTGTATATGATTTTTGTGGAAGGGATTGGGTGGAATACGGTTTAAAACAGCTGGTTAAGGCGGTGGTTATCTGCTACCTGTTCTATGATTCCTGTAAAGCGGCAGTGTTAATGCTTCCCTTTGCTTTTATAGATTATCAAAACCTGCGGCAGAGAAAGCTGGCGGAGCAGAAGCACAGGCTGACTCTTCAGTTCAAATCCATGATAGAGGCACTGGTTGCTTCCTTAAATGCAGGATATTCTCTGGAGCACGCCTTTGAGGATGCAAAGAAGGATTTAGCTTTGCTGTACGACAGGCAGGAATTTATTTTTAAAGAGCTGGATATCATTTTGTCGGGACTTAGAATGAATATCCCATTGGAAAGACTGTTAAAGGATTTTGGTGAACGCAGTGATATTGATGATATAAATAATTTTGCCAATGTGGTTATGGCAGCGAAGAGAAGCGGAGGCAGCTTAATCCGGATTATTCAGAAAACGGTGAACAGCATTGCCGATAAAATTGCAGTGGAGGAGGAAATAGAAACCCTGGTGGCTGCAAAGAAACTGGAGGAGCGCATTATGATGGTAATGCCCTATGGCATCATTTTCTATTTAAGGGTGAGCAATGGAGAATTTCTGGAGGTTTTGTACCACAATGCTTTAGGGGTTATGCTGATGACTCTGTTCCTGGTTATGATTTATGCGGCTGACATATGGGCATCCAGAATTATGGAGATACAGGTATGAGAATCATAAATGGAATATTGTTTGTAATTTTTCTGGCATTATCAATTATATGGTGGCTGTCACAGGGGAGAGAGGACAAAAGCCTTCCAAAGGGCATTTTATGGATAAAAAAGCATATAGGGGTGATTATCCTGCTCTTTGTCACGAATATGTTCAGCTTTTATCTCACTTTTGTTAATGACAGTGGTGATATTGTCATAGAAAAAGAGGGATATACCGGAAATGAAAAACAGATTGGACTTTTACTGGAAAAAGAAAACACTACGGAAATGGTCACATTAAATGTCCGTCCCAGAAGGCTTACAAAAGACCAGCAGGAAGAAAAAATGAAGGAGGCATTTGCTTATATTGACGGGCACCTGAAGGGACAAAATGATACCCTTTCAAGAGTTACCAAAGATTTGGATTTTTCCCTTGATTATGAAAAATATCCTTTTGATGTGGAGTTCCAGACAGAGGATTATGCATTAATTGACGGAGAGGGGAGGGTAAAAAATAAAAGGGAGGAATTGATGGCATTAGGCTATGGGCAGCGGGAGCTCAAGACGGGTATTACCACACAGGTGAAGGTGGTTTTATGGTATGGGGAAGTGAGCAGACAGCAAATTTATGAAATTGTAGTTTTTCCAAGGGAGGAAAGCAGCCTTCAGGAGCAGTTTTCTGAGGTAAAGGAGCAAATTAATAATAAGGAAGACAAAGCGTTATATGAGGAACAATTTATTCTGCCGGCAAATATTAATGGTGTACAGCTTACAAGGACAGATGAAACCGGGGTGTCACCACTTCATGTGCTGGTTACCGGTATTATAATAGCGGGATTATTGCTGCTTCGGGAAAGGGAGGATGTAAAAAACCAGGAAAAAAAGAGAGAGGAGATGTTAAAAAGAAGCTTTCCCTGGTTTGTAAATGAACTGGCATTACTGCTGGGGGCAGGAATGCAGGTAAAAAATATATTTGCAATGCTGATTGAAGAATATGAGAGGAGCACGGAAGGACAGCGTATGAAACAGAGGGATTACAGGGAGGTACTGATTAGGGAGCTGAAGCATGCAAAGCAGAGCTTGGCACTGGGCATTTCCGAGGAACAGGTATATTACCAGCTGGGAAGAAGGCTGAAGCTTCCCTGCTATATTAAGCTGATGACTCTGTTAGAGCAAAATGTAAAGAGGGGCACCCTGGGACTTACTGCCATATTTGAACAGGAGGAATTAAATGCTCTGGAGGAGCGGAAAAATCTTGCCAGACGGTATGGGGAAGAGGCAGGGACAAAGCTGCTGGGCCCCATGATTTTACTGTTAATCGTGATTATGCTGATGATTATGATACCGGCATTTTTAAGCTTTTCTTAACACATAACGAGATAGGTGATTGCGAAACTCTCTATTTTCAAAACCCAGTTGTGTAATATATACAATACCATAAGCAAGGTGCTTTGGAGCCGTTGGTACTTAGGTGCCGTATTTTGGCACCTTACGTACCATTACGAGCGACAAGCAGCAAAATGCCTGTATACTTGGCGAAACGAAGTTGAGCCTAGTAGAAAGGTATGCACAGCTGCGTGCCCAGCGTTGATATTGTATATATTGCACAACGGTAGGTAACCAAAACAGAGTTTCGCAATCACCTAATAACGAGAGGCAGAAAGGAGGTGAGGCCTATGAGTTGGTTGAAAAAAGCATGGATAGATTTTCTTAGGGATGAGTCCGGAATGGGCGTGGTGGAAATCATATTGATTATTGTGGTTTTAATTGCCATGGTTCTGATTTTCAAAGAGCAGATTACAGCATTGGTGGAGAACATCTGGAAATTCATTAACCAGAAAGCAAAGAAAATCTACTAAGCGGAATCAGAAAAGCAGCTGAAAAACACAAACAGAAGGAAAAAAGAATACCGGATGCTGCCGGTAAACTGCAAAATGAATCAGGAGGTGTACTATGAACAATAAAGGTCAGACCACTGTATTTTTTTCCCTTATAATCAGCGTATTATTACTGTTTACCTTTACTGCACTGGAGGTGGTAAGAATCCATATGAGCAGGGTGAAAATAATGGCCTGTGTTCATAGTATGCAATCCGGTATTATGGCAGATTATAACAGGGAATTGTTTGAACGGTATCATCTGCTGTTTATAGAGCCCACATATGGAACCGGGAGTGAAGCAGCAGCAGAGGAAAGGATAAAGGATTATCTGGATTCTTCTCTAAACGGAGAATCAGTAACAAATAAAGGAATTTATCAGTTTGAAATAGAGGAGATTATGCTGACAGACCAGAAAAATATACTGGAAGACGATATGAAGCTGTTGAAGGGGCAGATTGCCGATTATGAAAAGACATCCGGTCTGGTAAACCGGATAAAGGGGCTGGCAGAGAAAACAAAGCAGGAGACAAATAATGTTGCGGATGCGGCAAGGGAAACAGAATTAAATGGGGTAGAGCTGGACTTGCTACAGGAGGACGCCGGAGAAGGGCAGAGTAATGGACGGGACAACGGAAAGGAAAATCAAAGGGAGGAAAGCGGGGTGGATGACCCGCGGGAAACGCTAAAGGAATCTTTAAAATTCGGAGTGCTTGCGTTTTTAATGCCAGACAGCCATATCTCAAAGGAAGAGCGTGATTTCAGCAATTCTCCCTCTGCCCGGTATAAGGAGGAGAAGGAGGAAGAACAGGATACCAGTTTTCAAAATATAGATTTTCTCAAAAATATAATCAAGGACGCTTCAGACAGAGATTATTCTGATGATTTAAAACAACAGGCGGCCTTTGTGGACTATGTCAGCAGTAATTTTTCCAATGGAGTAAACCAGAGGGAAGATTCCGTTGCAAAGTGTGAGATAGAGTATATTTTAAAGGGAAAGACCAATGATTATGACAATCTGGAGGCTGTTGTTAATGAAATGATATGGCTGCGCATGCCCATAAACTATGCCTATCTGCTGACAGATACAGAGAAGAAAAGTGAAGCCCTGACAATGGCGGCAGCTATCTGTACTGCCACCGGAACAAGCGGACTTATTGAGGTGGTAAAATATCTTTTACTGGGATGCTGGGCATATGGAGAAACCCTGTATGAGATGAAAAGCCTGCTGGCAGGAGAAAAAATTGCGTATATAAAGACAAAAGACAGCTGGAATACAGAATTAAAAAAATTGTTTTCCCCGGGAAAAACCAAACAGTCTGTAAACGGACTTGATTATGAGGCATATCTGATGCTTTTGCTGGCTGGCAGAAGTGGAGATAAATTAAATACAGCCTATGCCAGGATGCTGGATATGATGGAGCTTAATTTACAAAAGGAGGATTCGGATTTTTATATATCAAATTGTGTGGGGCAGATGACGATACAGGGAAAAATCACAGTAAATCCGTTATTTAGACTTATGGGAACAGAGGAAGCCTATGAATATTATTTTGAGGAGGAAATTGCCTATTGAGGATGGGAATTTTATGATAAAGCCTCATAAGAAATTTTACACTGTATCTTTTTATAAGCTCTTATATGAGACAGCCCAGGGAGTAAGGTTTGTTCTTTCAGTAAAATAATCTCCAAGTATGAACAAGATGTTTTGTATAAGAGTTTTTAAATGGATATAGTAATCTCGTAAGGAGAGAAAAATTGTCAGGAAATAACAGCAGATATAAATGGGAGGAAAATGGTATGGGGATTCAAAACAGAGGATCTGTCACAGTGGAAGCGTGTCTGGTAGTACCGCTTTTTTTATTTTTTATGCTGGCTATAGCAGATTTTATCATGCTTCTGTTTGCAGAAGCTCATATTCACCAGAGTCTGGCAGAGGCAGCAGATTATACAGCACAATACGCTTATCTGGAAGAAAAGCTGCTTGGCGAAACAGGGAACCGGACTGGTTCCATATTAAATACAGCCATTTTGGCAAAACAGTTTTATACATATCTGGGTGAGGATGCCAATGTGGAGAAAATAATACAGAATGGAAAGCATGGAATTTTGTTACGTATAGAGGTAAATCAGGAAAACGAGAAAGTATTTACAGCAAGAGCAGGTTATTTTGTAAATATTCATATTCCCCTTTTGGGAAGCTATCCCATGAAGGTATCGGACTCCATAAAGCAGAAGGCTTTTCTGGGATATGGAAGAGAGGAAAGGATAGATACATATGTGTATATAACGCCCAATCAGGAGGTGTATCACAGACACAGAACCTGCAGTCATTTATCCGTAAAGGTAAAAGAGTTAAATATAAGCCTGAAGGACAATTATTCACCATGCAGCTTTTGCGGAAGGGATAAAAATGCAGGTAATAAAATATATGTGTCAGAGACAGGCAGAGTGTTTCACTACCGGAGGGAGTGCAGCGGGCTGAAACGGACTGTAAACAGGGTAAAGCTGAATGAGGTAAAGGGATTGGGAGCCTGTCAGAGATGCAGCAGATGAAAAAAGATTCTTATAAGGATTTTAAATAGGATATCTAAAAAGATAAAAATAGGGAAAAGCGTGAGGGGAATGGAATGTTACAGGCAAAAGAGAGAAAAAACAACGGAAGTGCGGTGATTGAAGCCACATTACTTATACCAATTTTTCTGGGTATTGTATTTTTTTATATTTTTTTTGTTCTATTTGAAATAGAAACTGGAAATTGTGTGGAAAGTATGGTAGAATACAAATATAACATAGAAACGAAGTCCGACATCAAAAATGCAGAACCTGGTATAAGAATTATAGACCAGGGAAATACGAGAATTATACAAATGGAAAAAACAGGACAATTTTTTAATGTGCAGCTGGAGTTAAAAGGGAATAATGGAAATCCAGCGGAAAAAATAAGGAGGTGGCAGCTTGCAGTCAGTACGATTTCTCAGGGAGGGATTTAAGCATTACATGGTAGTGCCATGTAATGACAGAATAGATACGGGTTATAAAAGCCGGATGGTACAGCATTGTCCATTACCCTACTATTCACAGTACGAGATAAGAGAGTTTAATGGAAAGCAGGTTTTATATTACCGGCTTAAATACCGCACAACGGTGAAGACGGTTATGGACCATATGCCTTTTACATTATCCCAGGTAAAGAATATGTTAATTTCTATTATAGGAGTAATGGAGGTTACAGACGACTATCTATTATATTTTGATGCTGTTGTTTGGAAAACGGACCGGGTATTTATTGATGTAGATACCGGAAAGATGGATTTCTGCTATAATCCCAATTTTGGTGAGGACAACGGAGATTATAAGGATTTTCTGGCGGAGATTATGGAGGAGGCTGACAAAAAAAATCACGAGGCATGGGAGTTGATTTCAGAGTTCTATAATGTGGTTACAAATCCGGAATGTACAATAGAGCAGCTTATACAATACCGGAAGGACAGACTGGGAGGGGAGAATAGTATCTATACGGATGAATCAAGAACAAAATCAACATCCCGGGAAATTTTTGAGACTGTAAGCAGTAAACTGATTAAGGAAAAAGATACAGAGGATTTCACTGTCCGGGATGAGGGCTTTTTTATCTGGGCGGTCCGGTTTAGTATAGTTTTTCTGGCTATAGTAAATATAGTGTTAATTATTCTTATGTTATGTAATATTTTGACGTACACCTGTATCAAATATCTGGTTATCGGCATCGGCATAATGGCAGCTGCGGTGCTTCTCCATTCCCATATGTCGGAGGATGAGAGTGTAGATGAGATTATGCAGTCATATCTGGAAAGCCTGCCGGAGTATGGAGAGGACAGTCCATGGGCCCAATATGAGACAACTCTTTTACAGCAGGAGGCTATGGAGAAAAAACCGCCTATATTATGTCTGATGTCCGCTATTAAGGACAGGAATCCTACGATTTATGTCCGGGAAAAAAGCGTTGTGTTAGGATGTATGGAGGAAAACTGCGACTATGTATTAAAGGTAGATGGTGTCAGCCGGATGCATGCCAGACTTGTAAGAAAAGAGGATGGCTTGTATATGTCTGATTTGAATTCCACAAACGGAACCTATCTGAATGGAAAATTAATTGAGAGTGGAAGGGATTACAAGCTAAAGGAGGGAGATGTTGTTTCCATTGCCCGGAATGAGTTTTTTGTGGCTCCGGAAGGCTGAAAGCCCCGGATAAGGGACTGTCTTTTGCGGCATACCATTTTTGTATTATTTTAAGTTGTAAAAAAGTATAAATTCAGCTATACTTACAATAGGTATGCGAAAAGAGGTGATGTTCTACGAAAATTAATATTTACTATGGTGGAAGAGGGCTTATAGAAGACCCTGCGATTTATGTACTGAATAAGATGACAGAGGTATTAAAGGAGTTACGTGTGGAAGTCACCCGATATAATATCTTTGAAGATAAAAGTGCAATTGCTACGCTGCCGGCTACACTGAAGGAGGCGGACGGAGTAATTTTAGCGACCACAGTGGAGTGGTTTGGAATCGGCGGTTATATGCAGCAGTTTCTGGATATGTGCTGGCTGTATGCGGATAAGCAGGAGCTGAGCAGTATGTATATGCTGCCGGTGGTTATGGCTACCACCTATGGGGAAAGAGATGCTGAGCTTAGTCTCATAAAGGCATGGGAAACACTGGGTGGAATACCCCTTACCGGCCTGGCAGCTTATGTGGAAAATCTGGATGAGTTTGAACAAAATCAGGAATACAGCAAAATAATTGAAAAGAAGACAGAAACCCTGTACAGGTCAATTCATCAGAAAACCCAGAGTCTGCCAACGAGTACCCTTGCGGTAAAGACAAATCTGTTAAAGACCAGAACCATTGATTTAACACCACAGGAAAGTGAACAGCTATCCCGGTTTGTAAGTGACGAGTCCTATGTAAGGCAGCAGAAGGAAGATATCGAAGAGCTGTCCAATATGTTCAAAAAAATGCTGGGCAGTGAACAGACAGAGGAAGAGCTGGGGGATTTTTCCGGTGAGGATTCAAAGGATACGGAGTTGCAGCAGGGCAGTCAGGAAAACGGAAGGGAAATTCCGATTGATTCCAATACCGATACGTTGGTGGCGGCATTTATCAGGCATTATAAGCCGGAGCCCGGTTTTACAGCATCCTACGGAATTATCATTTCGGACCAGGATTTAATTCTGCATTTAGAAGCGACGCCGGAGCACATAAAAGCATTTTATGCTGCTACGGATGAGGCAGATGTAATATTAAGAACAACAACAACGATGCTGAATAATATTCTGGCAGGTAAAATCACGTTCCAGAAGGGATTTATGGCGGGCGAGATATCTGCAAAGGGCAATTTTAAAACGCTCCGGATGCTGGATACGATTTTCCAGTTTTAGAAGTGTAAATGTGTTAGGATGTGAACAATATGTCATACATGGCTCTATACCGTAAATGGAGACCAGATGAATTTGAAGAAGTAAAGGGACAGGAGCATGTGGTTACGACCCTGAAAAACCAGATTACCCATGACCGTGTGGGGCATGCCTACCTGTTTTGCGGAACAAGGGGAACGGGTAAGACGACAGTGGCGAAGCTGTTCGCAAAAGCAGTAAATTGCGAGCATCCGTTAGAGGATGGAAGTCCCTGTAACGAGTGTGCTGCCTGTAAGGCAATCAGTGACGGAAGCTCGCTGAATGTGATAGAGATTGATGCCGCATCGAATAATGGTGTAGACAACATTCGTGATATCCGGGAAGAGGTGCAGTACTCCCCGGCAGAGGGTAAGTATAAGGTATATATCATTGATGAGGTGCATATGCTTTCCATTGGAGCATTTAATGCGCTGTTAAAGACATTGGAGGAACCGCCTTCCTATGTCATATTTATTCTGGCGACTACGGAAGCCCATAAGATTCCTATTACCATTCTTTCCAGGTGCCAGAGATATGATTTCCGGCGCATCAGTCTGGATACGATTTATGACAGACTGGTGGAACTGTTGAAGAGAGAGGGAATTGAGGCAGAGGAGAAGGCAGTCCGCTATGTTGCAAAGGCAGCGGACGGTTCTATGCGTGATGCGTTGAGTCTTCTCGACCAGTGCATTGCCTTTTATCTTGGGCAGACCCTTACCTACGAAAAGGTATTAGAGGTATTGGGTGCGGTGGATGTGGAAGTGTTTAACCAGCTGATGTGTTATGTCGCATCAAATGATACCATGAAAGCGCTGGAGGTTATTGATGAGATTGTCTGGCAGGGAAGGGAGCTGTCCCAGTTTGTGACAGACTTTACATGGTATATGCGGAATCTGTTGTTGATTAAGGCATCGGACCATGTAAATGACCAGCTGGATATTTCAGCTGAAAATCTGGAAAGCATGCGGCAGGTTGCCGCCCAGGTGGATATGGAATCCTTAATGCGGTATATACGCATATTTTCAGAGATGTCCGGTCAAATCCGGTATGCCAGCCAGAAAAGGGTAACCTTAGAGCTTGCCATTGTTAAGCTGACCATGCCGCAGATGGAAAATAATATGGACTCTATTCTGGACCGGATACGGGTATTGGAAAAGAAGGTAGAGGAAGGTGCGGTCTCCTTAAGCGAAGAGCAGCTGGCTGTACTGGCGGGACAAAATGACAGAGGAAAGCCTGGGAATGCAGAGGAGACAGAGGAAACGCCTGTAAACCGGGAGGAGATTTTAAAAAAAGAACTGACACCGGCGGAAATTGAGGATATGAAGGCAATTATGGATAGTATCCGACAGATTCAGACAGAGCCGGAATTGAGGGAACGCATTGGTGTCACAACTGCGAATCTGTTAGGGGAAGCCAAAGTTAACGTGGGGCATGACCGCAAATCCATTGTATTGTCCTTTGAAAAAACCGAGATGGGTGAATATGGTTATAAGCAGTTTAATAAGGAAATCCATCGGGAAGCACTGAAGGAGATAATCGGAGAACTGACCGGCAAATCGGTTGAGCTTACCTGCCAGATGAATGGGGACAAAGAGGAAAAGGATATAACAAGCGTAAATTTAACTAAGGTTAATTTTGATATAGTAATAGAATAAAAAGCAGGAGGATATTAAAAAATGGGAAAACGTGGTGGAGGCTTTCCGGGAGGAATGCCGGGAAACATGAATAATTTAATGAAGCAGGCTCAGAGAATGCAGAAGCAGATGGAGGAGCAGGCAAAGGAATTAGAGGAAAAGACCTATGAGGCATCTGCCGGAGGCGGTGTAGTTAAGGTTACTATCTCCGGAAAAAAAGAGGTGCAGCAGGTGCATTTAGACCCTGAAGTGGTAGACCCGGATGATATTGAGATGTTAGAGGACCTTATCATGGCGGCAACCAATGAGGCGCTCCGCATGCAGGAGGAGGACCAGAATACACAGATGTCAAAGATTACCGGTAATATGGGCGGACTGGGAGGACTTCCATTCTAATGGATTTGTATAGTGAACAGGTAAATCATCTGGTGGAGGAATTGGGAAGACTGCCGGGGATTGGTCACAAATCCGCCCAGCGGCTGGCATACCATATTATAAATATGCCCCATGACCAGGTAAAGTCATTGTCCGAATCTATTATTACAGCCAGAGAAAATGTAAGATATTGTAAGGAATGTTATACGTTGACGGACAAGGAAATTTGTCCGATTTGTTCTTCAAACAACCGGGATAAGAAGACCATTATGGTTGTGGAGACACCAAGGGATTTGGCAGCCTACGAGCGCACCGGCAAATATAACGGTGTATATCATGTGCTTCACGGTGCCATTTCACCAAAGCTTGGTATCAGCCAGGACGATATCCGGTTAAAGGAGTTGATTGTCCGTCTCCGGGGAGATGTGGAAGAACTGATTATTGCTACCAATTCCGGTGTAGAGGGAGAAATTACGGCAATGTACATTAGCAAGCTGGTAAAACCAACGGGCATTAAGGTGTCGAGAATTGCTTCCGGAATACCGGTGGGCGGTGATTTGGAATGTATTGATGAGGTTACCCTTCTTCGCGCATTGGAGGGAAGGGTCAGCTTATAGAACCAGTTAAAAACATAACAGGCGGCAAGTGTACACGAAAGGATACAAGCAGAAAGGAAGGTATGTGCATGAAGAGAATAGGAATGTTGACAAGCGGCGGTGACTGCCAGGCATTAAATGCCACAATGAGAGGCGTGGTAAAGGGCCTCTGTAATATGTATAAGGATGTTGAGATTTATGGCTTTTTAGAGGGTTATAAAGGATTAATCCGCAATACTTACAAGCTTCTTAAGGCTTCTGATTTTTCGGGTATTTTGACAAAGGGGGGCACGATTCTTGGCAGCTCTCGCCAGCCGTTTAAATTGATGGATCAGCCAACAGAGGATGGTATCAATAAGGTAAAGGCAATGAAGGAGACCTACAGGAAGTTAAAGCTGGACTGCCTTGTGGTATTAGGCGGAAATGGTTCCCAGAAAACAGCCAATTTATTAAGTGAAGAGGGATTAAATGTAATTGGTCTGCCAAAAACCATTGACAATGATTTGTGGGGAACCGATATGACCTTTGGTTTCCAGTCTGCTGTTGATGTCGCAACTGCGGCAATTGACTGTATTCATACAACCGCTGCCTCCCATAACCGGGTATTTATTGTGGAAATCATGGGACATAAGGTTGGACACATTACATTACATGCAGGTATTGCCGGCGGTGCGGATGTAATTCTGCTTCCGGAGATACCATATGACATTAAGAGTGTATGCAAGGCAATTGAAAAGAGAAGTAAAGCCGGTAAGGGATTTTCTATTATTGCAGTGGCAGAGGGTGCGATTTCCAAGGAGGATGCAGCGCTTCCGAAAAAGAAGAGAAAAGAAAAAGTTGCAAACCGCCCATATCCGTCCGTTGCATATGAAATTGCAGACCAGATTAAGGATACCTGTGGCTGTGAGGTGAGAATCGCAGTTCCCGGACATACCCAGAGAGGCGGAAGTCCGGATGCATATGACCGTGTCCTTTCCTCCAGATTTGGCGCTTATGCAGCACAGCTGATTAAGGATGAGAAATACGGACGTCTGGTTGTATTAAAGGATAATGATGTGACAGATATCGCACTTGCTGAGTCTGCCGGTAAATTAAAATATGTATCACCGGAAGACAGTATTGTACAAAATGCAAGAATGCTGGGTATCTCCTTTGGTGATGAATAAAAAGCTTTTATTTTAGAGTCTGACTGCGGAGAAAGAGATTATAATTTCTCTGCGGACAGATTCTTTACTTTAAATTGCTGTGCTTAAGAATTGGTACAGAATTTTCGGAACCATCAACCTCCTGCAAGCATATTGTAATAATATGGAGTATGTAAGGAGATTGATTATGGATATGCGAGGAATACATTATGATTTGGATTCACTGTTTCCAAGTGAACCGGATTTTTTAGAGGAAGAAGAGCTCTGTTTAAAGGATTATGAATATCTGAGGCGTCTGTATCCAAAAGAGGTCAGGCTGATTGCCTCTATTTTGGAGGAATATCTGGACCGTTACGAATATGAGGGCAGTCCCATGTATGTGCAGTATCCGGATGCAGTTACCATTTACCGTATCGCAAATGAGATATTTAAACAGTTTACCTTTGAGGGAAGCGACAGAGAGCTCTCCAAAATAAAGGATATGATACAGGTTATGGTGTGTCAGGAGATGTATGTAAGAAGAAGAAGGCATGATAAATTTTGCAGAAAATTTAAAAATTGCCCAATGAAATAAGAAAAGAAAATGAAAATCACTTGAACAGAGTGATTTTCATTTGTATATATAGTGAAAGTAATATAGAATGATTATTTGGACAAGCTATTGATTCAGGAGATAAACAGGAGAATACTATGGACGGAAGAGTCGTAACAAGGATACTAATTTTAATATTTATTTTCATAAGTACTGTTTTTATTGTCAACAAAATTAACAACGCAGGAGTGGAGGAGGTTTCCGTAGAAATGCAGCAGGCGACCCTGCCGATTGTATATGTGCGGTATAATGATGGCTTTATCAATACGCTGCACGGATATACCGGTAAGGTTGACACTACCTATTTTCGTGACACCATTACCCCTATGGACTATGGACAGACCGTTGAATTGTGGGCAGACCAGGGCAGCGAGACATATGGAACCTATGAATATGAGCTGCGCAGCCAGTATCAGGGTGATTTAATTGAAAATGGTTCTGTTACGGAATTAAATCATGCCGATGGATATGATAAAATCCGTATCACCTTTCGTACCGAGTTAGAGGAGCTGCAGGAATATGTTCTTGTGTTAAAGGGAATGTCCGGCGAGGAGACAGCGGTCCGCTATTATACAAGAGTGGTAGTAGAGAATGACTTTCATGCCGACAAGCTGTTAGAATTTGTAGAAAATTTTAACAATGCTATTTTTGACAAGGAAAAAGCAGAAGAGGTGATTACCAAAAGTATAGAGCCAAATGAGGATGGCAATAACGAATATCTGTCAGAAATTGATATCCATTCCAGCTTTGATACCATTACCTTTGCAGATTTAGAGCCGTCCAGACTGACGAAGCCAATTGCCAGTATCAAAGAAATAGATGACAGCTATGCAATTATACAGCTGAAATATATGATTTCAGCTACGGAAAATAAGGTGCTGGAAAATTATTATGTGACGGAGGACTACCGTGTCCGGTATGTGGATGAAAATAACGTATATCTGCTGGACTATAACCGTACCCAGGAGGCATTATTTACCATAGATAATGTAGATACCACGTCCAATCTATTTAAAATCGGTGTTACCAATGAAGAGGATTACCAGTATATGACCAGTGATAAAGAGCGCAAGGTGGCATTTGTGCAGGCAAGGCAGCTCTGGTATTATGATTACAATGCAGGCACTATAACGAATGTGTATGGTTTCTGCCAGGATGACAACTATACAGACAGCCGTGTCACTTATGATGAGAATAATATTAAGATACTGCGGATGAGTGATGAGGGAGATATTACTTTTGCGGTTTATGGATATATGAACCGGGGCGCCCATGAAGGAAAGGTAGGAATCTCTGTATACAAATTTACCGCAGAAAAGGATAATATGCAGGAGATTCTTTTCATTGAAAATAATAAGCCTTACAATATACTAAAAGAAGATATGGAAACACTTCTCTATCTAAATGGAGAGGGTGAATTTTATTATTTTGATAATGACTGTGTTGTAAAGGTGGATACCAATACGTTAAAGTCAGAGATTTTTATTGAGGATATTTTGAATGAGCATCTGGCGGTATCAGAGGATAACCACATAATTGGATATCCGAATCATCTGCTTCCGGAAGAGACGGATATGGCAACGGTTTTGAATCTGGATACCAATGAAAGCAGAGAAATTCAGGCAAATGCAGGTGAACGCCTGGAGACCATTGGATTTGTGGATGATGATTTGGTTCTCGGACGGATTCGGGAGGGTGATATTGAAGTAGCCCTGGATAAAACCGTTACCTGTCCGATTTCCACAATTGATATTATTGATAAGGATAATAATGTGGTAAAAACTTATGGTTCAACGGGAGTGTATGTGATTAATGCAACGGCAAGGGATGGAGTGGTATATTTAGACAGGGTGCGCAAGATTAACGGAGAGTTTGAGCCAACCACCCAGGATTTTATCACCTATAAAGAAGAGGAATCGGATGATAAAATAACTACACTCTATAAGTATACCGATAAGGCGTATAACCAGCTTTATATGGCATTTCCGGATTATATTTATGTAACGGCAAAGCCAAAGCTGATGATTACCAAGACAGCAGTAAATGAGGATGATACAACGGTGAAGATTACCTTTGACCATACCAATAAGAAATTCTATGCCTATGGACAGGGAAAATATATGACGGATTATTTAAGCCTGAACGAAGCGGTACGGGTCGCCTATGAAAATGCAGGTGTGGTATTGGATGAAAATGGTGTGATTGTGTGGCGTAAGATTGCAGTAAAAGATTACCATACCGTTGCAGATAAGATTAAGATATATACAGTGGACGATATAGCGGATACGCTTGCTGCCTGTATTTATATGATGGGTATATATGAGGAAAAGAATCCGGAGTATTCCGCCATGCAGGAGGACATTGCGAATGATGTGGCAATTGAAGACATCATATTAAAATATACCGGACGGCAGGGAACGGATATTACAGGCTGTGATTTTGAGAACGGACTGTATTATCTCTGTAAGGATGCACCGGTTATTACGAGATTTGCAGACGGAACCTATGTGCTGGTAACCAGCTATAACGGAGAAAAAATCCGGTATATTAACCCGTTAGAGGATACGGATATTGTGGAGCCCCGGGAAGAGTTTGAGGAAAAGGTGAAGGACAGCGGAAATGTATTTATCAGTTATGTGAGATAGACTTTTTCTTTCCAGGACGGTTTTCGTCTGTATAATCAACAAAAAAGACCCGCCTACAGGCAGGTCTTTTTTGTTGCCAAGCATATGAAGAAAAGGTCCGGTGGACCTTTTCTGAGTTTGCAGTATTACTCTTCTGAAATTGCTCCAGTAGGGCAGGTTCCTGCACAGGAACCGCAGGAAATGCAAGCTGCTGCATCAATTTCAAATTTGCCGTCTCCCTCTGAGATTGCTCCAACCGGGCAAGAACCAGCGCAAGCACCGCAAGATACACAACTATCTCCAATTACAAATGCCATAATCATTATCCTCCTTTTATTAAGTAAACTTTATTGCTTATTGGTAAAATACCTCAATAAGTACATTTTAAAACAAGTCTATATAGATAGCAAGTTTTTTTTATAAAGAAATATTTGCCATAGGTTTTTATGCCTTAGCCAAATCATCCTGTCTGCGGCGTTTTGCTGCTTTTAGAATAATTTCCCTGGCATAAATTGCATCATCCTTAGTCAGAGGCTTCATACCCTTCAGTGGATATTCCATGCCCAGGTTTTCGTATTTTACCTCACCCATGTTGTGGTATGGTAATACATCCAACGCTTTCAGATGCTTGAGACCGCCGATAAAATATCCCAATTCGTCTAAATATTTATCAATTAAGGTAATATCTTTAACGATGACGTGGCGAATCCAGATATCAATTCCCTTTTCATCAATATATTTTGCAAAGTCCAAAATATTATCATTTGGCTGCTTGCAAAGCTTTTGATGTTCCTCCGGATTGATGTGTTTAATGTCCAGCATAATAAGGTCTGTCACCTTCATGAGACGGTCAAATTTGGCTAATAAATCCGGATTGTCCCGGTGGAAAATTACACCGGAGGTATCCAGACAGGTGTGAATGCCCTTTTCCTTTGCTTTTTCAAATAACTCTGTCAGGAAATCAATCTGCATAAGTGGCTCGCCGCCGGTAGCGGTAATTCCCCCGTTTGCGTAAAAATGTTTCAGGGAATCGTACTGTTTTAACAGGTCTTCTGCAGTATGCTCCTCACCGCCCTTCGAATCCCAGGTGTCAGGGTTGTGGCAGTATAAGCAGCGCATCGGACATCCTTTAAAAAATACGACATAACGCATTCCCGGTCCATCGACAGTGCCACAGGTCTCAATTGAATGAATATGTCCAACCATAATTTACTCCTTTTTAAAAAAGAGGCAGGAGCATGAAACTCTTGCCTCTTTTTAATTGCCACGCATATGAGGAAAAGGTCCGGTGAACCTTTTCAGAGTGATGCGTCTAATACATTACATGCTCTCGTGGAATGTTCTTGAGATTACATCATTCTGCTGTTCTGGAGTTAACTTAATGAAGTTAACTGCATAACCAGAAACGCGGATTGTTAACTGTGGATAATTCTCCGGATGCTTCTGGGCATCTAATAATGTATCACGGTTTAATACGTTAACATTAAGATGATATCCACCTTCTTCTACATAACCATCTAACATATTTACTAAGTTATCAACCTGCTGTGAACTTGCTGCCATTGTAAAAACCTCCTTATAATTTGATTATTAGCGAAACGCTTATTTCTTTTCTTCTCTTAACTCTTCGTCCATACCTTCCATTAAAGTGGGAACGCTACAGGCTAAATCCCCCTTTGCACAGTCGGTACAGCCCATTGTTACAGCCGATTTTTTACCGGCTTCTATGGAATCGTCCACGGACACATTAACGTGTCCATGTCCGTTTCCCATCATATTGTCTAACATTGTCACAATGTCATCTACCTGATTTTTGTCTGTCATAACAAACCTCTTTATTATTTGCTTAAGTCAATATCAATGTCGCCAGCAAATACCTGGTCTTCCTTACCAAGAGCGCCTGGGATGATAGAGAAGGTATTGGAAATACCATCCTGTGCATCCTTGAATGGAATCTTAGCTACAGAAGCCAAAGAAGCTACTGCACCATGAGTATCTCTCTTGTGAAGTGGGTTAGCTCCTGGAGCAAATGGTGCGCCATGCTTTCTACCACAAGGTGTATCACCAGTATTCTTACCGTAAGTTACGTTAGAAGTAATAGTAAGGATTGACTGTGTAGGAACACCATTTCTGTATACATGATGCTTTCTAATCTTATCCATAAATGTGGTTACAACATAGGTTGCAATCTCATCTACACGGTCATCATTGTTACCATATTTAGGGAAGTCACCCTCTGTCTCATAGCTTACTACAATACCCTGCTCGTTGCGGATAGGTTTAACCTTAGCATACTTGATTGCTGATAAGGAGTCAGCTACGATGGAAAGACCGGCAACACCTGTTGCGAAGTATCTCTTAACATCTCTGTCATGTAATGCCATCTGGATTCTCTCGTAAGCATATTTGTCATGCATGTAGTGAATGATATTTAAGGCACTTACATAAACCTTAGCTAACCATTCCATCATGTCATCAAACTTAGCCATTACATCATCATAATCAAGAACATCACCTTCAACCGGACGGTACTTAGGACCTACCTGTACGCCTGTACACTCATCCACACCGCCGTTGATAGCATAAAGTAAGCATTTAGCCAGGTTAGCACGAGCGCCGAAGAACTGCATTTCCTTACCGATAACCATGGAAGATACGCAGCAGGCAATACCGTAGTCATCACCGTGAATAGGTCTCATCATATCATCATTCTCATACTGGATAGAAGAAGACTTGATTGACATCTTTGCACAGAACTGTTTCCATCCTAAAGGAAGTCTTGTTGACCAGAGAACGGTTAAGTTTGGTTCCGGTGCAGTACCTAAGTTGTTCAGAGTATTTAAATAACGGAAGCTCATCTTAGAAACTAATGTACGTCCGTCAACACCCATACCACCTAATGATTCAGTTACCCAAACCGGGTCACCTGCAAAAATCTGGTTGTACTCAGGTGTACGTGCAAACTTAACGCATCTTAACTTCATAACGAAGTGGTCGATGAACTCCTGAATCTGCTCCTCTGTGAAGGTACCTGCAGCCAAATCTCTCTCAGCATATACATCTAAGAAAGTAGCGGTACGGCCAAGTGACATTGCAGCACCGTTCTGCTCCTTAACGGCTCCTAAATATCCGAAATATGTCCACTGGATAGCTTCCTGTACGTTCTTAGCTGGCTGTGAAATATCAAAACCGTAAGCTGCAGCCATCTGTGTTAACTCTTTCAGAGCCTTAATCTGCTCGGAAATCTCTTCCTTACCACGGATAACATCATCTGTGTAAACAGTACCGAAGGATTCCTTCTGAGCCTGCTTATCCTTGATTAAGAAATCTGTACCATAAAGAGCAACTCTTCTGTAGTCACCAATGATACGTCCACGTCCATAAGCATCCGGAAGACCGGTTACAATGTGGTTTGTACGGCATTTTCTGATTTCTGAATCATAAACATCAAATACACCTTCATTGTGTGTTTTTCTGTGCTTGGAGAAGAAATCTACAACCTCTTCGTCTACCTTGTAACCGTTATCCTCGCAAGCCTTCATAGCCATACGGAGACCACCGTATACATTCATACCTCTCTTGAAAGGCTTATCTGTCTGGAAACCTACGATTGTCTCCTTATCCTTGTCAAGATATCCAGGACCATGGGAAGTCAAAGTAGAAACAACCTTGGTATCCATATCAAGAACACCGCCTGCTTCTCTTTCCTTCTTAGTTAAATCCATTACCTGTGCCCATAAGTCTTTGGTGTTCTGGGTTGGTCCGCAAAGGAAAGAATCATCACCTTCATATGGTGTGTAGTTCTTCTGAATAAAGTCACGAACATCTACAAACTTCTCCCAATTACCACCTGTGAAACCATTCCATTCTGATCTCATTTAAAAATATCCTCCTTGTAATATAAATTTTATGAAATTCACCTCGTTATCAAGCGGTGAAATCCTCATGACTTTATTATAGATTTATATTGTATACACGTCAACGGGAAAATGGCTGGATTTTGTACTTTTTTAAGTACAAAAAATGGGGGTAATAAGATGAAAGAGGAGCAAAAAACAATGAAAAATCAGTATTTAGCAGTAATGCAGGATTGTATACACAAGATGTTGGCAAAGGGATAAATCCAGACCCGGCAGGGGATGTTCCGGATACCGTTTCACGCAGAATAAGTATCCGCTTTTAAAAGGTTGCATTTTATCGCCAAACTGATTATAATAATTGCGTTTGGTAATACTATTAGTAATCAGCTTTTGAGGTTCATAGATTATCGGACCCTACAGAAATGATATATAGGAGGAATTATATTATGGCACAGACAGTTAATAAAGATATGTTAATCGGAGAGATTATTACCATTGACCCGGGTAATGCAGCAATTTTAATGGCAAACGGAATGCATTGTCCGGGATGTCCATCTGCCCAGGGAGAGACCCTGGAGGAGGCAGCACAGGTTCATGGAATGGACGTAGAGGTATTGTTGAAGGATATTAATGCGTATCTTGCTAAAAAAGAGGCGTAGGCGTCAGGAGCCAGAGAATAATAAAAGAGCTGTATACCGGTTTTCTATTGCTTGCCGGTTTACAGCTCTTTTCTGTCTGCGGAAAGTCCGCATTTTTTATCAGATGCTTGCCAGAGTCTGGATGGCATCCTTTTTAATAATAACCTTAAAATGTTCTGCGAAATAGTAAGGCATACCATAGTTTGATTTTACCTTGGTGCCATATTCACTTAACAGATTGCATACACGCTGGTAATTTTCCATATCACCAGACTGGTTGTTGACAATCAGGTAATAGTGATTGTCAATAGGACTCTTATACAGAGAATTGTCATCATGGTAAATTGGAGCAACCATCACGGCGGCCTTGCTGATATCATTGATATTCTGGAAAGAGAAAATCCTGTAGTTTACAGCAGGTTCTTCCTTTTTTTCCTTTGCCTTGCCTGCCTTTTTCTTTGATACGTTTTCCCTGATGGCGGCGGATAAAGGAATAAAGCCTGAACTTTGACCGGATTCGGTTTGTTTTTTAACCTGTTCTATATTCTCCACAATATCAGTAATGGTCTCCATCAGAGCAGCCGCATTGTTAAAGAGGTCTAAACTATCCTCATCCTTTTCTTCGGAATCTTCATAAGAGCTGTCCTCTGAATCGTCAATTTCAATATCCGTGTATTTGGAAAATCTGGAAAAACGGGTATCTAACTCCTCCGGGTCTTCCACCTTTGTTATAATTAATATCAGACAGTCCGGGGAAACAGGAATCGCTTCAATCATTAACGGGATGTCATTGACTTCAAATCCAAGCTCATCCGCAGCCTGTGCCATCATGTCCCTGAATAATTCCTTTGCCTTGTCTGTGCCATAGGCTAACTCATTTAAAAGTAATTCCCTGTCTGCCAGGTCAGCTTTGTTCAGCGTGCAGCGAATCTGATTCTCGCTTAGTCGTTCTAACTTCATAGAATCATCTCCTTTTATAATAAGCAGTAACAACAATGGTATAAAAATGTTATTACAATAGAAATCAGATAAAAATGTGTCATTCACAATAGCACATTTTTCTTTTAATTGCAATGCAAAAAATAATATTTTACTACAATTAGTATATCGTTTTTTAACTAAAAAATGATTAGTTATAAATGGCTATTGAAGAAATTTTCACTAGCTATAGTTTACCATAAAATAATGACAAGTAAAGTAGTTCATAAAAAATACATAATTTTGTTCGTTTTTTTATAAAGCTGTTTATGTGTTTAGATGGTAAGATTTTTATATTTTTGAAAAATTTTTTAAAATTGTTCAAAATATCATAAGAATATTTCATTGTCTGTTAATTGCATCTGATAAATGGGTTTAGTATAGTTTATGTAGAGTTTCTTAATAGAGTTCGCTTTAAGCACAATCCGGATTGCTCTGTTAGCTGTAATAATTTTCAGAAGGAGACTCACAGGACTTCCGTGTTATACATCACATATGCACAGTGGGGGAAGTCTGACAACAGAGAAAATCAGAGATAAGGAGGGATGTAGAGATAAATAAGGAGTGCAACAGATAAAATGAGATTTAGAGTACTAGCAAAACTAGTAGAATAAGATAAAAGAATAAGTACATTATGTATGAGAAGGACTGTCCTTTCGGGCAGTCCGTTTGATAATGTTTGTCATTTTATATAGCTGCAGACGCCAAGACTGATGGCATAGGCAAGCTGTTTCTGGTAATTGGTATCTGTGAGCTTTGCGGTTTCTTCCGGATTGGATAAAAAACCGCATTCCACTATTACAGAGGGAACCGGAGAATGCTTTAACAGATAGTAGCTGTCAGAGGATTTTATCTGCCGGGTGTTGGTTTCGTCAAATTTTAACAGGGAAGCCTGAACAGCCTCTGCAAATAGCTTTCCCTCAGCGCTTCCGGTGAAATAGAAGGTCTGTGCTCCGTGCTGGACGGTGTCGGGGTAGCTGTTCTGGTGGATACTGATAACACAGGAAGCATTTTTGTCCTTGAAAAAACGGATACGGTTGTTCAAATCTGAGGTTTTCTTATTCCTGACATTGCTGTCATATAATCCACAGTCTGTTTCTCTTGTCATATATACGGTGTAATCCTGGGCAATCAGATAGTCCTTAAGATAGAGTGCAATCTGTAGGTTCACATCCTTTTCCTTAATACCGTCTGAGCTGACCTTTCCGGGGTCGGAGCCTCCGTGTCCCACGTCGATTACAATAATCTTTTTGTCCTTATTTTGTGAAAAAGCGGTGGAACTATAATTTTTGTATAAGGTCAATAATGCGATAAGACAGAGATAGAAGCTTAAAACCAGCATATAATTTTTTTTCATGCATTTTACACTCGGAATGGCTATTCTTATTTTAAGATATGTTATGGAAAAGCTCTGTATGACAGACACATTATAAAATCTTGCAGTGCTGTTTAAATCATGATATAGTGAAAATAAGTTATCTGTTTACAGAGATGTGTTTTATGGATGTGGCAGAGTTATGCAGGTATTTAAGAAGAGGAGAATGTATTTATGGTAAAAAAGAATTGGAAAGCAGCAGGAAGCTGGATGAAAAAAACGCTTTTAGCTTTGGGAATAGGGGTGTGCATAGCCGGAATGGGGGTAGTTCCTTCCCAGGCAGCAAGCCGGCAGGCAGGTACGGTCGCAGGACATCCGATATTTGATAATGAGTTTTATGGAGCGGATATTGAGGACGGAAATGATTCTGCATTAACCAAAAGGGGAGCCTCCTTTGCTGCAAAATATGACCCGAGAATTACAAAAAAGGTTTCAAAAAGAATGGAAGACCAGGGAAACACCAATACCTGCTGGGCATTTTCAACCATTGCAGCTATTGAAGGCAACCTGATTAAAAAGGGATATGAGAATGAGAATGTCAATTTATCAGAAAACCATCTGGCTTATTTTTTCTATAACAGAGCCACAGACCCGGTTGGCTATACAGCAGGGGATGCCAATTTAAACACAGGCAGCACATGGGCAATGAACGGCGGTACTCTGCAGGGAACTGCGCTGGCACTGGCAACCTGGTCCGGTGTGGTGAAGGAAACCACATCAGAGGATGATGCCAGCGGGGCATATTCACCGAAGGCTTTGGCGGCAAGTGCCTGCTACAAGAGTGATTACAAGGTAGCGAATACATATTTTTTCAATTACAGTGTGAATACCGTAAAGCAGGCAATTATGGATTATGGTGCGGTTGCTTCCGGTATATATATGGATAATTCTTACTGGAATCTCACAACCGGTGCATACTATTGTCCGAAAGCGGATGGAAATCATGCAGTGGCAATTGTGGGGTGGGATGATAACTATTCCAGAATGAATTTTAACAGCAGCAGCCGTCCTAAGAGTAACGGCGCATGGATTGTTAAAAACAGCTATGGAGCAACCTATCAGGGAAAGCCGTTAGGCGATTATGGTTATATGTATGTCTCCTATGAGGATGCCAGTCTTCGTGAAATTGTGGCTTATGATATGGTTAAGGCTTCCCAGACATATGATAATAATTACCAGTATGACGGAACAGGCAATCCGGCATTCAGCTTAAGACTCAGCAGTGGAACTACCTGTGCCAGTGTGTATAAAACAAAGGCGTCTAAGTCCGGTTATAATGAGGTATTAAAAGCAGTTGGTGTAGATGTTCTCACAACCAATGTAAGCTACAGCCTGCAGATATATACCGGTGTTACCAGCAGCTCTAATCCTACAAAGGGTAAGGCTATGTTCTCGAAGCCTCAGACGGGTACGCTTACGGAGGCCGGTTATAATCAGATTGTGTTAAATTCACCGGTTACCCTGACAGCAGGAGAAAAATATTCTGTTGTCATTACATTGCGTGCCGCAAACGGCGGAACGGTATCCCTGGCATGTGAGAGCCAGTACAATGCCGGATGGATATCCTTCTCAACAGCAGTGGGAGAGGGACAGGGATATATCTACACGGATAAAAAATGGTATGATTGTGGAGATTATCGGGATGTGGGAGCAGGCAATACCTGTAATCTCCGGATTAAGGCATATACGGATACCACAACCCAGAAGACAACTTACAAATTAAGCAGTAAGACCCTGGGAATTTCCAAGGGAAGCTCTGCAACCCTTTCCTTAAAGGTTTCACCGTCTTCTGTAAAGAGAAAGGTAACCTGGACCTCTTCCAATAAGAAGGTGGCAACGGTCTCCAGCAGTGGTAAGGTAAAGGCAAAGGCATATGGAACGGCAACAATCAAAGCAAAATTTGTTGCCGGCAGTAAGACAAAAACCCTTAGCTGTAAGGTGACAGTGGGTCCGTCTAAGGTTAAAAGCTTTAAGGTGACAGGCGGCAAGAAGAAGATAACCGTGCGGTGGAAGAAAAACAGTGCCGCATCCGGATATGCAATATATTATTCAAAGAGCAAGAGCAGCGGATATAAGACACTTGCCACAATAACCAGTAATTCAAAGACAAAATATATTAAAAAGAAGCTGAAAAAGGGCACATACTATGTGAAAATGCGTCCTTATCTGAAAAAGAGCGGAAAGAAGCTGTATGGAAGCTATACAGCGGTTAAGAAGGTTACAGTAAAGTAATATGCAGACAAAGCTTGTAGACGTAAAAAATGTAAAAGATGATAAGGAGTTCGCCAGCCGGTTAAAGGAACCGGCTGACTGCCTGAAAAATGGAGGGCTGGTGGCATTTCCAACAGAAACGGTATATGGTCTGGGAGCAGATGCATTACAGGAGACAGCTGCCAGAAGAATCTATGAGGCAAAGGGGCGTCCCTCTGACAATCCGCTGATTGTGCATATTGCAGAGGTAGGGGATATGGAGGAGATTGCTTATCCCAATGAGTATGCATATATGCTTGCACAGGCATTCTGGCCAGGTCCCCTCACCATTATTCTTCCGAAAAAAGAGGCAGTACCCTATGGAACTACGGGAGGACTTGATACGGTAGCCATCCGGATGCCGTCCCATCCGGCGGCGCTTCAGTTAATCCGGCAGTCCGGCGTTTATGTGGCAGCTCCCAGCGCTAACATTTCCGGGCGCCCCTCTCCTACCAGGGCAGAGCATGTGGCAGAGGATATGATGGGAAGGATTGAGTATATTGTGGATGGCGGAGCGGTGGGAATTGGTATTGAGTCCACCATTGTAGACGTAAGCGGAGCGGTTCCCACAATACTCCGGCCTGGATTTATTACAAAAAATATGCTGGAGCAGATTGTTGGGCAGATAGCCATTGACCCGGCTCTGGAAAAACCAATGGAGGGATTCCGCCCAAAGGCTCCCGGTATGAAATATACCCATTATGCGCCAAAGGGTGAAATGACTTTGGTGGAGCGAAGCGGGGCAGCCGAAGGAGAACAAAAAGGTCTTCAGACTGCGGAGGACACCGGGACATTAAAGCAGATACAGAAGCCGGTAATTGATAAAATTTGTGCACTGGCATCGGAAAAGAGAGCGGCGGGTTTCCGGGTGGGAATTATGGCACCCCGGGAGACCGTTTCCTGTTATACAGATTTTGCAGACATTGTTATCTGTGTGGGTGACCGGAAGGAAAGCACCACTGTGGCAGCGGGACTTTATGCGGCTTTGCGGGATTTTGACACTGCAGGGGTTGATTATATTTATGCGGAAAGCTTTCGTGGAGAGGGACTTTCCTATGCGATTATGAACCGGCTGTTAAAGGCGGCAGGACAAAGGGTAATACGGGTGTGACGTATTACCCTTTTCCTGTTGTAAAAAAAGGGGCTGCCGTTTATAATAAAAAAGATATGTACAAATTTAGTGAAGGGATGGTAGTTAAGGATGATAGCATTGGGCTGTGACCATGGCGGATATTTATTGATGCAGGAAGTGAAGAGACATTTGGAGAAGAGAGGCTTTGAATACAGGGATTTCGGATGTTATTCAGAGGAATCTGTGGACTATCCGGAATATGCGAAAAAGGCTGCAAGGGCGGTTGCCAGTGGGGAATGTGAGACTGGCATTCTTATCTGTGGGACGGGAATCGGAATTTCTATTGCAGCAAATAAGGTAAAAGGAATCCGGGCAGCGCTTTGTCATGACTGTTTTAGCGCAGCGGCAACAAAGGAGCATAATAATGCCAATATGCTGGCAATGGGAGCAAGGGTGATTGGACCTGGGCTGGCTCTGAAGATTGTGGATACCTTTCTGGATACACCGTTTTCAAATGAGGAGCGTCATGTACGCAGAATCAACATGTTAGAAGAGGATTAATTATATGAAAATGCTGGCGCTTATATCCCAGCTTGCCATCTCCATGCTGACAGCAATATTAATCTGCGGTGCGATTGGATATGGTATAGATGCTTTGCTGGGAACAAACTTGTTTGTTTTTTTCCTGATTTTAGGTGTGGCAGGGGGATATAAAGCCTGTTACAATGTAATCTGCAGATTCCTTGGGAAAAAGAGCCTGTTTGATTCTAAGGATAAGGAAAAATGAAAGATAGATTTCTTGTGATTTTGTACAAATATCCTGTACAAAAATAGAAAAAATATTTAAAAAAAACGGTATTTTCATGGACATATGTCGGAAAAATTAGTATAATTGGCAAGTAGTGACAGATAGCATAATAGGTGTAATAAATGGGAAATATACCATATGTAGGCGGTACGTGTTTTGCAGGGACATATTGAGGAGTGAATGTATGAGCCAGGTGAAAGAAACCATAATTGGCTTTTTGATTGGAATTGGTATATATGCAGTATTGATTGAGCTGGTAGGATTTTTCTTTTCAGAGGATTTATTTTCCTATACGTTGGGGTTGTTATTTGGTGTGGCTGTCGCCATTTTTCTTATAGTTCATATGGCAAAGACTCTTGACAGGGCTTTGGATTTACCCCAGGAACAGGCAGTTAAATATACAAGGCGGCAAAGCTTTTTGCGGCTGGCAGTGATGCTGGCTGCTATGGTGATTGCCTTGCTGGTGGAGCAGTTTAACTTTATTGCAGTTATTTTAGGTATGCTGGGGTTGAAAATGGGAGCTTTTATTGCGCCTAAGCTGTTAAAGCGCCTGTATCCGGAGGATTTTGTGACGAAGTTAGACATGGATGAGGAATTAGAGTAATAATGGTTATTGAAAGGCAGGAAACTGCTTTTTAATATATTTTATCAGCGGTAAATCAAGCATCCGTAAAGCGGGGGTTTGACTTACTGCTGATAGAAAAACGAAAAGAGCAAGGATTTTTCGTTTAACAAGAATACAAGAGAAAGGAAGGTGAAAGAATGGGTTATGGAATGGTACCGATGCTGTTAGCAGCCGATGGAGATGTAGATTTTTCCATTCATCATTTGCTGGCATATAAATTTATGGGGCAGACGGTTTACATTACAACATCACATGTCTGTATGTTTATTATCATTATCACAATTATGATATTTGCACTGGTTGCAAGAAAGAAAATCATGCATGCACAAGAAGTGCCGACAGGTCTTCAAAATGTGGTGGAATTTGCGGTTGAAACCCTGCAGGGCTTTGTGGATTCGTCCATGGGACAGCATGGTAAAAAATACATGAATTATGTAGGAACCTTGTTTTTGTTCATACTTTTAAGTAACATTTCCGGTCTGTTTGGTCTTCGGCCACCGACTGCCGATTACGGAACCACATTCAGCTTAGCACTTATTACATTTGTTATGATACAGTATAATAACATAAAATATAATAAGCTTGGTGCGATTACGGGACTGTTTCAGCCGATATGGTTTCTGTTCCCGATTAATTTAATCGGTGAGATTGCCACTCCGGTTTCCATGTCGCTGCGTTTGTTTGGTAACGTTATGGCTGGTACGGTTATGATGGCGCTCTATTACGGACTGCTGCCTATTTTTGCCAAAATCGGTATTCCGGCAGCACTGCATGTATATTTCGACCTGTTTTCAGGTGCGATACAGGCATATGTATTTGCAATGTTAACAATGGTATTTATAACCCAGAAAATAGACGGGGACTAATACCTGAAAATTTAAAAATCTATCCGAAGAACCATTTTCCCAGAAAAAGAGGTTTTTCAACATTAATATTTATGGAGGTATAATCATATGGGAAACATTACAAACGAAGGTTTAATTTTAGCTTGTTCAACAATTGGTGCAGGTTTAGCGATGATTGCAGGTATCGGACCTGGTGTTGGTCAGGGATACGCAGCTGGTCAGGGTGCAGCGGCAGTAGGCCGTAATCCGGGAGCAAAGGGTGATATCATGTCAACCATGCTTTTGGGACAGGCAGTAGCAGAGACAACAGGTCTTTACGGTCTGGTTGTTGCATTGCTGTTAATGTATGGTAATCCGATGTTATCTAGATTCTTAAAACTGTAGGCAGGCATTATAACGAATGTAACAAACAAGAATCTAGTGAAAGGAGGATAGCTCTTTGATGAACACGATATTAGAACTCGGAAGTCAGACAATGTTGTTAACCGAGGGACATATTTTTGAGTTAAATGCTCAGTTGATTAACGATGTCATCATCCAGGGTATCGCAATATTTATCCTCTTCTTCTTCCTTTCTAATGTATTATTTGAGCCGGTTAAAAAGGTTCTTAATAATAGAACAGAGAAGATAAAAAATGATATTGAGTCCGCCGCAAAGGACAAAGAGGAGGCTGCCGCATTAAAGGCAGAATACGACGAGAAACTCAAATCAATAGAAAAAGAAAGAGAAGAAATCCTGGCGGAAGCCCGTAAGAAGGCTCAGAAACGGGAAGCAGAGATTGTGGAAGAGGCAAATGCAGAGGCTGACAGAATAATGACTCGCGCCAGTCAGGAAATCGAGCTGGAAAAGAGCAAGGTATCCGATGATATGCGCAGGGAGATTGTCCGTGTGGCAACTGCCATGGCTGCAAAGATAATTGAGCAGCAGATTGATGAGAGCAAGCAGGATGCTTTAATTGAGGACACTTTGAAGGAAATGGGTGGTAGTACATGGCTAAGCAGGTAAGTAAAACCTATGGAAGTGCGCTTTTTGAAGTGGCTATGGAGAAAAACGCCTTAGACACCATATTAGAAGAAGTACTTTTTGTAAAGCAGACGTTTCTTGAAAACGAAGACTTAAATAAGCTTTTGCTTCACCCAAACATCGAAAAGGAAGAAAAGATTAAGGTAATCGAGAATATCTATAAGGGTAAGATATCCGATGAGATTACAGGTCTTATGACGATGTTGATTGATAAGGGTCATTTAAAGGATTTTGTTCCAGTTTTTGATTATGTGATTGCGGCAATCAAGGAGGAAAAGGGTATCGGTATTGCATACATTTCCTCTGCTGTAGAGCTTAACAGGGAGCAGAAAGACAAAATCGAGCGGAAGCTTCTTGACACCACAAAATACCGGGAGATTGAGGGCGTCTATCAGGTGGATAAGAATCTGATTGGAGGTCTGGTAATCCGGATTTCGGATACGGTGGTGGACAGCAGTCTGAAGACACAGATTGCAAATTTATCAAAATCCCTATTATAAAGACAGAGAGAAGGTGCTAATTTTCCATGAATTTAAAACCAGAAGAAATCAGTTCTGTGATAAAAGAACAGATTAAAAATTATTCTAAGGAATTAGAAACCTCCGAAGTTGGTACTGTTATTCAGGTGGCAGATGGTATTGCCCGGGTGCATGGCCTGGAAAAGGCAATGCAGGGTGAACTGTTGGAATTCCCTGGGGAAGTTTACGGAATGGTAATGAACCTGGAGGAAGATAATGTGGGTGCCGTTTTACTGGGCGCCAATAAGAATATCAACGAAGGAGATACCGTTAAGACCACAGGACGTGTGGTTGAGGTTCCGGTTGGTGATGCAATGCTGGGACGTGTTGTCAATGCATTGGGTCAGCCAATTGACGGTAAGGGACCAATTCAATCGGATAAAACCAGACCGATTGAGAGAGTTGCCTCTGGTGTTATTTCCAGAAAGTCAGTAGATACACCGCTACAGACGGGTATCAAGGCAATTGATGCCATGGTTCCAATCGGAAGAGGACAAAGAGAGTTAATTATCGGTGACCGTCAGACAGGTAAGACAGCCATCGCAATTGATACCATTATTAATCAGAAGGGACAGGGTGTATACTGTATCTATGTTGCCATTGGACAGAAGGCTTCCACGGTTGCCAACATTGTAAAATCCTTAACAGAGTATGGTGCCATGGATTATACAACCGTTGTTGCATCAACCGCTTCTGAGCTGGCACCGCTTCAGTACATTGCTCCATATGCCGGCTGTGCAATTGGTGAGGAGTGGATGGAGAATGGAAAGGATGTATTGGTGGTATATGATGACTTGAGTAAGCATGCTACGGCATACCGTACACTTTCCTTACTGCTCAGAAGACCGCCTGGACGTGAGGCTTATCCTGGTGATGTATTTTATCTGCATTCCAGACTGCTGGAGCGTGCGGCAAAGTTAAATGATGAATTGGGAGGAGGTTCTTTAACGGCGCTTCCTATTATCGAGACTCAGGCAGGAGATGTATCGGCATATATCCCAACCAATGTTATTTCTATAACAGACGGACAGATTTATCTGGAAACAGAAATGTTTAATGCAGGTTTCCGTCCTGCCATTAATGCAGGCTTATCGGTATCCCGTGTTGGTGGTGCCGCACAGATTGGTGCTATGAAGAAAATTGCGGCTCCAATCCGTACAGAGCTTGCCCAGTACCGGGAGCTGGCAGCGTTTGCCCAGTTCGGTTCCGAATTGGATGCGGATACCAAGGACAGACTGGCACAGGGTGAGAGAATTAAAGAAATGCTAAAGCAGCCGCAGTATAAGCCAATGGCGGTTGAAAAACAGGTAGTTATTATTTATGCGGCGACGAAGCGTTATCTGATTGACGTTCCGGTTGAGGAGATTCTTGATTTTGAAAAGGGTCTGTTTGAATTTGTGGATACCCAGTATCCGGAGATTTTCAGCCAGATTCGTGAGGTAAAGAAGCTGACACCGGAGATTGAGGAGCTGCTTGACAAGGCAATCACCGCCTACAAGGAGCAACGGTAAGGTGAACCATGTGGATGACAAAACAGTCAGAACACAGACACAGAGTTGACGATTGTAGGAGCAGATTAAGAAAGAGGTGAATTGTCTTGGCATCTATGAGAGATATTAAAAGGCGGAAAGAGAGCGTTGCCAGTACGGGTCAGATTACCAAGGCAATGAAACTGGTTTCCACCGTTAAGCTTCAAAAAGCAAAAACCAGGGCAGAGAGTAATAAGCCATATTTTACAATGCTGTATGATACCATGTGCTCGATTCTTGCAAGAACCGGGAAGATTGACCACCGGTATCTGAAACCAAATGCATCTGAGAGAAAGGCAGTGATTGCCATAACCTCCAACAGAGGTCTCGCAGGCGGTTATAACAATAACATTGTAAAGGAAATTGCAGCGGCATTTACTCCGGAAAATACAGACATTTATGCATTGGGTAAAAAAGGTCTTGAAGGGCTTTTCAGAAAGGGCTTTTCTATTGTAGAGGATTACTCTGAGGTCATGAATGAGCCGTTATATGGTGATGCCATTCATATCGGTAAAAATGTGCTTGCATCCTATGAAAATGGCGAAGTGGGAGAAATTTATCTTGCATATACGAGTTTTAAGAATACAGTGGTGCAGGAACCCAAGCTGATTAAGCTTTTGCCTATAGATGTAGACGAAATTATGCAGGATGTGGAGATTGATGTCCTGACACCCATGAATTATGAGCCTGAGGCAGATGAAGCTTTGGATATGATTATTCCAAAATATATGAACAATATACTGTACGGTGCATTTGTTGAGGCAGTTGCCAGTGAAAACGGTGCCCGTATGCAGGCGATGGATTCCGCAACAAAAAATGCAGATGACATGATTGCCGATTTATCCCTGAAATACAACCGTGCACGCCAGAGCTCCATTACACAGGAGCTTACCGAGATTATAGCGGGTGCGGAGGCTATCTCCTGATAAGGAGATAGCATAATAAAAGGGAATGGGACAGGCAATTGCGAAATGGCGATTACCTGTAGAAAAAAGAAAAAATAAGGAGAAAAATATATGGCAGAAAAGAATGTCGGTAAAATCACCCAGATTATTGGTGCCGTATTGGATATTAAATTCAGTGAAGGAAAGCTTCCTGAGATTAATGATGCCATTACCATTGCAACCAGGGATGGCGGGGAATTAACCGTAGAGGTTTCCCAGCACTTGGGTGATGATACAGTAAAATGTATTGCCATGGGACCAACAGACGGTCTGGTACGTGGCATGGAGGCTGTCGCTACCGGGGCACCAATTACTGTGCCGGTGGGTGAAAATACATTGGGACGTATGTTTAATGTATTGGGTCAGCCAATTGATAATAAGCCGGCTCCGGATTGTAAAGAGCATTTTCCGATTCACAGAAAAGCTCCGGAATTTTCTGAGCAGGCAACGGATACGGAGATTTTAGAGACGGGTATCAAGGTCGTAGATTTGCTCTGTCCTTATCAGAAGGGTGGTAAAATCGGACTGTTTGGCGGTGCCGGTGTAGGTAAAACCGTATTAATCCAGGAGCTGATTCGTAATATTGCAACAGAGCACGGTGGATATTCGGTATTTACCGGTGTAGGAGAGCGTACCCGTGAGGGTAACGACTTATATAATGAAATGACCGAATCCGGCGTTATCAATAAGACAACCATGGTGTTTGGTCAGATGAATGAGCCGCCTGGAGCGAGAATGAGAGTCGGCTTGACCGGTCTTACCATGGCGGAGTATTTCCGTGACCAGGGTGGTAAGGATGTGCTGCTTTTCATTGATAATATTTTCCGTTTCACCCAGGCAGGTTCTGAGGTTTCCGCACTGCTTGGCCGTGTGCCGTCAGCCGTTGGTTACCAGCCAACTCTCCAGACAGAGATGGGCGCTTTGCAGGAGCGTATCACTTCCACAAAGAACGGTTCCATTACATCGGTTCAGGCTGTATATGTGCCGGCGGATGACCTGACAGACCCGGCTCCGGCTACAACCTTTGCACATCTGGATGCAACCACCGTACTTTCCCGTTCTATTGTAGAATTAGGAATTTATCCTGCGGTTGACCCGTTGGAGTCCACCTCCAGAATTCTGGACCCGAAGATTGTGGGTGAGGAGCATTATGCAGTTGCCCGTGGTGTACAGGAAATCCTGCAAAAGTATAAAGAGTTACAGGATATCATTGCAATTCTTGGTATGGATGAATTATCAGAAGAGGATAAGCTGGTGGTATCCCGTGCCAGAAAGGTACAGAGATTCTTATCCCAGCCATTCTTTGTGGCAGAGCAGTTTACTGGTACAACAGGTAAATATGTTCCGGTGGCAGAGACGATTCGTGGATTTAAAGAGATTATCGAGGGTAAGCATGATGATATTCCGGAAGGATATTTCTTAAATGCAGGTACCATTGATGATGTGCTTGCAAAGGTAAAATAGCGAAAAAGGAGAATACGCATGGCAGATAGTATGAAATTGAAAATCGTGGCTCCTGAGCGTATATTTTATGAAGGGGAATCCTCATTTCTGGAATTTACCACAACAGAGGGTGATATGGGTGTTTATCCCAATCACATTCCGTTGACAGCGATTATTGCACCGGGAATTCTTAGAATCCATGAAAAGGATACGGTGAAGGAAGCGGCATTGATGTCCGGATTTATCCAGATTCTACAGGATTCGGTTACGATACTGGCAGAGAGTGTGGAATGGCCGGAGGAGATTGATGCAAATCGTGCAAAGGAAGCAGAAATCCGGGCGAAACGCAGGATTGAAGAGGGTTCCGGGATTGATATGAACCGTGCGGAGTTAGCACTGAAACGAGCAATTATCCGCCAGACGCTGGCGAACAGATAAGAAAAAATGAGGTTGTCGCTGACAACCTCATTTTTGACTGCTTTATAAATCTTCTTTCCAGAGCTGCAGCATTTTTATAATCTTTTCGCGCTCCTCTAAGGAAAAGGTGCGAAACACCCGGAGCAGCTCTTCGTTTAACAGGGTTTCCCTCTTATCCGGGGCGTTGCTGCCCTCGCCTACATTCAGAAGCGAATCAATGGATACGTGGCATATTTTGGAATAGTAGGACAATACTTTTAGATTTAATTTTGCCCGGTTGTTTTCCACATTGCTGACAAAGCCGATGGTACAGCCTAAATCCTTTGCCACCTGCTCCTGTGTAATGCCCTGTTCGTTTCGCAGCTGCTTCATTTTTGCCCCAATCAGGACAAAATCCATATCTTCCATAGCAATACCTCACATTGTATATTAATAAGTATATTTTAATAAATTATAAGCCGAATGGCAAGAAAAAATTAGAAAAATATCAGGAGGCACAGAGTGAAGTACAAAAAACATTTCTATCGGATGGCTATAAGTCTTTTGTTCTGCCTGTTTCTGGCGGGCTGTGGTGCCGCGGACACGGCATATCAGGAAAGCACAGAATTAATGGGCAGAATGGGAAAGGAATTGGAAAATGCGGACAGCGGCAGTGGGGAGGGAAGCTTAGAGGTTCACTACATTGATATTGGGCAGGGAGATTCTATTCTGGTAAAGCAGGGAGATTCTGCCATGCTGATTGATGCCGGCAATAACAGTAAGGGTACTGCGGTATGGTCTTATCTGCTTAGCCAGGGCGTAGATACATTAACCTATGCCATTGGAACCCATCCCGATGCAGACCATATTGGTGGTTTGGATGTGGTATTATATAAGCTGGATTGTGAAACCATCTTTCTGCCGGACTGTGTAAATGATACCAGGACATATGAGGAGCTGGTGGATACCATAGCGGGAAAAAATAAGAGCCCTGTGATTCCGGAGCAGGGAAGTGTGTATTCCCTGGGAAATGCGCAGTTTCAGATATTGACAGACACCCATAAGGATTATGGTGAGAATATTAACAATTATTCCATTGCCATACGCCTGACCTTTGGCGGAACCTCCTTTCTTTTTACCGGCGATGCGGAGGAGGAGGCAGAAAATGATATGCTGGCAAGTGGGCTGCCCCTAGAGTCGGATGTTTTTAAAGCGGCGCATCACGGGGCAGACACGGCAAATACAGATAAATTTTTAACTGCGGTTAATCCGGAGTACTGTGTCATCAGCTGTGGACAGGATAATACATATGGCCATCCAAGAGCCGGGGTGCTGAACAATCTGCGGGGGATGGGTATAAAGGTATTCCGCACAGATGAACAGGGAACCGTTGTGGCAGTTTCCGATGGAAAAGAGATTACCTTTAACTGTGAACCGTCCACCACCTGGAAAGCCGGAGAACCGTTAGGCGATGGAAAGGATAACCGGGTGACGGAGCAGAGGGAGACTGTGGCAGAACAGGAGAGCCATTATATTCTGAATACAAACACAAAAAAATTTCACCGTTCCGGCTGCGGCAGTGCAGATAAAATAGCGGATAAAAATAAAGCGGAGACGGATAAGTCCCGGGAGGAACTGATTGAGGAAGGATATGAACCCTGTAAGAACTGTAACCCGTAGAAAGCATATTTAACGCAATGGGCTTGTGTAATTGCCAATATTCTTTTGAAAAGCTGTCTTTTGACACCCGAATTTTATATACGATAAAAAATCCCGCCAGCTTGTGGCGGGATAAAATATGTTTATTCAGCAGCTTCTGTAGCCTCAGAAGAAGAGGTATCATTTTCTGCGTCCTGATTCGCTGCTTCCGGGTCATCGGTATTCCCGGCTTCGGTAGTCTCCTCTGTGGTAGTGGAAGGATTCTCCCTGATGTACAGCATCGCCTTATCAATATTTAAGAAATCTTCATCCGAGATATAATAATAATCGTCGGACGGCTGGATTGGAATATCCAGTACAACCGGGTCCATATATCCGGGATTGTCCACAGTGCTTTTTAATATGTCGATAATCCCTTCCGCAAACTCCGTCTCATAGTCCACTTCCGTGGTATTGTTATAATCGCCTTCATCTACTCTTGCATTAAAGCTTTCGATATAGGAAACAATCTGGTCATAGGTGGTCTCTAAGGTATCAAGAGGATAAACGGTAAGCTCCAGCGTATAGCTGTCAGAATCCTTATCATGCTTTACATCCGTTACCTCATATTTCGCATTTGAAAAAATGGACTGAGCCAGATAATAGAACTCTGAGAGAATTGTACCGTCGTCAACTTCCTTTACCCCATAATAATTCATCAAATTATGAGCCTGATAATCCATGTTTGCCACATATACAGCCTCAGCATCCTTCTGGGAAACACCGGTTAAGGTCATATAATCCTTGGATACATTCTTGTAGTTGATATCCAGCAGACTGATAACATAACGGGAATATACCTTGGCTTTGCTGTCAAACAGGGAACACCCGGCAAGGGAAACCATCATAACGCATACCGTAAGGATGATTGTTAATTTTTTAAAAAGTGACTTCATAAATGCTGCCTCCTAAATGTATATAAAACGGATAAATCCAAATGATAAAGCTAGTATAGCATACTTTAGAAAGGGTGTCCATTGCTTAAATGATTGTATCGGCAGGAAAATTATAGTATACTACAGGAGAAAAAGTAAAAAACAAAGATTCGTGTAACAAAAATTACAGATTACTATGAAAAGAGGTATGAATATGAGTAAAAATAGAGAAGAGAGAAGAGGAAGCGGATATGTGGCAGCTACGCTTTTGTCCATTTTATGGCTGGGTGTCAATTATTATATTTATTATCCGGCGCTTAACCTGCAAAACCCGGAGTTCTGGACATGGCTGCTGTTTCATTCCGTTATTGTCAGCGGTATTTTCATTTTTGCCGGAATTATCAGCAGGAGCCGTAAGGTCAGCCTGAAAAAAGGATTTCGCAGTAATCTGGAATATTTCCGCCGGGGCACAGGAAAGCTCCAGCTGGTTCTTTTAGTGGTTATTCCGGTTTTCTGTGTGCTGGTATTAGTGCTTGGAACAGTAACCAGTGCCACTGTTTTTAACGCAAGGCGCTATGCCGGTCTTTTGACAGTGGAGCAGCGGGACTTTACCGAAGATATTCCGGAATCGGAAAATGTGGATAACATTGCGTTGATGGACACAGAAAGTGCAAGAATTTTTGGTGACCGGAAGATTGGCTCCCTGTCGGATGTGGTAAGCCAGTTTGAGGTGGAAGAGGATTATACCCAGATTAATATCAGCAATAAGCCGATGAAGGTGGCAAATTTGCAATATGCGGATTTTTTCAAGTATTTAAGTAACCGGAAGGAGGGGATTCCGGGCTATGTGATGGTAAATCCGGTAGATTCCACAGCGAAATATGTGAAATTGGAGCAGGGCATGAAATATGTGCCCTCCGGTTACCTGAATGACAATATTTACCGCTATGTCCAGATGCACAATCCCACAAAGATAATTGATGGATGCTATTTTGAGGTGGATGACAACGGAAAACCCTATTATGTGTGTCCGGTTTTACATGCCAGAGTGGGTCTGTTTGGCGGTATGGATGTAAAGGGCGCAGTGCTCTGCAATCCGGTAAACGGAGAGATGGAATACTATGATGTGGCGGATATTCCTGCCTGGGTGGACCGGGTGTTTGACGGAGAGCTGTTAGAGGACAAATTTAACTGGTATGGACTGTTGTCAAATGGCTATTGGAACAGTGTCATTGGACAGAAGGGCTGTATTCAGACAACGGATGATTATGGCTATAAGACCATTGAGGATGATGTCTGGATTTATACCGGAGTTACCTCTGTGACCGGCGATGCTTCCAATGTGGGCTTTGTGATGATTAACCAGCGGACTTCCGAGGCGAGATATTACAGTATTTCCGGTGCGGAGGAATATTCTGCCATGTCCTCTGCCGAGGGTGAGGTACAGGAGAAAAATTATAAGGCTTCCTTCCCGAGCCTCATAAATGTAGATGGGATGCCAACCTATATTATGGTATTGACGGATAACGGCGGTCTTGTGAAAATGTATGCCATGGTAAATGTGGAGCAGTACAATCTGGTGGTGACAGCAGAGACCCAGGAGGAGGTATTTGCAAAATACAGAAAGCTGCTGGCAAAGGAAGGAAATGCCGGGGGAACTGCTGCTTCGGATACAGAGGGAAATGTTATCAAAGAGAGCACATTTGAGGTGGCAGATATGGAATATGTCACTATGGAGGGGGAAACCTATGTTTATATCAAGGATGAGTCCGGGAATGTATATAAGCAAAAGTTTTCCGAGGATGAAGCGCTGATTAAAATATCGGTGGGAGACACGGTTTCCATCCAGTATGAGGAAATGGAAAGCGGGATTCACCGGATAATTACCACAGAGCTGGTAAATAAGGGAATCCATCAGACGGAAACGGAGGAAGAGCTTCCCACCACAGAAAGTAAAAGGGAAGCAGAGGATAGCAGTATATGAAAATATTTGAGACGCATGCACACTATGATGACACTGCATTTTCAGAGGACAGGGATTTTTTGCTGCAGCAGATGCACAGGGAGGGAATTGAATATATTGTAAACATTGGCTGTTCCATGGAGACCTCCAGAGGCATTACCAAGCTGGTAAGGCAGTATGATTTCCTGTATGGTACGGTGGGTGTGCATCCGGAGGACGCAGGCAGTCTGACAGAATCGGATATGGAGGAGTTAGAGGAGCTTTCAAGGCAGGAGAAAATTCTTGCAATTGGAGAAATTGGTCTGGATTATCATTATGATGAACCGCCAAGGGATATTCAGAAGCAATGGTTTGTCCGGCAGTTAGACCTTGCAAAGCGCCGGCAGCTTCCCGTTGTTATCCACAGCCGGGATGCGGCAAAGGACACATTAGATATTATGAAGGCGGAGCATGCAGGAAAGACAAATGGTGTCATTCACTGCTTTTCCTATGGGATAGAAATGGCAAGGGAATATCTGAATATGGGATATTATATCGGCATCGGCGGGGTGGTAACCTTTAAGAACGGAAGAAAATTAAAAGAGGTGGCAGAGTATGTACCCTTAGACAGCATTGTGCTAGAGACGGATGCGCCGTATCTTGCGCCGGTTCCGTTCCGGGGTAAGCGCAACTGCTCCCTGTATTTAAAATATGTGGCAGAGGAGCTTGCGCAGTTAAAGGGTATTTCTGCCGAAGAGGTCTGCGCCGTGACATTTGAAAACGCAAAGAAGTTATACAATTTTTCAGTTTGACGGGTTTTCAGGGTATGGGTTTGCTACTTTGCCTTTCCTTTGGAATTTATCGTAACCCCCATACCACGGCTTAGCCTGTTGATTTTTTTGAGGAGCCGTTTTCTGCTTTTTCCCGACAGGATTCTCGGCTGGTAATCATTGGTATAGGATGAGGAGGACAGGGAGCATGGAATCACTTTTATGTCCTTGTTTTTCGCAACCTTTCCATTTTTGATGGTAAAGGTCTGCTGAAATATCATGGTGTCCTTGTCGGAAGGGTTTGTATTGCCTCCAAAGCAGAAGTTTCCGAGACTATATACAATGTAACGCCCTCTATAGCGCTCAATTCCCTGAAGCACATGAGGGTGGTGTCCGAGAACCAGGGTTGCCCCGTCACGGATTGCAGCACGGCCAAGGGACTTCTGGATGGCAGATGGATAGTAATCCCGTTCAATACCCCAGTGAAAGCTTACGATAATGATTTTTGCTCTCTGTTTTCTGGCTTTTTGGATGACCTTCTTTACGTCAGAGCTGGTGATGCCCTCTAACTGGTTAAAGCCTAAGAAGGCAATCTTTACTCCCTTTACTGTCTTGTAGGCAATGGAGCCGTTGCGGCAGTATTTGATTTTGTTTTTTCGGAGGGTTTTCAGGGTGTCGGAATATCCCTTTCTGCCATAGTCAAAGGTATGGTTGTTGGCGACATTTACTACCTCCACAGAGCCCTTTTTGAGAATTTTGGCATAGCTGGCAGGGCCCTTAAAGGTAAAGGTTTTGCTGGCACGGCTCGTGGCATTGGTAAAAGGACCCTCTAAGTTAACAATGGTCACATCATCCTTGGAAAATATTTTTTTTACCTTTTTTAAAAAGTAAGCGGAGCCTTTTTTCTTATAATAATTGTTAAAGGTGTTATTATATCTGGAATCCACACCGAGGGTACAGTCACCGGCAGCAGAGATGGTTATTTTAATGGATTTGCTCTTTTTCTTTTTTCCGGCAGTATTTTTCGTGGATGCTTCTGCTTCGGTGCCGGTCTGTGTGGCAGGAGCCGCTGCCAGTGTGGTTAGGCTGCTGGACATAACAGCAAGAAGCAGTATAAAAAGAAGTGCCAGATGTCTTATGGAAAAACCGGCAGTATATTTATGGCTTGACTGGGTGTGTAATGTGTATGGTTTCATATTTCCCCTCTCATAATTAAAGCCTCAGACAGGCGTTTTTTTCATTATAGCATGAACAGGTCGGGAAAGGTAAATAATTTTCTCTGTGTAAATGTATCGTAAGCTGCGCACATTTTTCGATGTGGGTACGGGAATGGGCTGACAGAAAGGATAGAAAAAGAAGATAAGATATGGTACTATCAGTATGACAGATAAAAGCTGTTAGGACTCTTGTTGATGGGAGAAGGAATATGGAAAAATTAAGTAATCCACAGGTCACAATTGAGACGATTAAAAAATATGACTTTGCATTTCAGAAGAAATTCGGACAAAATTTTTTGATAGACGGACATGTACTGGATAAAATTATTGCGGCAGCGGGAGTGACAAAGGAGGATGTGGTTTTAGAGATTGGCCCTGGGTTTGGAACCATGACCCAGTATCTGGCGGAAGCGGCAAAGGAGGTTATTGCGGTTGAGATTGATAAGACCCTGATACCGATTCTGCAGGAGACCCTTAAGGACTATGACAATGTTACCCTGATTAATGAGGATATTTTAAAGGTGGATATCGGAGCGCTGGCAGAGGAAAAAAATGGGGGGAACCCAATTAAAGTAGTGGCGAATCTGCCATATTATATTACCACACCGATTATTATGGGCTTGTTTGAAAACCATGTTCCGTTGGAGAATGTTACGGTTATGGTGCAAAAAGAGGTGGCACAGCGGATGCAGGCAGGTCCGGGAACAAAGGATTATGGAGCCTTATCTCTGGCAGTACAGTTCTATGCCCAGCCCTATATTGTGGCAAACGTACCGCCGAATTGTTTTATTCCAAGACCTAACGTAGGTTCTGCGGTTATCCGGCTTACAAAATGGGAAAAGCCGCCGGTACAGGTAAAGGATGAAGCATTTCTGTTTTCTTTAATCCGGGCTTCCTTTAACCAGAGGAGAAAGACATTGCAGAACAGTCTTGTAAATGGGGGCATTGGCGTGACAAAGGAGCAGGTGGCTGCTGCGTTAGAGCAGATGGAATTACCGCCTGCTGTCCGGGGTGAGGCGCTGACCCTTTCACAGTTTGCCGGACTCAGTGACTTATTAAAGGCATAGAAATATTTTTGAATAAGTAGTGATGTACTAGTCATAAATTCACAGCTCTTTGCATAAAATGTATTCAAAAAAGGAGTGTGAGTGGGACAAGTGCAAAGTTATAAGCGGAAAATTACATATTTTTACCAGTTTCATAATGGAAATGTGGGTTCGACAGCAGGCTTTTTAAAGCTGGAAATCCGGGGAGAGAAAGTAAAGATTATTATAAATATACAGGAGCCGCCGGGATTACCATATAAGAGTGCCATGCTTTATTTTTATCATGAGGCGGGAGACCATCTGGCAGCGCTTAAGGTGGATGAAATAAAGAGCACAGGCGGAATGCTGACCTATCAGACCAGAACGGACTGGCAGCAGCTGTTTGATACGGGACGGGATTTATACACCTTTGACGGGGTGGCGGTGGTATATAATGATACCCACTATTATATTGGAGATTTTCAGGACAAGAACCGGAAGGACTACGAGCTGGTGAGAAAGGATACCAGAAAGCAGGCGGTGACGGAAAAGGTAAGCCTGTTTGAGGCTTCCCCGGAGCCGGTTATAAGGGAACCAGGGGATAAAATACCGGAAGAGAAGAACACAGAAAATACATTTGTCCCGGACAGGGAAGAGGATTATGCCGGTGGGAAGCAGGAAGAAACGAAGACAAGCAGGGAAAAACAACCGGTAATGGCAGAGGGGAAGGAAAAAGCAGAGAGTATACCGGAGGTTGTGGAGCGGGCAGGCGTCATAGGCGGGGCACAGAGCGATGTTTTTGAGAAATGTGAGGACTGTCCATACCACAGGAAACGGATGGAGCAAAAGGAGGAGACGGATGCCTTTGAAAAAATGATAGCGGAATATCCGAAGCTTCCGATATACGGTGCAACGGAATTATTTAATTGTGTCCGGATTCATCCAAAGGATATTGGCAAGCTGGATATGCGCAACTGGAAGCTGGGTGTCAACAGCTTTCTCACCCATGGATTTTATACCTACCAGTATCTGCTTTTAGGGAAAATGCGGTTTGACGACGGCTCAGAGCATGCGATTATCGGTGTGCCGGGAGTGTTTTCCAACCGTGAAAAATATCTTGCAAATATGTTCGGCTTTGAACAGTTTATTCCGGTTAAAAAGACCGGAATCAAAACAGGAGAATTTGGCTACTGGATAGTGGAAATCAGTCTGGGTTTATAAGGCTGTAGCGATAGTGGTCCCTGTAGGTGCCATTTACCTCCACTCCCTGGTATTCGATTCCCTCATACCGGAATGCAAGGCGTTCCAACAGCTTGATGGAGGGAAGGTTGTCCGGTGATACCCGGGCTTCTATCCGGTGAATGTTATAATTTGAAAAAATGACAGGGATTGCTGCCTGGCAGGCTTCCGTGGCATAGCCGTGACCGTGGTAAGAGGCGTCAAGCTTATAGCCTAAGGAAGCTCTGGAAAAGGGAGCATGCTCCATGCGGGAAAAGTTTACGGAGCCAATAATGGTATCCGGCATTTCCTTGAGATAAATATAATAGCGCAGAGATTTCCCTTTTATAATTTCTGAATATTCGTATTGCATGGCGGCTTTCTGGTAGGCCAGGGTATAGAACTGATTTGGTCGGGTTGGCTCAAAGCGTTCAAAAAGCGTCCGGTTATTCTCATAAAACGAAAGCACATCCCCGGCTCTGGAAGCGTCTTCAATTTGCAGTATCAGGCGGCTGGTGGTTAGCTTGAATGACATTGTGGCATCTCCTTGCAATTATTGTGTAACCTATTTATAATAAATGGATACATGAGTTATACTCATGATATACCAATTATGGGAGAAGTACAATGACAGATGATGAAAAATATATGAAGGAAGCAATAAAACAGGCCAGAAAAGCGGCAGATGCCGGAGATGTACCCATTGGCTGTGTTATTGTACATGGGAATAAAATTATTGCCAGGGGATATAATAAGCGGAATGCGAGGAAGACAACCCTTGCCCATGCGGAGCTTCTTGCCATAGAAAAGGCATCCAAAAAGCTGGGGGACTGGAGGCTGGAGGAATGTATCATGTATATTACATTAGAGCCCTGCCAGATGTGCGCCGGAGCCATTGTTCAGGCGAGGATTCCCAAGGTAGTTGTGGGCGCCATGAATAAGAAAGCAGGCTGTGCCGGTTCCGTTTTGAATTTATTTCAGATACCGGCATTTAATCATCAGGTGGAGTTTGAACAGGGTGTGCTGGAAGAAGAATGCTCTGCTATTTTATCGGATTTTTTTCGCCAGCTGCGGTTAAAAAAAGAGAGAGAGGGAATGCAGCTGGATGGTTGACAGAAAATCAAAAGTCCTGTATACTAACCGTTACAAATCGTATAATCTTTCCATGCAGCCGGGGGAGCAGCGGTCCCCTGTACCTGCAATCCGCTATAGCAGGGGTGTTGGCCTGCCTCGGGAGGTGTTTCCAGTGCCGGCTATAGTAAGTGGCGTTGACGTATGGGTCTTGCGCAATGGAAACCTATGAACCGTGTCAGGTCGGGAACGAAGCAGCACTAAGTAGGAGCTTTCATGTGCCGCAAGGGTGCCTGGACTGAGTTAACTGCTATAGTAACTGATTGGGAATGTCTCACAAAGCAGGCTGCATGGATTAAAATATATTTTTGTTAAAATCATATAAATGTATTTGTATGATTTTTTTTAATTATTGGTAGCATATTTCTGAAAATAATGCTACAATAAATAAGATTATCGAAATATATGAATGGGAGCGGTTAGCATGAATTATGCAAGTGTTATTGAATTTGTAAAACAGCAAATTTCAGATAACGGCAGACCACCTAATTATCCATTTCGCGACCGATTTGAACATACAATGCGGGTATACCGCTGGGCAATTAAGTTACAGGCAAAGGTTGGAGGCGACCTGGATATTATTGCCCTGGCAGCCTTGTTACATGATGTTGGCTGGCAGGAGGGCAGAGAGCATGGGGAAGTCGGTGCTGAAATAGCAGTGGAGTATTTAGACAGCATTGGACTTGAGCCGGAGAAAATTGCGCGTATCGGTGAAATTATCCGGGTGCATGACGACAAGGATACAACAGCAGAGTTATCCTTAGAATGTCAGGTGGTCATGGATGCGGATTTATTAGATGAGGTGGGAGCAGTCAGCGTTTTATGGGATTCCATGGCGACTGCATGCGAAGATGATGCTAATTATAAGAAGGCTTACTACCGGATTAAGAATTATTATAGAGGTAATATGCCCAAAATCAGGAGATGTAAAACAGAAGCGGCACGTTTGGAATATAGCAGGCGTATGAAACTCTTGGAGGAATTTATCTATCAATTAGAAAAAGAGCTGTTTTGACAGGCAAGAGGTCTGTTATGGAAGCAGCGGTAATATTATTTATTAATTCTATTAGGAGGAATGAAAAATGAAAAATTTTTTAAAGGTAGTAATCTGGATAGTTGTTTTAGGCGCAATATGTTTCGGAGTGTATATGATTCTTCCAGAGTATCCTCAGAATTTTGTGAAATCCGTTGTTCAGCCGATGGTTAACAGCCAGGCAAAAACAAAAATCGGTCAGGTAAAAGCTTTAACAAACAAGGATTTGGACAATGCTACATATGAGACAATTCTGGAGGGTAAAACAAATTCCCCTTGCTGGGTATATGAGACGAGAGAAGAGGAACCGGGAATAGAGTATGTTATTTTCTATGGAAAAGGCGTTACCATTAACTTAAAGGATTGGACAGACTATAACGGCAAGCTGTCTACCAGCGCAACGGTTAAGATAGAATTTAAGATTAGTGGAAATAATGTAGAAATATATCCATACATCGATGGAGTGAAGATGAATATTACCGATGGCAAGCATGTGGATGACAATAACAAAATCAAGGCAGAGATTTTCAAACAGTTATATGAAGGTATGCAGGCAGAACAGCAGTAAAGAAGAATGAATAAAAGGAAGCAGTAATGCTTCCTTTTATTCATTCTGTAATTACTGGCAGAACATTACTTAGCCAGCTCCTGAATTAACCGCATGATGGTTCCGATGGAATCGGACATTTCACTCTCATTCATTGCTTTGATGTATTGCTCCCTGTGAGTGAAGACGTCCCGTATGGCATTGAGCAGGGAGGTCTTACTCAGCTCTTCTTCCTCGATTACATAGCTGAATCCATTTTTCTTAAAGGATTTGGCATTCAGTATCTGGTCACCACGGCTGGCAGCCTTGGAAAGTGGAATCAGGATGTTTGGCTTTTTCAGGGCTAAAAGCTCACAGATGGCATTGGCTCCTGCTCTGGAAATTACCAGGTCAGCCAGAGCGAATAAATCCCTGAGCTCCTTTGAAATATACTCAAACTGGACATAGCCCTTTTTGTCTTTGAGGGACTCATCTAAATGTCCTTTTCCACAGAGATGTATTACCTGGAAGCCCGGAAGAATTTCGTCAAGGCTTTCCCTTACGGCATTGTTGATAACAACGCTTCCGCTGCTGCCCCCGATAACCAGAATCGTTGGTCTGTCAGCAGATAAGCCACAAAATTCAGCGGCTTTTACAGCGCTTCCCTCGAATAATTCCTTGCGGATAGGAGTTCCGGTAAGAACTGCTTTTCCCTCCGGAAGCAGCTCAAAGGTTTCCTTAAAGTTACAGCAGACTTTCGTAGCGGACGGGATACAGAGCTTATTTGCCAGACCGGGCGTCATATCGGATTCATGTATAATGGCAGGTATTTTATTCTTCTTTGCAGCTAATACCACCGGTACGGTAACAAACCCGCCTTTGGAAAATACAATATCCGGCTGGATTTTTTTGAGAATCCGGTTTGCCTCCCCATAGCCCTTTGCCACACGGAAGGGGTCAGAGAAATTCTTAACGTCGAAATATCTTCTTAATTTGCCAGAGGATATACCGTAGTAAGGAATCCCCATATCTTCAATCAGTTTTTTCTCAATACCGTCGTAGGAGCCGATGTAGTGCACCTCAAATCCGGCAGCCTGCAGGCTGGGAAATAAAGCAATATTCGGAGTAACATGTCCGGCTGTACCTCCGCCGGTAAGTACAATTTTCTTCATAACAATCTCCTTCTCTAGTTCTGGATGGCCTGCTTTAATGCTTTTGCAAGCTGGTCAGGGCAGGAGGTTCCTTTGAACCCACACTGGATTCCCTCTAAGCGGGAAATAGCCTCATTTACATCCATTCCTTCTATCAAACGGGATATCCCCTGGGTGTTGCCATTACAACCGCCTAAAAAATGTACATTTGTAACCTTGCCATCTTCAATTTCAAAATCAATTTTCTGGGAACATACGCCCTGTGGTTTAAATGTCATAACCGTATTTCCTTTCTATAGTGTGTGTTTTTTATAATAAAATAGTATAGCATAAGTGGGTGGATTTGCAACCGTCTGGTTTCTGTCAAAAAAATGTCGATGGAAGTAAGCTTTTGCCTAAAAATAGTAATTTATTCAGATTTTAAATGAAAAGTTGCGGTAAAGTGCTATTGAGTTGATGAATAAGGCTTTGTAAACTAGAAGACAGGAAATAATTGTAACAATGGGCAGGAAGTAATTTGCCGCAATGTTTCAAAAAATATAATAGGGAAGGGATAGTTATGATTACGAAATTTGTAACGGAGCATGAATGTATGAGCAGTATTTTGTTGTTTGGAGTGGTGAGCCTGCTGCTGCAGGCCATGATGGTTTTATCCTTAAAAGGATATGTACGGGCATCCGCCAATATGAAAACAACAAAGAAAAAAATTATGATTAATTTGAAAAACCAGTTTGAAACCATTTATGGAATGGGTTATCAGATTCGGAATACGGCAGCTTATGTGGACAAGTATCTTTTAAAGCTAAAGTTTATGGGATTTTCTTATTCTGCATGGGAAAAGGCGCCATTTCTCGCAGCGGGAATTGTTTCCTTACTGGCGGGAGCGGAAGCCTTTTACGGGTACATGACGGAGGCGGAATTGTCCTCCCAGATTGAAATTTTGTTTGCCTATGGCGTTGTGTTGGCATGTTTATTTGTTTGTTTTCATATATTTGGAATAAAAAGCAAGAAACAGCAGATACAAATTCAGCTGGTGGACTATCTGGAGAACTATCTGGCAAACCGCTTACTGCGGACAAAGGAAGATGTAAGAATGCTGGATGAGCAGATGGAAAGCGCCCTTATGGAAGGTCAGGTAAAGGATTCGGAAATAGCTCCGGACCAGGAGGATGCTGCCGAAGCTTCTGCCGGAAATATGGAAGAGGATATGGAAATGTTAAGACAGCTTATCCGGGATATGGATACCGGTAAGCGCAGTGACAGGGAAAGACAGAAAGGGCAGCGTGGACAGAGCCAGAGAGAATCCAGCCAGCAAATCGCTGCCAGCCATGAGGAGCAGGATATGGAACAGCCGGAATTGGCAGAGTCTGAAGAATCAGAAATTGATTTGCTGGAGGAATTTGTACAGAGTTTTCTTGCATAAGTGGGAGGACTTATTTGAATCCGAAAAAGAGAAATATTATTGCGGGTATCGGCATTGCGGCATTTATTCTCATAAGCCTGGGACTGCTGCAGAATTTTGGACATCTGATGAAGAAAAATAGTGGATTTAATCAGAATGGGAAGGCTGGGTTGGAGACGGAAGAAAAAACGAAGTCTTCTGAGAAGGAGTCAAATACGGAGAGTGCACCAAAGCAGGAACGGGTAATTGTGGAAAACACGGATTATGACAGCATAGATAACACACTTTACAGCTGGTGGTTCAAGAGAAATGACAACCATGAAAAGTCCGGCTGCCAGGAGGATTTTGATATTACGCAGTACCAGGCATATTACACAGTGCCGGTCAGCGAGAAAAAAATTTATATTACCTTTGATTGTGGATATGAAAATGGATATACAGCGGACATTCTGGATACCTTAAAGGAGGAGCAGGTGCCCGCTGCCTTTTTTGTTACCCAGACATTTATCAGGGATAATGTGGAGCTGGCAAAACGGATGAAGGAGGAAGGGCATCTGGTATGCAATCACACGGTAACCCATCCATGTATGCCGGAAAAAAGCATTAGCCAGCAGCGGGATGAGCTGTTAAAGTGTGAGCAGTTTATGAAGGAAGCCACCGGCTATGAGATGGATTTGTTTTTCCGCCCGCCAAAGGGGGAATACAGCCAGCGCACATTGCAGATGGCAAAGGATTTGGGGTATACAACTATTTTCTGGTCAATGGCATATTTGGATTATGATGTAAATAACCAGCCCTCCAGTGCACATGTGGTGGAGCATTTTACCAAATATTATCATCCGGGAGCAATTCCTTTGCTGCATAATGTGTCTGTTGCCAACAGGGATGCGTTAAAGCAGGTGATACAGAACTTGAAAAAGGAGGGCTATTCCTTTGGAACCCTTTATGATTTGCAAAATATGCAGGAATAGGAAAACGGAAATATAGTTAAAATAAAATTAAATTCCCGGGGAAGAAGATATTGCTATTTGGAATTGATTTTGCTACAATATAGATTGGTTTGTAAGGGAAAAATCAAAATGAGAGCAAAGGAGAGCAGACAAATGGCAGAGAGTATTAGTTTTGATTACAGTAATGCGATGTTTATGGTATCAGAAGAAGATATCGCAGCTATGAAGGAAAGAGTATTAGACGCTAAAAAGGTTTTGTTGGACAGAACAGGTGAGGGTAACGATTTTCTTGGATGGATTGACCTTCCGGTGAACTATGACAAGGAAGAGTTCTCAAGAATTAAAGCAGCCGCCAGGAAGATACAGAATGATTCCGAAATTTTAATTGTTATCGGTATCGGAGGCTCTTATCTTGGTGCAAGAGCCGCAATTGAAGCATTGAGACATACCTTCTACAATGTAATTGATAAAGATATGAGAAAGGGTACTCCTGAGATTTATTTCTGTGGTAATAATATCAGCTCCACCTACTTAGAGCATTTATTAGAGGTTGTGGGAGACAGGGATTTCTCCATTAATATTATTTCAAAGTCAGGAACAACAACGGAGCCAGCCATTGCTTTCCGTATTTTCAAGAAGCTTTTGGTTGAGAAGTATGGTCAGAAGGAGGCTGCAAAGAGGATTTATGCAACCACCGATAAATCCAAAGGAGCGCTTAAGAAATTAGCAGATGAGGAAGGCTATGAGACTTTTGTAGTGCCGGATGATGTGGGAGGACGCTTCTCTGTTCTTACCGCTGTGGGTCTGCTTCCGATTGCCGTAAGTGGTGCAGATATCAAGCAGCTGATGGTTGGTGCAGCTACCGCCCGCCAGATGTGTATAGAAGCAGATTTTGAGCATAATGATGCATTGCAGTATGCAGCACTTCGTAACATTTTGCGTGAAAAGGGCAAGACCATGGAGATTCTTGCGAATTATACACCGTCTGTTCACTATATCGGTGAATGGTGGAAGCAGTTATTCGGAGAGTCCGAAGGCAAGGACGGAAAGGGTATTTATCCGACAGCCTGCGATTTTACAACGGATTTGCATTCTCTGGGACAGTTCATTCAGGATGGTACCAAGAATCACATTGAGACGGTAATAAATATTGGCTCTCCAAGACGTAAGATTATTATGGAGCAGGAGGATGACGACTTAGATGGTCTTAACTACCTTGCAGGAAGAACCGTTGATTATATCAACAAGCAGGCTATGAACGGTACAGTTCTTGCCCATGTGGACGGTGAGATACCAAACCTGATGATTACGCTTCCGTATATGAGTGAGTTTAACTTAGGTGAGTTATTCTACTTCTTTGAGTTTGCCTGTGGTGTTTCCGGTTATGTACTGGGTGTCAATCCGTTTAACCAGCCGGGCGTGGAAAGCTACAAGAAGAACATGTTTGCATTGCTTGGCAAGCCGGGCTATGAGGAGCAGAGAAAAGAGCTGCTTGCAAGAATGAATAAAGAAAAATAGTTAATATAAGTATTATAGCGAAAAGAAAAAATGGGATTCATAAAACACCGGAGTTTATGAATCCTGTTTTTTGTTGCATTTTTAAGTGTTTTTCCTTGTCTTTTATGAGGTTTCACAGTATAATATTACTTTGTGGGCAACAGATAGATTATAGGTTTTGATTGCCTGACAGACAGCATAATAATTCATATTTATAGATGATACAGGTATTAATATAACACGGAGGATATGAAGCAATGACAGATAATTCGAGTTTGGGGCTGGATTATGATAAGTATGCAGGTATTCTTGTACACCCGACATCATTTCCCAGTCCGTATGGTATTGGAGATTTAGGACCAGGCGCCTATGCATTTGTGGATTTTTTGGAGAAATCCGGATTAAATATCTGGCAGGTACTGCCCCTGGGGCATACCGGATTTGGGGATTCTCCATATCAGCCATTTTCATCTTTTGCCGGGCAGCCTTTGATTATCAGCATAGATGAGCTGCGCAAGGCAGGGCTTTTATGGGATGAGGATTTTTATGAAATGCCCCAGTGGAACCCGAACCACATTGAATATGGCGATGTGATTGCATTTAAAACAGGATTGTTAAAAAAGGCATACCAGCGTTTTTGTAATCCGGAGGTCAAGGATATGTATTCCACGGATGAAACATTCCTGAAGAATTATAAAACCTTCTGCGAGGATTCCGACTGGTTAGATGATTATGCATTGTTCATGGCAGGAAAGGATTATTTTGAGGGAGCTCCATGGTATATGTGGGAGGATTCCCTGAAAAAGCCTACTGCTAAGCAGAAGGCAGCCTGGATGGAAAAGCTTGCCGTGGAAGTGGGATACTACCGGTTTATTCAGTTTATTTTCCATAAACAATGGTTTGCGTTAAAGGATTATGCCAATAATAAAAATATTAAAATAGTGGGTGATATCCCGATTTTTGTAGCATGGGACAGTGTGGACGTATGGTGCAATAAAAAATTATTTGATTTGGATTCAAAGGGATATCCAAAGAATGTGGCGGGTGTGCCGCCGGATTATTTCTCCGCAACCGGCCAGCTGTGGGGGAATCCTCTCTATAAATGGAGCGAGCACACAAAAACAGGCTATGAGTGGTGGTTTAAGAGAATCCGTCACCAGCTGCGTCTGGCAGATTTCCTGCGTATTGACCATTTCAGAGGCTTTGATAAATTCTGGGCAGTACCCTTTGGAGAGGAGACTGCGGTTAACGGTAAATGGATACAGGCGCCAGGGGTGAATTTCTTTACCCAGTTAGAGGCAACCCTTGGTTACCATATGCCGATTATTGCCGAAGATTTAGGAGAGATTGACCAGTCTGTTATTGATTTGCGTGATAAGTTCGGGCTGCCGGGAATGAAGATTTTACAATTCGGATTTGAAAATCCGGAGGAGAACAGTTTTCTTCCACACAATTTCATCCGGAATTGTGTATGCTATACCGGTACCCATGATAATGATACAACCCTTGGATGGTATCAGAAGTGTTATGAGGCGTCAAAGGATAAGCTCAGAAGATATTTTAATACCGATGGCGGCGATGTGTGCTGGACACTGATTCGCGCCTGCTTTTCTTCCGTGGCAAATATGGCAATCGTTCCGATGCAGGATGTGCTTTGCCTGGATTCCTGGGCAAGACTGAATACACCGGGTGTGGGAGAGGGCAACTGGGCATGGCGGTTCCGCATGGAGGATATGACGCCGCAGTTGGAGGCCAGGTTGTTTGAGACAGCGAAATTATATGGAAGGTAGCAGAAAATGAGAAGTGTTTTGGTATTGGGTTTTTTGTTTTTGTTTCTGGTACTGATGATACCGGTTCATTTAATCCTTTTATTGATTGGCAGGGTGAATCCGGAGCTTAGATACCGTATCGGGAATGCAATTGTATATTGGGCATTTCGCTGGGAGCTTTTTCAGGCGGGTGCAGAGATTGAGGTGAAGGGGCTGGAGAATATACCAAAGGAGCCGGTATTGTTTGTCCCGAATCACAGGAGTTATTTTGATATACTGGTACTGCACACCACCAGCACGAAGCGTCCGGGATTTGTGGCGAAGGCGGAAATGGACAAATTTCCACTGCTGAACTGGTGGATGCGGAATATCTGCTGTCTGTTTTTAGACCGCAACGATATGCGTTCCGGTATGCAGATGATTAAGGATGGAGCTGCATTGATTCAGCAGGGGCATTCTATCGTTATCTGTCCGGAGGGAACAAGAAACCAGAAGCCGGAAATGCTGCCGTTTAAAGAGGGAAGCCTTAAAATGGCAGAGAAGGCAGACTGTCCGGTGGTTCCGGTTACGCTGATTAACACGGACCAGCTTTTGGAGGCAAGACCGGGGTTTGATATCCGGAAGGCGAAGGTTAAGGTTATATATGGAGAACCGTTTTTTCTAAAGGATTTGCCAAAGGAGCAGAGAAAGCATGCAGGTGCCTATGTGCAGGGCATTATAGCGGATACCATGAAGAGAGAAAGCGGAACAGAGATTTCCAATCAGGAAAAATAATAGTTTATAAAACATCCGGATGGAAAGCCGGTTAAGGAAAAGGAGGATATTCAATGAGTAAACCATTATTGATAACGCTTATTGTTATTATTGTAATTATTGCTGTTTTGGCTGTGCTTTATTTTATTGGCAAAAAAATGCAGAAAAAACAGATTTCCCAGAGGGAGCAGATGCAGGCGGCAGCACAGCAGACATCCATGCTGATTATTGACAAAAAGATGATGAAGCTTAAGGAGGCGGGACTGCCAAAGGCTGTTATGGAGCAGACTCCGAAGCGTTTTCGGAATGCAAAGCTGCCGATTGTGAAGGCAAAGGTGGGACCGCAGACCATAAACCTGATTTGTGATGACGGAATCTTTGATGAGCTTCCGACCAAATGCGAGGTAAAAGCCATGGTAAGCGGTATCTATATTACAGAAATCAAGAGTATCCGCGGCAAGAAGAAGGCCAACACAGAACAACCGAAAAAGAAAAGTTTTGGCGCTAAAATGCGTGCAAAGCAGCGGGAGCTCCAGACGGAGTATGTACGGGAAGAAAAGCAAAAGGAAGCAGATAAGGCAAAAAAGGCATCAGAAAAGAAGAAAAAAGACCGGGCAAAGAAAATTACAGATTAACAGGAAATGCAAAACAGGCAGGGCATACGAACCTGCCTGTTGTGTTTTACAACCGCGTCTTTAGAAAATGATTTATTTTTCCGACATATTATACAGAAATGTAAGTAAGTGGCAATTTTACAGATAGAAGCTTCAGAATGACAGAGGTGAGGTGGCACAATGAATTATCAGATTGGAAATAACAGCCAGCAGGCAGGATATGACAATTCCGTATTTGGAGGTTCCGGTATATCCGGCAGCGGACAGCCGGATTCCGGTGAAGATAAGGGCGGCATTTTAAGCGGCAACAGCATTGGCGACTTACTGGCATGTAAGCTGGTGAAGGGTGGAAAAGAGCCGGTGCTGGATATTAACGGCATTGAGATTAAGACAAAGGCGGCGAAGGAGCTGGACAATGCGAAGCCAGGAGACACGATTTATTTAAAGCTCCAGGAGGCAAACAAGAATCAGGTGTCCCTGAAAATAGTGGGAACAAAGGCGGCAGGAGAGCAGAGCACCTTAAATGCGGCGACCAGCGCGCAGGTGATGCAGAGCACGGAACAGTTTTCAGAGATGATTAAGAAAAATCTGGATGGAGCGCTGGATGAGAAGGAGGCAAAGGAAAATCAGAAGGAGATACTGCAAAATCTCTCCTCTGATGAAATCGCCCGTCTCCGGATGATGCAGATTGATGTGACCAATGCGACCCTTTCGGACCTGATGGGAATGGTGATTACAATCCGTTCCGGTGAGCATCAGGACGAGATAAATGAGCAGCTTGGCGATATTGTAAAGGAAACTATAGGCAGGCTCCGGGATAGCATAACAGCAGGGCAGTCTGATGGAAAGGCAGCACCGGCGGATTTGGAAACTGTTGAAAATACAGCAGCACAGAGCACTGCCCGCAGAGGAACGGCACGGTTAAACAGTGAGGGATATCTGGTAAATATGGAGCCGGATAAGCAGGCTGTCTCTGCAGGCACAGACCCGGCAGCCCAAGGCATCAGCCGGGAGCCGGGAGATGGAGTCCTACGGGCAGAGGAACCGCTCATTTCCAATGAACAGTTGATATATATGGTAAAAAATAAACTGGATTTGACCATTGAGAACCTGGATGTTGCAAAGAACAGTGTAAATGAGGAGAGCCCGTCAAGGGAAACGCCGGTCAGCGACCAGGTATGGAGTGATATTTATTCCCAGGTAACCGGTATTATTGAGGCGGCAGGTATGTCCGTCACGGAACAGAGCCTTTCAGGGGCACAGTTCATGCTTCGCCATGAACTGCCGATTACCGTAGATTCCCTTAGGTTGTATATGGCGGTGAATTCGATAAACCAGAGGGGAATCCAGCTGGCGCAGGTGGAGACAAATATCCGGGAACAGATTATGCTTGGGAATGCACCGGAGCAGGCGAGAATCAGCGGAAGCTCCCTCTGCGACAGAGCATCCCAGCTGGTGGAAAAGGTAAAGGAAATCACTGCCCAGTCAGTGGACAATGCGGTAAAACAGGGTAAGCCCCTTACGGTTTCCTACCTGTATAACAGCTCCATGAGGAGCGTGGATATGGGAAGAATGCGGATGCCGGTAAATACCGGTGTAGAGGGTGCCAGTCTCTCTTTAAGTGGAATGGGGCAGAACGGATTGCAGCCGGAAGGTGCAGAAGCGTTATCCATGATTCCGGGTGCAGTGACAGCCAGAAGGCAGTTAGAGGAAATCCGCCTTTCCATGACAATGGAGGCAGCCATCCGCCTTGTAAAACAGGATATCAATATTGATGCAAAGCCATTATCCCAGATTGTAGAAGCTTTAAGACAGCAGGAGAACAGCTATTACGAGAAGGTGGTTTCTACCCAGGATTTACACGATATTCCGGAGGGCGTGGATTTGCTGACGGAGACCTTAAGGGAAACCGACGGACTTAAAAATCTGCCGGAATATGCATTGGGTGAGATGGTGAAGCGTCCGGCTGTTACGGTGAGCGGATTATATGAGACAGGCACGCAGATAAAGGCAGCTCTGGCAGGAAATGCCTATGAGACCATGATGACCCGTCCGAGAAGGGATATGGGAGATTCCATCACGGAAGCATTTCAAAATGTGGACGCCATATTAGAGGATATGAATCTGGATAGGAATGAGGAAAACCAGCGGGCAGTCCGGATTCTGGCATATAATGAAATGGAATTAAATGAGACCAATATTGTAAGCGTAAAATCGGCGGATGCCAAGGTGCAGCAGATGTTTGATACACTGACGCCGCAGATTGTACTCAATTTAATCAGAGAGGGCAAGAACCCGTTGAACATGACAATTGACGGTCTCAATGAGGAAATCATGCAGCAGCGGGAAGTGCGGGGTGTGACGGATGAACAGCGCTTCAGTGAATTTTTATATCAGATGGACAGGAACAACGGTATAACGGAGGACGAGCGGAAAAGCTTTATCGGTATTTACCGGCTTCTGGACAAGGTGGAGAAGTCCCATGGAAAAGATATTGGCGCAGTTGTGCGAAATGGGCAGGAGGTTACCCTTGGAAATCTGTTTTCGGCAGATAAGAGCCGCAGGGTCAGAGGCATGGACATAGCGGTGGATGAGAGCTTTGGAGAGCGTACCGGCATAGAGACCCCGGAGGGCAGCATTTTAAGCCAGATTCAGACAGCCTATAACCAGACCCTGACCTCCAGCATTTTGCGGCATATCCGCCCGGAGACCTTGAAGAGTATGGAAGCCATGGACTATGAAAATATGAGCTTCGAGGAGTTAAATGCAATCATGAAAGCCGGGGATAACGGCCAGGGAGAGACGGAGCTGGTGGAAGAGCTTTCCGATGAATTTAAGCAGGCGCTTGCTTACGAAGAAGAAGTGGAGACCATGTTAGATGCCAACGATATGCCAAAGACCGTAACGAATATCATTGCGGCGCATCAGGTAATGTACGGAACAGACGGCATTTATGGCATGATTCGGAACATTAAGAGTAATCTGGCACCGGAAAAAAGGAGACAGATTACAGAGCAGGAGAGTCAGATTTTAGAGAATCTGGAGAGCAAGGCTGACGTGGTATACGGGCTGGAAAATCTCCGTTCCGGCTTGTCCCAGGCAATACATGATAAGGAATCCGACGGAACCATCACAGCCATGGATATTCAGGCACTGAAATACCTGAATGCAGGAATGCCGATTGCCATGCGTGCGGTAGAAGCGGATGTATTCCAGATTCCGCTGGTGGTGGGAGATGAGGTCAGCATTATGAAGGTTTCCATTTTGCAGGATGGCAGCCATGCGGGAGATGTTACCGCAACCCTGCGAACAGCAAAGCACGGTGAACTGACCGCATTTATCCATATGGAGGGCAGCCAGATTGAGGGTTATATCACCACGGAGGAAGAGAGCGGCCAAATGGAGCTGGAGAGAAATGAATTAACGCTCCGTTCCGTGTTTGCCAAGGCGGGCATGGAGGTAAAGGATTTGCGTCTGGATGGTACGAAGCCAATGCAGTATGGTTCTGAAACCGGAAAGCAGCAGGTGTCTACTTCCAAATTGTATAAGGCTGCAAAACAGCTGTTGACGGCTATTAAGTTAACCGGAATTGCTGCCGATAATTAAAATAGATGACAGCAAAAAACCAGCCACTGGCTGCAGAGTACAAACTGAGGTGACGAATATATGAGACTGAATCACAACACACTGGCATACACAGCCAACAATAATTTAACAGCAATCAACAATAATCTTACCAAAGCCATGGAGAGACTTTCCTCCGGCTATAAAATTAACAAGTCTTCGGATGACCCGGCAGGTAAGGCAATATCCCAGAGAATGAATTCCCAGATTCGGGGACTGGAGAGAGCAATTGATAATTCAAATGACGGCATTTCTTTAATCCAGACCGCAGAGGGCGCACTGGATGAGATTCATTCCATTCTGGCAAGAATCCGTGAGCTGGCAGTGCGGGGCGCCAATGAGACCTATGCGGAGGAAGATAAGGACGCCATGCAGGATGAGATTGACCAGCTTGAGGAAGAGATTGACAGAATTTCCAATACCACAGATTTCAATGGGCGTAAGCTCTTAAATGGGGAATTGAACAAAAAGGGCTATACAGATAATGATGCCATGGAAATTGTAGAAATCGGTGGAGACATTGAACCGGGTGAGTATGGCTTGTATGTTGCAAGTGCAGGTACACAGGCGATATCACAGATTAATGTAATGGCAGACGGAACGGTTATTACACCGGCACAGGAGGGTACACTGCTGGTTAACGGTCTTGAGATTGAGATTAGGGCAGGAATGAGTGCAGCAGAGGTAAAGGAGAAAATCCGGGATACCGTTGATAAGATAGGAATTGATTTTGATGTACAGACCGGCAGGCTTACCACACAGGAGTATGGCAGTAAGCAGTCCATTACGGTTAAGAGTGCAAATGAAGAGCTGGCGGCTTTGTTCGGTGCAACAGGTACTACTACTACATATGGCACCAATGCCAAGGCAGCATTTCCGGTTGACGCTACGGGCACCCGGATTGGATTTGAGGAAACCGCTACCATAGATACACAGGGTAACCGTATTACCGTAACAGATAAGAACGGTTTTAAGATGGTATTTGATACAGACCCGGATGCATCCCCATATGAGACGAATGTTACCGTGCTATCTGCAGGTCCTATGGTATTGCAGATTGGCAATAATGAGGGTCAGACCCTGAATATTAATATTAATAAGACTACCGCAGAATCTCTGGAGATTGATAAGATTAATGTATACACCAACGCCTATGCCTCTGACGCAATTGAAAAGATTGATGGGGCAGTGGCAAAGATATCAGGTATCCGCTCTGCGTTAGGTGCATACCAGAACCGTCTGGACCATACAGTCACCAATCTGGAAAGTGCAGATGAGAATCTCACCAGTGCCGTATCCAGAATCCGTGATACGGACATGGCGGAGGAAATTACAGAATATACACAGCAGAATGTGTTAAGCCAGAGTGCATTACAGATGCTTGTTAAGTCTAACGCACGGCCGGAGGGATTGTTACAGTTATTCCAGAGATAGGGAAAGATTAGGAATCCGGGAGGAAGCATATGACAGATGAGCAGATGAATATATATAAAATGCGGATTACGCAGGCAAGTACCGGTGAGCTTGCGGTAATAATGCTGGAAATGGAAATCCAGTGGATGGATGAAGCGTTAGAAGCATATGAAGCCGGGAATATGGAAGAATTTATCCAGTGTGTTTCCAGGGCACAGGGAGTACAGGTGGAGCTGATGACGGTGCTGAATATGGATAATGCGGTGGCAGTGGATGTGTATTCGGTTTTTGCCTTCATTAATAAACAGCTGATTCATGCAAAGCTTAAGAGGGTTCCGCTGGATATAAAACGGTGCAGGGATATATTGGAAAAATATCGTCAAAGCTTTGAGGCGATTGCTAAAACAGATACCGCAGGCCCGGTCATGGCAGGCAGTGAAAAGGTATATGCAGGTCTGACCTATGGAGCCGGTGGGCTGGTGGAGAGCAGTATGGGCGGTACAGAATATACCGTATAGGGAGTCTGAAGGCGCTGCTTTGGTGACAGGATGGCTGTTCCATGTTCGGGACCGGAGGGAAGGTATCCTATATCTTTAACAGGGAACAGGAAAACGATGTAAGAGAGCTATTTTCTCTTGCATCGTTTTCCTGTTCCCTGTTACGCTTCTGACCGCAAAAACCATCCGCATGCTGGTATTCGGGAAAGGATTGTGGTAGAATAAGGAAGGGTAACAGATTATAAGATGTGTTACATCGGGATGACAGGATTTGAACCTGCGGCCTCTCGGCCCCCAGCCGAACGCTCTAGCCAAACTGAGCCACATCCCGAAGATGTTCTGTTTTTGCAGAACATTTATATCATATCACATTTACCGGAAAAAGAGAAGACTTTTTGATGATATCAGAATGGAGGATTATGCCATGAAAAAGGATGATTGTATTTTTTGTAAGATTGCAAATGGTGAAATTCCATCAACAACAATTTATGAGAATGAGGAGTTTCGGGTGTTTTTTGATATTAATCCGGCAAGCAAGGGGCATTGTCTGATTGTTCCAAAGGAGCACTACAGCAATATTTTTGACATTGATAAGGAAACGGCAGGAAGACTGTTTTCTCTGGCAACGGTGGTGGCTGGAAGTCTGAAGAAGGAATTGAACTGTGAGGGCATGAATATTGTGCAGAACAATGGCGAGATTGCGGGACAGACGGTATTTCATTTTCATCTGCATTTAATTCCAAGATATACAGGGGATACGGTAAATGTGGGCTGGCAGCCGGGACAGGCTGATATGGAGGAGCTGGCAGAGCTTGCCGGTGCAGTCAGAAGAAATATGTAGTGTAAGGGTGTATGGATATGGGTAATCCGATGATAACGGTTAAGGACATGAGCTTTGCCTATGGAAAAGATGATGTCTTGACAGACGTGAATTTTACAATAGAAGAACAGGAATATGTAGGGATTATCGGTGCCAACGGAGCAGGGAAGAGCACGCTGATGAAGCTTATTTTAGGACAGCTGTCACCCACTAAAGGAGAGGTTGTGGTAGCCACAGACTCCATTGGCTATGTTCCCCAGGTGGGCTTTCACGCTGTAAATAATTTTCCGGCGAATGTGGAAGAAATCGTGATGACAGGGCTGCATTCAGAGATAGGAATGTTCCATTTCCCGAAAAAGGAGCACCGGCAGAAGGTGTCAGAGACCTTACGGCTTGTAGGTATGGAGGATTACCGCAGACGTATGCTGTCCGAGCTTTCCGGGGGACAGCAGCAGAGAGTTTTAATTGCCAGGGCGCTGATTCAGAATCCAAAGCTTCTGGTGCTGGACGAGCCCTTAACCGGAATTGACAAGGAGGCTGGAGAAATGCTCTATCAGTTGCTGGATAAGCTGAATAAGGAATATGGCATGACAATTGTTATGGTTACCCATAACATGGAGCAGGTGGCACGCTACACCAACCGTTTCTATCATGTAAATAATGGAAATGTGCATCTGGACAAATCCTCTATCCTCTGCGATGAGGTGATGAAGGAGAAAATGATTATGTCCAAGCCCAAAAAATACAGCAGCCGTTGTAAGGCGGGCAGGAAAACCTATCCGGGTAAAAATGCCCAGGCACCGGAGAAAGAGGCGCCGTATGATGCATCCTTCAAGGGCAAAAGAGATTCACTGGCGCAGAAGGAGGATGCATCATGTTAGATATATTTCAATATGAATTTATGCAGAAGGCATTTCTGGTGGGCATTCTTCTGGCAGTTATTATTCCGTTAATCGGTGTAATCGTGGTATTAAAGCGGCTTTCCATGATAGGGGATGCCTTATCCCATACCTCTCTTGCCGGTGTGGCATTAGGGCTGGTTTGGGGCATCAATCCCATTGTCGGGGCAGTGCTGGTATGCGTGATAGCGGCATTCAGTATTGAGGCAATCCGGCGGCGGCTTCCCAGATATGCGGAGATTTCCATTTCCATCATTATGTCGGTGGGAATCGGTCTTGCCAGTGTATTATCCGGTTTTGTTGAGGATGGGGCTGCATTTAATTCTTTTCTGTTTGGAAGCATTGTGGCGATTACGGATACGGAGGTGGCGCTGGTGGTTATTGTCACCGTCATTGTTGTAGTCACGTTTTTCCTGTTATATAAGGAATTGATGTTTATTACCTTTGACGAGCAGGGGGCTGTTTTAGCAGGTATTCCGGTGAAGAAAATCAATTTTGTCATTACACTGTTAACAGCGATTACTGTATCTGTGGCGGCGAGAAGTGTGGGGGCGCTGATTGTGTCCTCCCTGATGGTAATTCCGGTTGCCTGTGCCATGCAGCTGGCGAACAGCTATAAGAAAACCGTTATTTTTTCTGTATTGTTTGCACTGCTGTTCACGATTGTGGGATTATTTTTATCCTATTATTTTAATCTGAAGCCTGGTGGAACCATTGTGCTGACAGGAGTAGTCGTACTGATTCCGCTGATGATATGGAAAAAGGAATAAAAGCGATACCCTTTTTGTATGAAAATGACAAACAGGGTATAGCTTTTTTCTATAACCGGACATAGAAAAGCAGAATTATACAGCAATGGAAATATGTGGTACTATTTTATACAAATAAAACATACTAAATTGATAGGAAAGTAGGTAATTGATATGGCAGGAAATTATTTATTTAAGGTGTACCAGGCAGAGGATTATATTTCTATTGCAGAGGAGACAGCAAAATGGATTAAGACCACAGAGAAAATAACGCCTTTTGGAAAGAGGTGGAATCAAAGTCCGGATTCGGCGGAGGATTTCTCCGATTATCCGATGCTGACGGAAAAAGCGTTATATGGCGGTTCGGCGGGTGTTGGTTTATTCTATCTGCGTCTGTATCAGGTTACGGGAAAGGAGGAATACCTGCTTGAAGCAAAGGCAGCAGCAGCTGATATTATAGCGACAGATGAAGGAAGCGCATTTTATGAAAATGCTTTGAATCATGCAAAGGGTACGGAGGATAAGCTGGTTCATGTAAAAAATATGCCGGGGTGGATTACCGGTTACTATAACGGTCCTACGGGAAGCGCCTATCTTGTGCTGAAGCTCTATGAGGTTACGGGAGAGGAAGCCTATAAGGATTATGTGGTAAAGGCGTCGGATGATTTGCTGGCGGCGGCAAAAAAAGCTCCGGAGGGGATTTATTGGAGCGAACAGAACGATTTATGCGGAGATGGGGGATTTGTCACCTATCTTGTCTCCACATGGGAGATAACAAAGGATGACAAATACTTAAATGCGGCAAGGGATTTGGGAAATTACATTGTTTCCAAGGGCAAAGCTGCTCCCAATGGTGGAAAATACTGGAATGTTGTGGATTTGACAATTATTGATTTCCCTGCGGATGTGTTCTGGGTAAATCTTGCCCATGGTACCTCCGGTGTAGGCTGGATTTTTACAATTCTTTACAGGGCCACAGGGGATGAAGTATTTTTGCAGGCGGCAAGGGATGCGGCAGCATATATTCAGGGTATTGCCGTAGGTGATGATGAGGCTGTACTTGTTCCGTATCTGGATAGTCTGGAACGGGGACCTTCGACAGAGTTTTATTATCTCAGTACATGCCACGGACCGGCTGGCACAGCATTGTTATTTGAAGCCTTATATACCATTACGAAGGAAAAGGATTATCTGGACTGGGTAAAAAGACTTTCAAGAGGCATTATTGAAGCAGGCGCCCCGGAAAATTATTCACGGGGATACTGGAGAAGCCAGGCATTGTGCTGCGGTACGCCGGGCTTGCTGGAGCATTTTATATCCGTATATAAGCTGACAGGAGAGGAAGAATTTTTAAATTATGCAAAGCGTACTGCCAGAACCGTTATAGGGCAGTCCCATGTAGATGACAATCCAAATGATATTTATAAGGCGGGAAATTCCAGGAGATGGCTGGGAAATTGGTGGAGAACCATCCCACAGGATGTTCACAGCTATTCGGGGCTGTATATCGGTACAGCAGGCAATGCGTGGAGCTTGTTGACCTTAGCAGGCGTATTAAAGAATGAAGATTATATACAAATTGTGGAATACAATTATCAGTAAGAGAGGATGAAGCATCATGGGAAAAATATATGATTCAATAACGGAATTGGTGGGGAAAACACCGCTGGTAAGGTTACATCGATATGAAGAGGCAGAAGGCATCAGTGGACATATTTTAGGAAAATTTGAATATTTTAATCCTTCAGGAAGTGTAAAGGACAGGGCGGCTCTCAATATGATTTTGGAAGCAGAGTATGAGGGAAAGCTCAAGCCGGGAATGACGATTGTAGATTACACAAGCGGAAATACAGGTATTGGCACAGCTACATTTGCAAATGCAAAAGGCTATCATTATGTAGCGGTAATACAGCCGGGGGTTTCTGTTGAACGCTCACAGATTTTAAAGGCATTAGGCGCTGAACTTTTACAGGTGACAGATGTTCCGGGATTTGCGGAAATGTTAAAAACAGGGCTTTCACTGGAGGGACTGGAGGATGTAATGGGCAGCTTTGCCAAATCAAAGGGGTGGTTTTATATTAACCAGTGCTCAAATCCGGCAAATGCAAGGGCGCATATTATTGGAACCGGTCCTGAGATTTGGGAAGATACCAACGGAAGGGTGGATTATGTTGTCCAGCTGGTAGGAACAGGCGGTACGTTATCCGGATTGTCCGCATATCTGAGAACAAAGAATCCGGATGTAAAGATTATCGGAGCACAGCCGGCGAAGCAGTCCCTAAAGGATTCAGCATTTCCGGAGCGGAATACAATTGACGGCGTGCTGAAATTTGACGGAGTACCGGAGGATAAGGTTCCGACATTATTTCATCAGTTTAATGCCGTCTATGACGAATGCTTTGATGTGATTGCGGAGGATGCATACGAAGCGGGCAGGAAGCTTGTGGGCAGCGAAGGCTTTTTTGTAGGACAATCCGCAGGCGCAGCGCTCTGGGTGGCAACACAGATAGCAAAGAGACCGGAGGCAGCCGGAAAGAATATTGTGGTAATTTTAGCAGATAATGCATTTAAATATTTGTCAACAAACATGTATAAATAAAAAGGTGTGAAGCATTATAACTCTTCGGCTTTATAGGTAGTGTAGCCCTCATAATAGTAGCTATGGTCGATGCCTTTCATATAAATTTCGCGGCTATTCACTTCATCGGTTAAGGCATTCTTCAGGATGTATTTTAATTCAATATCTTTAACAGGGCTCCGTTCCATTGCAAGCAGATAGTCGTCTTTATCTACCTTGCTCCAATCTACCACCTTGCCGATTTCTGTTTTGAGCATAAGGTCAAGCCATATACGGGTGCTTCGCCCATTGCCCTCCCGGAACGGATGTGCAATATTCATTTCTACATACTTTTCGATAATTTCATCAAAATTGGATTGCGGCATTTTATCAATATTTTTAAGTGCCGCTTCCAGATATATGATTGGTGCAAAGCGGAAATTTCCTTTTGCAATATTTACTTTACGAATATTTCCTGCAAAATCATAAATACTCTCAAAAAGATATTTGTGTATTGCTTTGAGTGAAGAAAACTTCCCTGCTTCCAATGTATCAAGCATACCGTTTTCAAAAAGCTCTGTAGCTTTTTTCTTACTTATTCGTTCTTCCTCGCGGGCAAGGTCGGCAGAATTTGTAAGCCCTAATTTATTTTGAAGTGCCATAAATAAGCCTCCTTATTTGTTGTTAAAAGAATAAACGAAACTAATAAAATTATATCATGAATACCTCTTAAAAATCAACGGCATTCCGCCGTTTTAATTAGGCGCTATGATTGTTGTTTGCGATAAAATTTCAATAAGCAGGTTAATGGCATCCATAAATCCCTGTTTATAGGCAGCCCTGCCGTAATCGCCACCTCTTTTATTGCATGCAGATAATGCGTCATCCATAGCCAGCCATTGTTCACGGCTTAAGCCCATGGCAGAAAGCGCCTCTATTTTTCTTTGAATTTCCCTGGTGGTTTGCTGGTATTGTGTATCGCTTTTAATAGTATTTTCCAGAGCGGTAGAGATTCTCAGATTAAAAAGGGATTCCAATAAGGGTTCTGATGTGCCGGTGTCCGACTCTCTTTTTACTTGTTCTGCGATTTTATAAAATGTCTCTGTAAATGTATCCATGTTAAGCCTCCATTGTGTTGATAAACAGATAAGCAATCACTATTTTACTAATGCCTGTTTTTAATTTTAGCATGGATAAACAGAATAATGTTTCGTTATGAAGAAATATTTAAAGCTGCATTTGCATATTGTAACAATACATTATCAATGCTTTCAAATTCAATTAAAATAATATCATGAATTGCAACTGTGATATTTTCCATGGGCTGGGCGTTAGAGATATCCAGACATGCAAAGGTAAGCATACCATTTTCAATCTCTTTTACATAGCCGCTTTCCGGTTCCTCGTTGTCCGTCTCGATTATGATTACCATATCATTGTCCAGTGCATATTGAAGCACCTGAAAAATTAAAGACTTTTCTGTGTCTAAGGCAACAGGCTTTAGGGAAAACCATTCGGAGTAGGGATGATTTTCATTATATTCCATATATTTGCCGATTTTGTTAAGATATTCCGTATCATATTCCAGCCGGGATATGATTTCCTTTTTTATCACATAATAGCCTGTTATTTTCCCCTGCGTATCAATGTCTTCAAAAACGACACATTCATTATTCTGGCAGAATACCCTGCCCACGCTGAAAGTGTCTGTGTTTTTGGTATAGATTTCTGCAATACCGGATTCTTTTACTGTCATATAAACACCTGCTTTCTTTTTGTCAGTATTTGTTTTAGAATAATCTAGATAATTGAAATTTGCAATAAAAAACACATTTAATTATGACCATCTCTTTTTTACAAAAAAATACTCCATGGAAATTACTATACCATGGAGCATCCTTTTTTTCCCAATTAAGCCAGATAGTGATATACCAGAACAAAATGACATATACTTCCTAACATGACGAAGCAGTGAAACAGCTCGTGATTACCAAAATTCTTCCAATGAAATTTCTTTAAAAGAGGCAGCTTTAATGCGTAAATGATACCTCCCACCGTGTAAATGATGCCGCCGACTAAAAGCCACATAAAGGCGGAGGTTGATAACTCCTTCATAATTGGAGAAAATGCAAATACAACGAGCCAGCCCATCCCGATATACATAGCGGAGGACAGCCAGTGCGGACAGTTAATCCAGCATATTTTGAAAATAGAGCCGATTATAGTAATCGCCCAGACCGTTGCCAGCAGAGGAAGACCAATTCGCTTTGGCAAAACAATCAGGCAGATAGGAGTATAAGAACCGGCAATCATGACAAAAATCATGGAGTGGTCAATCTTGCGGAGCAGTGTGTTTACTTTTTCTGAAATGTCAAAGGTATGGTAAATGGTACTGGCTCCATACAGGCAAATCATGCTGACAATGAATACAACAAATGCTCCCAGATAAGAGCTGTTATCCCCATGGGATGCTTTTATAAGCAGAGGTGTTGCAGCCAGTGCGGCAACCACCATTCCGATAAAATGTGTCAATGCACTTCCGGGGTCCTTAACCTTTTTTAATGATGATGTATGCATATAATCACAACCTTTCTAAAATAAATCTATATAGGTTTGCCATAACGTAAAGTTATAAAAATTTTATGATGTAGTATTAGAAACTATGTCTTGTTGACTGTATATTACTACTTGTTATTAGAATATGCAAGTTAATTTTAAAAATAATTGTAATTTTTAACAGATTTTTAATATTTATATTAGAAAATAATGCGGTGAACTTTTATTGCATGGAAGAAATACTTGGTATATAATGAACGCATAAGTGCGGCTGCACGTATGGAAATAAAAAGGAGAGAAAAAATGGCAAAACAATCATGGAAACCGGGAAATATGCTGTACCCGGTGCCAGCGGTGCTGGTCAGCTGTAGAGATAAAAAAGGGAACGATAATGTATTGACGGTTGCGTGGGCAGGAACCATTTGTTCTGACCCGGCAATGCTGTCCATTTCTGTGCGTAAGGAGAGATATTCCTATCCGATGATAAAGGAGAGCGGAGAATTTGTTGTGAATCTGACCACCAAGGAGCTGGTGCGTGCCACAGATTACTGTGGGGTGAAAAGCGGAAGAGAGGAAGACAAATTTGCAGCGGCAGGACTTACGAAGGGTGAGGCGGAGAAGATAAATGCGCCGATTATCATGGAGAGCCCGGTTAACCTTGAATGCAGGGTTGTCAATGTGTTGGAGCTGGGAAGTCACGACATGTTTTTGGCAGAGGTGGTAAATGTCCAGGTTTCGGATGAATACATGGATGAAAAAGGCGGATTCCATTTAAATGACGCCAACCTGCTGGCATATTCTCACGGTGAGTATTATACACTTGGGGAGAAGCTGGGAACCTTTGGTTATTCTGTTAGAAAACAGGCTTCCACCAAGAAGAGAAATGCATAATCAGATAGATAAATTGAGCAAAGAAAAGAGGAAAAAGATTGAAGAAATTTGATTTTAAGACCCGTATGCAGCTGGGATGGCTGAAAGCGGCGCTTCTGGGTGTTGCGGCGGTTGTTCTGATTGCACCGGCAGCTGGCACAGGGCTTGGAATCTCAGATTCCGAGGAAGCCCTTAAGGAGAATCCGGTTCTTTCTGCCATTAGCAGCATTTCCTTTGGTCCAAAGGTAAAGGTTATGATTAATGGAGATATTGTGGCACTGGCTAAGAGCGAGGAGGAGGCTTATGCGGCTTATAAGACAGCCCGGCTTGCCTATAACGCAAAAGGTGTCAGGATATTGGATGTGAATATTTCCTGTGCTGAGGTGGATAAGGAAAAGGATGCGGAAGCCATAAAGGGAATGCGGGTACTTAAGGATGATAAGCTTTCTGATGCTATTTTAGACAGCCTTGGCAAGTATGGGCAGTCGGACAAGAAGCTTGCTTATACCATGCGGATTGATGATTACACAGTGACTTTGAAGAGCATGGAGGATTTGGTTTCCATTTTAGAGCAGGCGCAGGGAGAATATGATGTAGAGGATTCTTTTCAGGTAGGCTTGAAGCCGCCAGCCAGTCACAATGTTACGATGTACGAGGTGAAGGTGGAGGAGAAAGCCGAAAAAGCATCGAAAGGCGGAGAGGATACAAAGACCACAGAGGCTGGAAATGCAGAGCAGGCTACAGAACAGACTGAAGAACAAACCTCCGCAGCCCTTGACGAGAGCGGAATCATTTCCATTCCGGAGAAACAGAAGGTTCTGCTGACAGGAGCAGAGGGAACAGATGCCTCTAAGGAAAACGAACAGAGTACAGAGCAACAGGCAGAGACTGCCAAGGGAGAGCAGAGTACAGAGCAGCAGGCGGAGACTGCCGAAGGAGAGCAGACTACAGAGCAGCAGGATACTACCGAAGGAGAGCAGACTACAGAACAAAAGACAGAGGATGTGTCTGCCCAGGCGGCAGATGACGGAGTCAAATATGTAGGCTTTTCAGAGAAGATTCAGGTTATGGAAACCTATGTGGGTAAGGACCAGATTAAGGACAGGGATACCGCTTTTAGTGAGATTACGGCAGAAAATGATGAGGAGAGTATTTACGTTGTGGAGCCGGGAGATTGTCTCTCCATCATTGCTGAGAAAAACAATATGTCCATTGATGAGATTAAGGAGTTAAACCCGGATATTGAGTCAGATGATGATATCTATTATGATGACCGTTTAAATGTAACGGTTCCAAAAGCGGCGGTGCAGATTCTGGTAGAGAAGCAGGAGACATATGAAGAGGAATATAACGCCGAGGTTGTCTATGAGGATGATAACAGCATGTATATAGGGGAGACCGAGGTGGTACAGGAAGGAGTACCGGGAAAGCATATTGTTACGGATTTGGTTACATATAAGGGAGACACGGAGACCGACAGGGAGCAGTTAGAGGAGAATGTCCAGGTGGCAGCTGTGGCACAGATAGTGAAGCGGGGAACGAAGTCAAAGCCAACCTACATGTTTCCTGTTACCAACTGGAATGTAACCTCGAATTTCGGATACCGCTGGGGACGTCTCCATGCAGGAACGGATGTAGGAGTGCCGATTGGAACAACAGTGAGAGCCTCCCGGGGAGGGCAGGTTATAACTGCCGGATGGGTTGGCGGATATGGTAACTGTGTTATTATAGACCATGGTGATGGCGTTGCTACCCGGTATGGGCATTTGAGTGAGGTTACGGTAAGTGTAGGACAGTATGTAGACCAGGGAGAACAGATTGCTTTGTCCGGTAATACAGGGCGGAGTACCGGACCGCATCTTCATTTTGAAATCCGTATTAACGGGGAGGCGGTGGACCCGTTGCCATACCTGTATCAGACAGCAGAGTAAAAGGATGTATATATGGGTATTTTAGGTATAATTATGATAGTGGTGGGAGTGACGCTTTTAGCTGTTGGCAGAAATGTTGCAAACAGTCTCCCACCGAATTATCAGCAGGAAGAGGATGAGGAATTTCTTAAGCTTTTACAGAAAGTGGGTAAAATGCTATCCGCGGCAGGAATTCTGTTTATACTGGTGGGAATCCTTTGCCTGCTATTTGGATAACAGGAAAAATTATTGTATTATTGTCTGTTTTGTGGTATAGTATGCATATCAGTTTAACGCTTTTATGTTTTAAAGCGTAAAAGCGATGGAAAATCTGCAAAAGGATTTCCGTGTAATTTTATTCAAAGGAGTAATTTTAAGATGAAAGAGATATCACATTTAATGGGCTACCGTCCGGATGTCAAGGTGGTGGATGCGACATTACGGGATGGAGGATTGGTTAACGATTTTTACTTCACCGATGAGTTTGTAAAGGATTTATACCAGACTAATATAAAGGCTGGAGTGGACTATATGGAGCTGGGCTACAAGGCAGATAAGACAATGTTTGACGAGAGTAAGTTTGGCAAGTGGAAGTTCTGCGATGATGATGCAATCCGGGCAGTGCTGGGTGACAACGATTCTGCTTTGAAGCTGGCGGTTATGGCAGATGTGGGCCGCTGTGACTACAAGCAGGATATTAAGCCAAAGGCAGAGAGCCCGATTGATTTGATTCGTGTTGCCACTTATTTAAATACGATACCGGCAGCCATTGATATGATTGAGGATGCCGCTAAAAAAGGATATGAGGTAACCTGTAATATTATGGCAATCTCCAACGCACAGGAGGGAGATTTGCGGGTGGCGTTAGACCTTTTGGGACAGTCACCGGTAAGTGTATTTTATATAGTGGACAGCTTCGGTGCCCTTTATCCGGAGCAGCTGGCAAGACTGGCAGACATTTATCTGGAGTTTGCACAAAAGTATGGCAAGAAGGTTGGAATACATGCTCATAACAACCAGCAGCTGGCATTTGCCAATACCATTGAAGCGGTTGGAGATGGCGTGGACTGGCTGGACGGAACCTATTCTGCCATGGGGCGTGGTGCCGGAAACTGTGCAATGGAGCTTTTGTTAGGCTTCCTTCGCAATCCGAAATACAATGTATATCCGGCTATCCAGTTTATTGAGAAGCATATGATGAAGCTGAAGCAGGAGGGTGTTGTCTGGGGATATGATTTGCAGTATCTGATGACAGGACTTTTGAACCAGCATCCGAGAACGGCAATTGCCTTTACCAAGGATAAGAGAAGTGATTATGCAGAATTTTACAAGGAAGTTGTAGCGCAGGATTAAAGAAAAAGGGGAACGGTATTTGAATCAGATATGGATATCAAACCGTTCCCTTTTTTACATAGATTATTCTAAAACAATTGAGTCCAGAATTTCATGTATTTCTTCATCTGATAAATCAAAGAAGGAAAGGATGATGTGGTATTCCTTATAGGAAACCAGGGTAGTGGTGCGGACTGTGCCAAACTCTGTGTCATCACTCAGCTTAAAGCAGTAACCGTTAGAAGCGGTGTATTCTCTCTGGTTTTTCACCGGTTCTGTACTGGTAATGGCTATAGTTTCTGAATCCTCTCCGTTCCACTGGCAGTCTTTTCCCATATTAATGGTGAAGCTTCCGTTTCCATATTTATAATCCGCCTGCAGGTTTTTGCTGAAGACCTGTTCCTCGGACTCATGGCGGTACTCTTCCAGTGTAACATTTCCGGTTAAGTCGTAGGTCTTGGAAAACAGCTCCGGTAGTTCATGCTCTTTCTTTGCAGCAGCGTAATCGGAATACCGGTACTCGGTGACAATTTGTATATCCGGTGTATCCGCTTTCCAGTTTATGCCATCATCAGAGGTGTAACCGTAATTTGTCTCCCGGCGGGTTTCCTTTGAAAACCATGCAGTTTTTTCGCTTCCGTTCTCTGTGGATAAGACTTCGACCTCCGTCTCCTTATCCGGTAACCGGACATCGGAAAACTGATTGGCGGTATCCTCTTCTGAGGCTGCACCGGAGGTTGCCAGACCATGGTCAAAATGATGTGTATTTTTAAAATGAGATACAGCAGCGTAAGCAGTTCCTCCGGAAATACTTACGATAAGCATAATGGCAGCTGCTTTTGCCAGATGTTTTTTAATATTCATAGCTTTTTTCTCCCTTTCTTTTAAATCCGAAATAAAGGAAGCAGGCATTGTATATTCCAGCTTCATGCCCTGGGATTCACATAGTTCATCTATCAGTGCATCTGCCTCCTTGTAATCTCCATTTTTAATAGTGGTGTTTATTTGCTTGATTAAGGTTCGTTTCGTTGTTGAATCAGCTGAGACCATAATTTTTTCCTCCTCTTCATTTTATAATCTCTCGGAATCTTTAAGCCAGTAAATATAAGGCTTTCAGATTCCTTTTTT
>ENA-OYZN01000070-OYZN01000070.1-human-gut-metagenome-genome-assembly--contig:-NODE-70-length-76506-cov-5.960511_pt1 | contig 76506 bp, 77 predicted proteins | sample MGYA00243294_ERZ653483 | MGnify/ENA primary metagenome ERZ653483 (study PRJEB26926, sample SAMN06165155) | human gut metagenome | biome: ENVO:00009003; feature: ENVO:2100002; material: ENVO:00002003... | reverse complement strand
GTGACCATTTCATTTCTTCTGCATTTTTATCCCTTGACAAATCCATAGCCGGCTGCTTTCTCGCCGCAGCGTCCAAAATCCCTCGATTTTGACCATTTTCAGCGTTTTCCCGCATTTGCCGCAAGCGGCAGGTCTCGTCCATTCCGCCGCATTTCCTCTTTCGACCGAAGCCGCTGCGCTGGACTTCGGTCAAATTTCTTGTTCTCCCGCACGTCGGCGCAACGTCCGGTTTTGAGCTTCCGGTGGGTACGCGCCCGGCTGTGCCCGGAAAACCGGACACAGCCGCGACACGCGGCTCACGCGGGCGGACAGGCGTTTTTCTGCTGCGCCTGCTGGAACGCTTCCAACCGCTTTCGGATGCGCTCCTGCTCACATTCCGCATCCAGTTTTGCAAGCTTTTGCTCGTAAAACTGCTGGATGGAGAACTGAATGGGCAGGAGCGTGTACAGAAGACTCCCGTTTTGTTTTCGACCATCTTGCGTGATGATGCTTGTGTGCTCCGTTTGAATGAGGCCACGTTCGACCAGCTCGGTCACATATTTGCGTACCGTGTTCGGACTCATATTGACGGCTTTACCAATCGTTTTGTAGCTTGCATGGCACTGATATGTCGTCCGATCCTCGATGTACATCAGGTAACTGTAGACTGCCAAGGCCCCCGGTGAAAGACCGAGGGCGAAAACCTCATTCGGCAGAGGAAAGTAGTTTTTGATTGGATCGCGCGAGGTATAGTACTTATTCTTCATGCGTGCCTCCCGTCTGCCGCTCCACCCAGAGACGAAACTGCTCCTTCGGTACGACAAGCCGGCTGCCGATCCGCAGAGACGGGAAGCCATCCTCATGCAGAAGCTCGTAGGCGCTCGACGGCGATACGCCCAGCGCACGGGAGACAAGCTGGGCGTTTAGAAACAGCGGCAGCTCGTCAAAATTTTTGATGCTTGATGTGTTCAATGTCTTTTTTACCTCCATCAGATTTTAGAAATTTCAGAGAAAAAACTTGCGTTTCGGAGGTCCCTCTGTTAGACTGAACACAGTTGCAGTCCGTGTTTTCCGAAACGCGGCGCGCCGTCCGACTGTTGCAGCAGCCGGGCGGCTTTTTTCTTTGTGGGCATCACAACGCCAATACGTCTGCGGCCTTCGGCGGATCTTTTGCTCCAATACTGCGGTTTGAAAAACTTGAAAGACACAAAGTATTCCTGCGTTTTCCAAACCTTGTCTTGAAGCAAAATCTCTCGCCGAATGCTCTTGCCGATTTGCGTTGTGCTGCCCTGTCGCCCGCCACCTCCATACCCGTTCCTGCCCTGCGGCCTTTTGTTGACGCACACGGCGTTGGCTTCGCCTCGGTACGCTGGCTGCTTTCGCAGCGTCGCGGCATACTTCCCCGGCGAGTATCGTCTTTGGAGATGGGTGTGAAATTTTCAAGGTGCAGAGCAACTTACCGTTGACAAGCTGTCTATGCGATGCTAGACTATGATAAAATAATTTAGACAGCTTTCTGGTTTTAAGGTAACATAGGGATGTATATTTGTCAAGACTATTGCATTTATAATTTACAATTAGTCCATATTTGAGGTGACAGCCATGTGGTATGCAAAGATGTATTTCTCCGGTGAGAAGGAGTTCTTTGAAAATGATGCGTTCGGAATGCAGGGGCTGCCGTCCAAGCAGCTGGAACTTCCGTTTTTGGAAAGTCTGCTGACGTTTCTGGAACTGGACGAAAAAGAAATCACGCCGATGCTGGAACGCATCAGCGTGAATTGGGAACGCTTCGTTGAGAGCCGCGCCCGTGAAGCGTATACAGCCGCGATGGTGGAGCTCGGTGTGCTGGCCGAGAAGCACATTTATCTTCGCCTTTTATATACGCGCAGCTTCGGCTGTTTTTCCGTAAATGGCTACGATCAAGCGGAAATTCAGGCGATTGCTTTGGACTTAAAGGAGTTTGCAAAGCAGTTTTCAGAGACAAGGAAGCAGGTCGAGAAGTTTTTTGAATGCGTGCTGGACGTGGATTCTGCCGGCCGCGAACCGCAGAAACAGGCGGCGAAAAACTATCATCACGACCAGCCGAGAGATCCGGAGTTGTTCCAGTTCAAGCCGATCCCGCTGAGCTTTGAGCCGGTCGAACCGGGCCGCTGCGCGCCTGTTTTGTATTCCTCTGCCGTGCGGGACATGATCGATTATTCGCTGCGAAGCTGCGTTGAGCGCGGCGTGACCGTGCGCCGCTGCAAGAACTGCGGCCGCTGGTTCCCGCAGACCGGCCGTGTGAGCGCAGAGTATTGCGAGCGCCCCGTGAAGTACGGTGAGCAGCGCTGCCGCGAGATCGGCGCGTTCCGGCAGTGGACGAAAAAGCAGACCGACGACCCCATCTTCAAGGCGTATCGCAAGGAGTATAAAAAGCGCTTCGCGTGGATTAAGGCCGGCCGCATCACCGACGAGCAGTTTTATGCGTGGAGCGAGAAAGCCCGAGAAGAAAAGAAAAAATGTGACCGCGAAATCATCTCGCTGGAGGAATTCCAGCAGTGGCTCCGCGACTCGAAAATATGAAAATACGCTGCCGGTAAATGCACTGGCAGCGTATTCTTTGTCTATAGCGGAGCAGGAATTGCACTGTGCGTTTGCTCCATATTTCAACTCTTATTCATCCCAAACGGTTCATAGGTTAGCAGTTTTTTCTTCCAAAGTGTTTCTGCATCAATGATCTGTTCCTTAGACATGGCTTTCGACAAAACTTGCAGCACCGAGAACTGCAGATCATGACAGCTATGCTTTTGGGCGTTGAAATGCTCAATCATTCCCTTATTATTTCCGTGACCACCAGTGACAGCATAGACAGACCAGCGTCCCAATAAGCCATCGTAGCCATACGTCGAACCAACATATCTGTCACCGGTTTTGATATCTACGATCAAATAAACTGCATTGACAGAGGACATAGCGGTTTGCCACAACTTATAATCCGTATCGTTTTCAATTACTTCTTTTAACTCGTCAAAGGATAGGATGAGGCTTTCAAAGCCGACAAAAGGTTTCTGATTCTTTGACGCAATCTCTACGATGGGTTTATCTGTCACAGCCTTCTGATGCCACATCCGGGTCGATTTTCCCTAGTCAATGACCAGCTTTCCCTCGTATTCCTTCAGCAAGTCCACATATTCCAAATCATAAAATGCCATCTCGCCACGATACTCTTTTGCCTCACACGCAGGCAATCCAACCGGGCATACATCCGGCGCATCAGGCACAGAGCCATTGACGCGATAGCAGGAATGTAGTCTCGCATATGTACCGCCATCGCTGATAAACGTGATCCAGTAGGAATAACCTTTGCTGAATTCTTTTTTCTGGTGCTGTGTATATTCATATGCCATACCAGCTTCATAGCATTCCCTGAATCGTTCGTCGGACAACGCATGACGAATCAGCTTGACATTCTTCGGGTCAAGTCCCACTTTCATCAAAACATCCGAAAAATTTAGAATTGCCATGGCATTTACCCCTTATTTCATTCTGAATTCTGCCCGGTCAGAGATTTTTCCCAACCGCACCAGACGTGCGGCTAAGCTGCCCTCCGAGCGTTTGAAGTAGGCGCACATTTCCTTCCTGCTGCCTCCGGCATCGAACATCTGGCAGAGGACTGCATCGTCCGCATCGTTCCAAGGCTTGCCCGCATTTTCGGGCTGCGGCTTCGGCGGCTTTCCTGGAAGCGCCTTCAGAACACAGTGAAATGCCCGAATGATTTCAGCCTTGTTGCACACATGATCCTCCGGCAGAACCTCGCCTGTCAGCGGATCAACGCCGTCTGCCAAGCCGGATAACAGTTCTTTTGCTCGTTGCAGATCCATAAAATAACCTCCTAACCATTCTCCCACTCATCCCACGCTTCATCCTCGTCCTCATACCAATCTTGGTTATCTTCCCAGAGGTCTTCGGGATTGTCATAGTCATCCCGTAGGCTTCCGGAATTGCTGCCTCCATTGCCGTAATTGAAGGTCTGCCCATTATCACCGCCTGACGGATAATATTGCGAGAAGGATTTCAGCATATCCAGCTTTTCCAAAGTACGCACATATTCAATCGTGAAACGGGAGCTATGTCCCAACTTGCTGAATCGAGCACAAAACAATGGAGGCTGGCTGACACATTTGTCTGCGGGCGTGGTGTCCCAATCGGAAATTTCGTCAGACCATACCTCCATTTTAAAGGAAAAGAGCAAGGCCGGATAGACCTTACTCTTACATTATGAATCGGAATTGATATAAAAAAGGAGGACACATAGATGAAAACAGTGGTTCTTTATAATATTATTTCTTTTATCATCATCGTTGCTTTGATTTTTGTCTTAAGGATTGTTAGTAAGAGTAATTTAAGACAAAATCAACAACTTATTATTAAAGTCATTGCAACTATTTTAATTGTTTGTGTGATAGCGTTCGTGCTTTTTATTGATGCAATAGCATTTGGCATTATAGGACCAGTTCCAAATTAACAATTTCAGTTTGTCGCACTGATAAAATCCCTTTAGGAACTAAAGGGCGCACTTCTATACTCTCTGTCGAGAGTAGTGCGTCCTGCGGAGCTTCATTCTCTGTCAGCAGAAGAAAACTGCCTGACCTCGAATGTTTCCGTCACTTCGTTCCGACAAGGTGGCTACACCCCCTTGCGCCGCTTATGCGGCTATCCCCTGTGGACTTGCCGTCCGCAAACAGCATGAAATGCTGTTCGCCGCCAGCAAGTTTGATTTTGAAAATCCAACTAAAAGGAGAAGCATAATTATGAAACGGAAATTGGTAATGTTACTAACTATTGTAGCGGTTCTCGCAGTATCCCGACTCCTTTGACGGCAAGACCATTATCATTGAGTGCGCGCGCGGCGGACCGGACGGCGCGTCGATGCCGCTGACAGGCTCCGACGGATACCAGTATTCGCTTCCGATGTTCTGCCCGGAAATTCTGGAAAACGCCGCAATCCTCTACATCTGGGTCACACCGGAGGAGTCCCGCCGCAAAAATGCCGACCGCGCCGACCCCAACGATCCCGGCTCGAACCTGCACCATGGCGTGCCGCTGGCCGTCATGCTGGGAGAATACGGCTGCGACGATATGGAGTATCTTGTAAACACGTCCGAGCAGAAGGGCACCGTAACTGTGAAGGCGCACGGAAATACCTATCATGTGCCGATCGGTATTTTTGATAACCGTGTGGATAAGACCTCCTTCCTCCGCGCAGAGCCGTCCGCCTGGGATGCAGCACTGGTAGAAGATGTGACATGCGCCATCCGTCAGGCCACAGACACCATGTGGGCCGGTTATCGGAAATAAAGCAATGCATCACAAGCACAAACCGCCCGCCGGAAATTTCCGGTGGGCGGTTTCGTTGTATGGCAGATTAAAAGCCGAAGCAGGCACGCACAGCGTCCGCGTAATCACCTCTGCAAACCAGATATGACGCAGCATGATTGCCTCGGAAAAAACTGCCGGCATTTTGAAAAATACGAGGACGCAGGGTACTCTTTTTTGAAGTCTCTGCTGTCAGTCATGCTTGTGATCCTCCCGAATTCCGATTTATTTCATTATAGCAAAGTCACACCCAAGGCACAATGCAGCCGCCCAAAACGCTGATATGCTCCCTCCATGCTTGACAGTTTGTTTTTCGCTGTCTCTCATGGAGGGAGCATATCAGACATTGCCCCGGCGGGGCTTTGGCTTATTTATAGCACTCCGGCTTCAGAATGCCGATGTAGGGGAGATTGCGGTAGTAATTTGCGTAATCGAGGCCGTAGCCGACGACGAACTCGTCCGGGATCTCGAAGCCGCACATATCGGTCTTGTAGCTCTCGGGATGGCGCGACGCCTTGTCCAGGAACGAGATCGTCGTAATGGATGCGGGGTTCCGTGCGCCGAAGAGCTGACGCAGGTACTGCATGGTGAGGCCCGAATCGATGATGTCCTCGACGATGACGACATGGCGGCCGGTGATGTTGTTGTCCAGATCCTTGATGAGGCGGACGACGCCGGTGGACTGCGCGGATGCGCCGTAGCTGGAGACAGCGATGAAATCCATGTCAATGGCGCAGTTCATGCAGCGGCACAGATCGATGTAGAAAAACGATGCGCCCTTGAGCACGCACACCAGCACGGGGCGCTTGTCTCCAAGCTTTGCGGTCAGATCCGCGCCGAGCTGCTCGACGCGGGCGGCGATGGCTTTTTCGGTAAAAAGGACGCGTTCAATGTCCTGTTCAGGCGTTCTGATGAGCATAAAATCCTCCAAAATAGCCGGAAAACCGGCGTTGTCAACTTTTCCATTATAAACAGAGGAATACAATAAGTAAAATAGATAAACCTAATTGAGCATATAATTTCCGCTTATTATAAACATTATAAAACAGACATTTACAAAACGTGAAAAATCGCATATAATCGGCCAGGAATGAAAAAATAAAACAAAAAACTGCGGTAAAAAACGGATAAGGAGTTTTGAATTATGAGCAACTGCGCGATCGTAGGCATCAACTGGGGCGACGAGGGCAAGGGCCGGATGGTCGACCTCATTGCAAGAGATTATGACATCGTCTGCCGGTATCAGGGCGGCAACAACGCGGGCCACACCATCGTGAATGAGTACGGCAAATTCGCCCTTCATCTCATCCCCTCCGGCATCTGCCTGCCGGGCGTTGTAAACGTGCTGGGCAACGGCGTCGTGATCGATCTGGAGAGCCTGTGCGGTGAAATTGAGGCGCTGCAGAACGCGGGCGTGCCCATTACGCCGGAGAATTTCAAAATTTCCGAGCGCGCCACCATCGTCTTCCCGTACCACCGCGCCCTCGACGGGCTGGAGGAGGCCCGGCTGAAGGACAAGAAGTACGGCTCCACTCTGCGCGGCATCGCGCCGGTCTATTCCGACAAATATCAGAAGAAGACCATCATGATGGGGGAGCTTCTGTACCCGGCGTATCTTGAAAAGCGGCTGGCCAGCATTCTGGAGTGGAAGAACCTGACCATTCAGAATGTCTACGGCGCGGAAGCGTATAAGCTTGAGGATATGCTGGCGTGGTGCCGCGAATTCGGCTCGAAGCTTGCACCTTACATCTGCGATACCAGCAAGTACCTCTATGAGGCTGAAAAGGCCGGCAAGAGCATCATGTTCGAAGCCCAGCTCGGCGCGCTGCGCGACATTGACTTCGGCATTTTCCCGTATACCTCGTCCTCTTCCTCCAATGCGGGCTATGCCTGCGTCGGCGCAGGCATCCCCGGCAGCCATGTCGACCGCACGGTCGGCATTGTCAAGGCGTATTCCACCTGCGTGGGCGAAGGCCCGTTCACGGCGGAATGGTTCGGCGGCGAGGCCGAGCAGCTGCGCGTGGCCGGCGGCGAATACGGCGCGTCCACGGGCCGTCCGCGTCGTGTCGGCCCCATCGATCTGGTTGCGACGCGCTACGGCTGCCGCATCCAGGGCGCAACCGAGGTCGCGCTTACGAAGCTCGATGTCCTGTCCTATATGAAGGAGATCCCTGTCTGCACGCAGTATGAGGTCAACGGCGAAAAGACCGACGATTTCCCGTTTACCGCCGTCATTGACGAGGCAAAGCCTGTCCTGACGACCGTTCCCGGCTGGGGCTGCGATATCTCCGGTGTGCGCAAGTACGAGGATCTGCCGCAGGCCGCGCGTGATTACGTTGAGTATGTCGAGCAGGCCATCGGCGTGCATATCAGCTATGTCTCCGTCGGCGCAGGCCGCGACGAGATTATTTACCGCTAAAAGGAGCCGCCATGAAACCGACGTATGAAAGCCCGCTGGCCTCGCGCTACGCGTCGAAGACCATGCTGCACCTGTTCTCCCCGGATATGCGCTATGAGACATGGCGCAGGCTCTGGGTCGCGCTGGCAAGAGCCGAGCATACGCTTGGCCTGCCCATCACGCAGGCGCAGGTGGACGAGCTGGCCGCGCACGTGAGCCCCATCGATTATGACGTGGTCGCCGCGCGGGAAAAAGAGGTGCGGCACGATGTCATGGCGCATATCTACGCCTACGGCCTCGACGCGCCCGGCGCGAAGGGCGTCATTCACTTAGGTGCGACGAGCTGCTATGTGACGGACAACGCAGACCTGATTTTATACCGTGAGGCGCTGCGGTATCTGGAAAGGGAATTGAAGGCCGCCATGCGGAATCTGTGCGAGTTCGCTGACCGCTATGCCGCCATGCCCGCGCTTGCCTACACGCATTACCAGCCCGCGCAGCTGACGACCATCGGCAAGCGCGCGTCGCTGTGGTTACAGGATCTGATGCTCGACCTTGAGGAGGTGCAGGACACGCTGCGCGCGTTCCGCTTCCTCGGCTGCCGGGGCACGACCGGCACGGAGGCCAGCTTTGTCGAGCTGTTTGACGGCGATATGGCGAAGATCGACGAGATGAACCGGCAAATTGCTGCTGAGTTCGGGTTTTCCCGCTGCTATCCTGTCTGCGGGCAGACGTATCCCAGAAAGCTTGACAGCCGGATTTTAAACGCGTTGTCATCCATCTGCCAGAGCGCCTGCCGCATGGCGACGGACATCCGGCTTCTGCAGCACGACCGGCAGGTCGAGGAGCCGTTCGAGGACAAGCAGATCGGCTCGTCCGCCATGCCGTATAAGCGCAATCCCATGCGCTGTGAGCGCATCTGCTCGCTGGCCCGCTACGTGATCGCCGACGCACAGAACGCGCCCATGACGGCCATGACGCAGTGGCTCGAACGCACGCTCGACGATTCAGCCAACCGCCGCATCAGTCTGCCGGAGGCGTTTCTGGCGACGGACGGCGTGCTGCGTCTTGTGCAGAACGTCACGAAGGGGCTGCACGTGAATGAGAAGATCGTGGAAAAGCTCGTGCGGGACTATCTGCCGTTTATCGCAACGGAAAACCTGATGATGGCTGCCGTCAAGCGCGGCGGCGACCGCCAGCAGCTGCACGAGATCATCCGCGAGGCGTCCATGCAGGAGACGGCGAAGATGAAAAACGGCGAAAGCTGGGATCTGGCTGCCCAGCTGGCCGCCCGGCCGGAATTCGGTATGAGCGCCGAAGAGATCCGCGCCGAGCTGGAGCCTGCCCGCTACATCGGCCGCTGCCCGGAGCAGGCCGCAGCTATGACAAGCGCCTGCCGCGCGCTGATCGGAGCAGACGCACAGCAGGCGGAGGAATTGACACTGTAACAAATAAAACTGTGCCCGCGAGGGACGCACTCAGGCGTCTCCCGCGGGCTTTTTCTCTTCTTCTGTGTCCAGATACTGCGCTTCCGCGTCCAGAATTGCCGCTTGCAGCCGTTCCCGCGCATGACGCGCCTCCGGGATCGTTCCCAGCTCGTCCAGAACCTCATCGATCGCCCCGCAGAGGCGGGCATAGAGCTTTGCATAATCGGTCATAATAGAACCTCCTGTCCAAAAATAATATAATTTGTATAGCACATTTTTTCTGGTTAGTGAACTATCACTAATTATTTTTTTGAAAAAAGATACCATAGTGATATACCATTAGGAGGAATCACTATGGACACCCGCGAAGCCATTGCCAGACGAATCCGGGAGCTTTGCCGTCAGCGTGGGATCACGCCGAACGGGCTTGCGACGACCTCTGCGGTTCCGCAGGCGACGATCAAAAGCATTCTGAACGGCGAGAGCAAAAATCCCGGCGCCGTTACGATCAAAAAGCTCTGCGACGGCTTTGAAATCACCCTCGGCGAGTTTTTCTCAACGCCGGAATTCGACGCGTTGGAGCAGGAGATCAAATAAGTGTGAAAACAGGAGGCGGTGATGGGGTGAAGCTGAATCAGGCAGTCAGCCTGCGATTGGCAGAGCTGATGCAGGCACGGGCCATGACGCAGTATCAGCTTTCGACGAAAAGCGGCGTCCCAAAATCGTCGATCGGCAATATTATGCACTGTGCATACGATTCTGTGAAGCTTCGCGTCCTGCACGAGCTGTGTCAGGGCCTTTCTATCAGCCTGCCGGAGTTTTTCGATTCCCCGCTGTTTTGCGAGGAGAATTTGGAACCATGACGGACGCAGAAGCTGATTGAAGAGGTTACGATGCAATCAGCAATGCAAGAACTCTTCTTGAAATTAGCGACTGCGGCACAGCATTTTCTTTTGCTTCTCCAAAAGAAAAGACTGGGAAAAGAAAACGAGCCCGGAGGGATTTCGATTTCCCTCCGGACCTCCTTGAAGCGACCAGGAAAACCCCTTCGGTTTTCTTGGATATTTCCCGCGCAATTTGAAATAGCTCAGAACTTCTGACGCTGATCTTATACGTTTTATAGAGGCGGATGACCCGGTCCGCCGGTTTCTTTGAAAATGCCGCCCCGCCAACTGGCGGGGCGGCTTGCTGTCACATGGAGATCCAGCCGAAGGCGTTTGCGACGGAGCTGATGAGAATGATCGCGGCGAAGAACGGGCAGAGGAAACGGATCATGGCGTTGAAGACCCGCTTCCGGCGGAATCTGGGCTCACTGAGCAGGATCTCCTGCTCAATGCGGCCCACACCGGCGACCCGCGAGACGAGCAGGCAGACGGTAATGGCCGCGATGGGCATCATGATGGAGTTTGTCAGGAAATCAAAGAAATCCAGCAGCTGCATCCCGAGGATTCGCACGCCCGCCAGCGGCCCATAGCCGAGCGACGACAGGCTGCCGAGCACCAGCATCACGACGCCGACGATGGCAGTCGACTTTTTCCGGCCCCAGCCAAGCTCGTCCTGGAAGGTGGACACGGCGCTCTCCGTCAGCGCAATGGAGCTTGTCAGCGCGGCAAACAGCACCAGCAGGAAAAACAGAATGCCGATCGGCGTACCGAGGCCCATGGAATCGAAGACCTTTGGGATCGTGACGAACATCAGAGAAGGCCCGGCCTTCAATGCGTCGGGGTCGCCGCCGGAGAACGCGAACACGGCGGGAATGATCATCAGGCCTGCCATGATGGCGATGGCCGTGTCGAAAACCTCCACGTTGCGCGTCGAGCCTTCGATGGAAATGTCCTTTTTCATGTACGAGCCGAACGTGATCAGAATGCCCATGGCGATGGACAGCGAATAGAACATCTGCCCCATGGCCGTTACGACCGTCATCCACGAGAAATGCGCGAGGTTCGGCACGAGAAAATATTTTACGCCCTCCAGCGCGCCGGGCCGCGTCACGGAATAGACCGCGATGATCACGGACAGCACGACCAGCACCGGCATCATGAACTTCGACACGCGCTCAATGCCGTTTTCCACGCCAGCGAAGATGATCGTCAGCGTCAGCGCGGCAAACACGACGAAGCAGACCTCCGCCGGGACGCCGTTGGAGATAAACGCGGAAAAATAGCCGTCGGCGGCCAGCGCACTGCTCCGCCCGAGCGCGTAATCGGCCAGATATTTGACGACCCAGCCGCCGATGACCGAGTAATACGGCACGATCAGGATCGGGATGATTGCGTTGATCCAGCCGCCGAACCGCAGCCAGCCGGATGTTCCGAACGACTTGAACGCGCCGACCGGGCTTTTGCCCGTCATGCGGCCCAGAGACGTCTCGGCGACGATCATGGTATAGCCGAACGTCATGGCCAGCAGGATATAGACCAGCAGGAAGATCCCGCCGCCGTATTTCGCGGCCAGATACGGGAAGCGCCAGATGTTCCCAAGACCAACGGACGCGCCCGCCGCTGACAGAACAAAGCCGAGCTTCCCGGAAAATGTGCTTCTTGTATGCCCTTTTTGACTCATGTCTTTTCTCCAATCTGCTGCGCAGCGCGCAGCTTTTACAGTGTATCACAGAAGTGTGTAAAAAACAATCCCCGTCGGAGAAACGTATCCCCCGGTTTCCAAGCGGAAAACCGGGGGAATTTTGCAGTCTAAACGGCAGATATCAGTTCATTTCCTCGAACTCCGCGTCGACGGCGTTGTCGGTGAAGTCATTGTTCGGGTTTTCATAGCGAGCCGAGCCGTGGTATTCCGCGTTCGGGTCGATGTGCACGCCGGCCTCGTTCAGAAGCGCCTCCAGCTGATCGGCGGCGCCGTTCATCTGCGCGGGATCCTTGGACTTGACGGCGCGGCGGGCAGTCTTGACGGCCTCAGCCAGACGCGTTTTGTCCTCTTTGGAAACATTTTTCGCGTTTCCGGCCTGGAAGATCATCTGCTCGCAGCGGTCGCGGGCGGTGGCCTCGGCCTTGAGTTTCGCGTCCTCGGCAGCATAGCGCTGCGCGTCGCGCACGGCGCGGTCAATGTCCTCGCGGCTCATGTTGCTCGAGGCGGTGATGGTGATCTGCTGGGCCTTGCCGGTGTCGAGATCCTTGGCCGAGACGTTCACGATGCCGTTGGCGTCGATGGAGAACGTGACCTCGATCTGCGGAACGCCTCTGGGGGCGCGGCGGATGCCGGTCAGCTGGAAGCGGCCAAGCTCCTTATTCTGGTGCGCCATGGGGCGTTCGCCCTGTAAAACGTGGATATCGACGGACGACTGGAAGCTGGAGGCCGTCGTGAAGATCTGGCTCTTGCGGATGGGGAGCGTCGTGTTGCGCTCAATGATGCGCGTGCACACGCCGCCCAGCGTCTCGATGCCGAGCGACAGCGGTGTCACATCGAGCAGCAGAAGGCCCTTCACGCTGCCGGACAGAACGCCCGCCTGCAAGCACGCGCCCATGGCGACGCACTCGTCGGGGTTGATGCCCTTGAACGGCAGAGAGCCTGTCATCGACTGCACCAGATCCTGCACCGCCGGGATGCGGCTCGAACCGCCGACCATGAGAACCTTGCTGATCTGCGAAATGGATACGCCGGAGTCGTTGATGGCCTGATTGACCGGCTCGCGCGTGGCCTGCACGAGATGGTAGGTCAGATCGTTGAATTTCGCGCGTGTAAGCGGGATCTCCATATGCAGCGGCCCCTGCTTGCCGACGGCGATATACGGCTGCTCCACGGTCGTCTGCGTCATGGACGAAAGCTCGATCTTGGCCTTTTCGGCGGCCTCCCGCACGCGCTGCATGGCGGCGGGGTCGCGCGTCAGGTCGATCTTCGTCTGCTTTTTGAACTCGGAGACGAGATAGTCGACGATGCACTGGTCAAAATCGTCGCCGCCCAGATGGTTGTTGCCCGCCGTGGCCAGCACCTCGATCACGCCGGACGAGATATCGAGAATGGACACGTCGAACGTGCCGCCGCCGAGATCATAGACCATGATCTTCTGCGACTGCTCCTTATCGATGCCGTAGGCAAGGGCGGCTGCCGTCGGCTCGTTGATGATGCGCTGGACGTTCAGCCACGCGATCTTGCCCGCGTCCTTCGTCGCCTGCCGCTGCGCGTCGGTGAAATAGGCCGGGACAGTGATGACGGCGTCGGTGACGGGTTCGCCGAGGAAGGCTTCCGCGTCCGTCTTGAGCTTTTGCAGGATCATCGCGGAAATTTCCTGCGGCGTGTATTTATGGCCGTCGATGGAGACCTTGTAGTTGGTGCCCATCTGGCGCTTGATGGAAGAAATGGTGCGGTCATGGTTCGTGACGGCCTGCCGCTTTGCGATCTGACCGACCATGCGCTCTCCGGTCTTGGAAAACGCGACGACAGACGGCGTCGTGCGTCCGCCCTCGGCGTTGGGGATGATAACAGGCTCGCCGCCCTCCATCACAGCCACGCAGCTGTTGGTGGTGCCGAGATCAATACCGATCGTTCTGGACATACGGAGTTCCTCCTGTGAGATAGGTGCGCTCAATACCAGCTGCCGGAGCCTGTGTCGGAGCCGGTCTGCGACTGGCTCTGACCGGAATAGGTTCCGGAATCGCTGTAGCTGTAATTGCGGTAGTAGTACGGGTCATAATACGCACCGCGATAGCCGCAGCTGCCGAACAGCATGGCGACGATCTGGATCAGCAGATAAATGCCGAGCAGCCGCACGAGAAAATTCCCGCGGCGGCGGGTGCGGTGATACGTCCAGCGGTAGCCGCCAGGGCTGTCGTTGTCCTCCTGCTGTTCTTCGCCGGAGGGACGGTAGGTATACCAGGTCTGCCAGCCGTTCCGGCTTTCCTGCTGCCAGTCGTCCGACTGGCTCTGCGCGCCCCAGGAACGGAAGAGATCCTCGAAGGGATTGTACTCCTGATAACCGGCCTGGCTGTATTGCTGCCGGGCCTGCTGCTGGGCTTGCTGCTGCGCCTGCTGCTGACGGTAAGCCTGCGGGTTCTTGATCGCGTCATAGGCCGCGTTGATCTCGTTCATTTTCTGCGCAGCCGTCTTGTCGCCGGGATTCAGATCGGGATGGTATTGCTTTGCCAGCCTGCGGTACGCCTGCCGGATCTCGTCCTCCGATGCGTTCGGAGACACGCCCAGCACCTGATACGGATCTGTTCCCATGCAGCTCACTTCCTCTTTGTTTCGATTACGCTGATTATAGCGCCTTTATGCGCAGGATTTGTGAAGCATTTATAAACGATATGCAAAAAAATTGCGGACTTCACAAAAATGCAGGATTTTCGCAGTCTGTCCGCCGCAGAAATCAAAAAAATCCCGGCCGTCCGCACAATGCGGACGCCGGGAAACAAAAGCCGGCAGCTGCTGACGCAAAAAACGGGGCTGTCTCAAAAGGATGTTTGAGACAGCCCTGTGCGCACAATACCTGGGCTTACAAATCGACCTTTTCGAACCGGGCGGCGGATTTCCGGTAGGTGAGCCAGACCTCCAGCGCGTAGACGGCCATGCCGCCGAGCAGAACGGGCAGCTGGCGGACGAGGTCTGCGGAGGCGTAGCTTTCGCAGACGGTTTTCATGTACGGGACGATGTGGTCGAGCGCCTCCAGCAGCACGATGGCGAAGAACAGCACGATGCTGGAAATGACAAACGGCTTGCCGAGATCGTAGCCGTTTTTGTAGTGCATCGGCAGAAACACCAGATCAAACAGACCCATCAGCATGAAGCCGAAGCCGAGGAAGGCCAGATTTGCCTCGATGCCGACCGGGTTATTGATCTCCGCATAGCCCCTGCGGAGGAGCATGAACGGAACGCAGACGAGCGCCTGTAGAAGCTGGAGCGTCACGATGGTCGAAAACCGCGCCCGGACCAGATCGCGCTTCGTGAGCGGCAGCAGCGCCATGTAATACACGTCCCGGTTCTCGCGGGCGGCCTGCAGCATGAGGAAAATGCCGAGGGCATTGTAGAAAAACGTTACGTAATACGGATAGCTCGGCACGAGTACCAGCGCGCTCAGCAGCAAAAACAGCAGCGGCACCGGCGTGACGGTCAGCTTCCATTCCTTTTTGATCAGCAGCTTCATGCTTCCGCCTCCCGTTCCAGATGTACCATGATCTGTTCCAGATTTGCCGGGCTGACCGCAAGCCCGGCGGCAAGTCCTGCATCCTCCGCGCGGATGAGCGCGTCCAGCTCGCCTCTGTGGCTGCGCGCGCCGATGAGCCTTGCGCGCAGTGCCGCGCCGCAGGCGGCGTCCGGCCCCTGTACGGACAGATACGCGCCGGTCAGCGCCTGCTTCTTTCCGCTGACGGCGACACGGCCAGACTGGATGTAGGTGATCGTGTCGGCACAGGCATCGAGGTCGGACGTGATGTGCGTGGAGAAGAGGATCGACACGCCCTCCTGCTCGCAGAGCGTCAGGAACGTGTCCAGCAGCTCGTCGCGCGAGACGGGGTCGAGGCCGGACGTCGGCTCGTCGAGAATCAGCAGCTCCGCCTTGTGCGACATCGCAACAGCCAGCTGGTATTTGACCTTCATGCCCTCGGACAGCTCGCACACGCGCTTGCGCTCGTCCAGCGAAAACTGCCGGACGAGCCGCGCGTAGCGTTCGCCGTCCCAGCCGGGATAGAAGTCCTTCGTCACGTCCGTCAGCTCCCGCAGGCGCTTGCGCTGGTAATATGACGCGCCGCCGGAGACGAAGCCGATGCGCGACCGGATGGCGCGCTCGTCCGTGTCCATATCCAGTCCGCAGATCGTGATCTGCCCGGCGTCCGGGTGCACCAGATGGAGCATGGATTTGAGCGTCGTGGTCTTGCCCGCGCCGTTGCGGCCGATGAGGCCCATGATCGTCCCGGCCTCCATGGAGAACGAGACATTGTCCAGCCGGAAGGCCGGATATTGCTTGCAAAGGCCGTCAAGCCTCAGAATTTCCATCGTCGTCCGCCTCCTTTGCCAGCCGGAACAGCGAATCCGGCACGTGCAGATCGTCCATGCCGACCAGCGCAATGCCGCGCTTTTTGTCGGCCATGAGCAAAAGCTGGTCGCCCGGCTGAATGCCGAACAGCTCGCGCGCACCCTTGGGAATGACGATCTGTCCCTTCTCGCCGACCTTGACCAGACTGATGAATTTCCCCTTCGGGAACTGCATCGCCATGAAGATCTCTCCTTTTTGTAAAAGTTATACTGAGTATGAAATTTCATACTTAGTATAACACGGGGCCACAAAAATGCAAGTGTTATTTTCGCAGCTGCCGGTCGGTACGCAGGAGGACGAAGCAGGAGGCGAAGAATGTAAGAATATCCGCGACGGGCATGGAGTACAGAACGCCCATCAGCCCAAACGCCCTCGGCAGCAGCATCACAAGCGGCACGGCCAGCAGCACCTCACGGAAAAACGACAGTCCCGCCGATTCGACCGGCCTGCCCATGGCCTGCATGAAGATGAACGCAGCCTTATTGACCGTTGCAAGCGGCAGCATGCACAGATACACGCGGAAGGTCATGACCGCAAACTCGTTGTACAGCTCCGATTCCGAGCCGAACAGGCCGATGATCTGGCGCGGGAAGAGCTGCGTGATGAGCAGCGCGAGCACGCCGAGCAGAAATTCCGCGCCCATCAGCCGCCACAGAACGCCCCGGCAGCGGCGCAGCTGCTGTGCGCCGTAATTGTATCCCACGATGGGAATGCAGCCAGCGGCCATGCCGATGGTAATGGAGATGATGATCTGAAAGACCTTCATGACGATGCCGAGCACCGTCAGCGGGATATCCGCGCCGTATTTGCTGGAAGCACCGTATCGGACCAGCATATTGTTCGTCGCGGCCATGGCGATGACCAGCGAGATCTGCGCAAGGAAGCTGCAAAGACCCAGCGGCAGATACGCGCCGAGAATTTTCCCGCGCAGTTTGAAATCATCCGCTTTCAGGCGCAGCGCCTTTGTGTGGAGCAGGTACCATACGCCCATTGCTGCCGTGATGACCTGTCCGGCCACCGTTGCGGCAGCCGCGCCCATCACGCCCCAGTGCAGAACAAAAATCGCGATCGGGTCCAGAATGCAGTTCGCGGCCGCACCCGCCAGCATGGAGAACATGGCGAACTGCGGGCTGCCGTCCGAGCGGATGATGGGGTTGATCGCCTGTCCGAAGACATAGATGGGAATGCCGATGGTGATGCAGGTGAAATATTCCTTCGCATAGCCGAAATTCGCCTCCGTCGCGCCGAACAGCGTCAGAAGCGGCATCTGGAACACGGCATAGAGCACCGCGGCTGCGATGCCCACCAGCACGCTCAGCGTCACGGCGCTGCCGACGGCGCGGTTTGCGTTCTCCGGCTGATTCCTGCCGAAGCAGATCGACACATAGCTGCACGCGCCGTCGCCGATCATGACGGCAAGACCGAGCGCCAGAACGGTCAGCGGGAACACGACGTTCGTTGCGCCGTTGCCGAGATACCCGACGCCCCAGCCGATAAAAATCTGGTCGACAATGTTGTAAAGCGCCCCGACCAGCAGCGAGACGGTGCATGGCAGGGCAAACTTCAGCATCAGCCTGCCGAGCGGGGCTGTGCCGAGCGCGGCGTTCTGTTTTTCTTTCATTTTGTTTTCCTCCAGACATAAAAAAATTGCGCAAGTCCGTTTGGACTTACGCAAGACTGCTACACAACAGGGAAATCATAGCACAGACGGCGAAAAAAATCAAAGGGGAATCTGCACAAGTTTTTTCTTTTTCGGGCTGGGGAACTTGCGCGGCGAGTCTGCGTCTGATACTATAGACAAAAACAGAAAGAGAGGATTTCTCCATGATCGGCTTCGGCTTTTTTGATTCGGTGTTTCCCGTGCTGTTCACGGTGATGTTTGTGCTGATTCTGGGCGTGATCATTGCGACGCTTGTGCGCAATGTCGGCCAGTGGCACAAGAATAATAAGTCCCCGCGCCTGACCGTGCAGGCCACGGTCGTCTCCAAGCGGATGGAGGTCACGCGCCACCACGACGTGAACAGCCACATGAGCCATTCGTCCACGTGGTACTACGCGACGTTCCAGGTCGAAAGCGGCGACCGGATGGAGCTCAGCATCCCCGACCGCGACTACGGCTATCTCGTCGAGGGCGACCGGGGAAGCCTCACCTTCCAGGGCACCAGATTTTTAAGCTTTAACCGGGCGTGACGAAGCAGCAGACAGGCGCAAAGGCTCCCCCCTTTGTTCAAGGGGGGGAGCCTTTGCCGCTTTTTTGGTGCTTATACAGGCCGGATGGCCGAGAGGTCGTACGGCGTGGTCTGGTAGACGAAGTAGTTGAGCCAGTTCTGGTACAGGAGGTTTGCGTGACTGCGCCATGTGACCATGGGCGGCTTCGTGTCGTCGTCGTCCGGGTAATAGTTCTCCGGCACATGGATGGGAAGCCCGGCGTTTTTATCGCGCAGATATTCCGACTCCAGCGTCCGCGCGTCGTATTCCGAATGGCCGGTGATGAAGATCTGCCGGCCGCCCTCGGTCGCCATGGCGTAGACCCCGGCCTGCTCGGACGAGGCGAGGATTTTCAGCTTGCCGCAGCGCTCGATATCCTCGCGGCGGACGCTCGTGTGCCGCGAGTGGGGCACCATGAACACATCGTCGAATCCGCGCATGAGCATGGACGAGCGTCGTTCGACCACATGCGGATAGACGCCGAAGAGCTTTTCGGGCAGATCGGTCTTCCCGATGCCGTAGTGATAATAAAGCCCTGCCTGCGCGCCCCAGCAGATGTGGAACGTGCTGTGGACGTGCGTCCGGCTCCATTCCATGATGCGGCACAGCTCCGGCCAGTATTCGACCTGCTCAAACGGCATCTGTTCCACGGGCGCGCCGGTGATGATCAGCCCGTCGAACCAGCGGTCGCGCACGTCCTCGAACGTCTGATAGAATTTCAGAAGATGCTCGCGGGATGTGTTTTTGGATTCGTGGCTGTCCGTGTGGATCAGCTCCAGCTCCACCTGCAGCGGCGTGTTGCCGAGCAGCCGCGACAGCTGCGTCTCTGTGGCGATTTTGGTGGGCATGAGATTCAGAACGAGAATTTGCAGCGGGCGGATGTCCTGCGTGACGGCCCGCGTCTCGTTCATGACGAAAATATTCTCGTCCGCCAGCGTTTTCGCCGCCGGCAGACCGTTCGGGATCATAATGGGCATGGCGTGGATTCCTTTCTGAGATTATTGCAGCGCCTGATCGAGATCGGCGATCAGATCCTCCGCGTCCTCCAGGCCGCAGGAATAGCGGATCAGATCCTCGCGGACGCCTGCGGCCAGCAGCTCCTCGGCGTTCATCTGCCGGTGCGTGGTGGAAGCCGGGTGCAGGCAGCAGGTGTGAGAGTCGGCCACGTGCGTCTCGATGGATGCGACCTTGAGCCGTCCCATGACGGCCTCGGCTGCGGCCCGTCCGCCTTTTACGCCGAAGCTCACGACGCCGCACGAGCCGTGCGGCAGGTATTTCTGCCCCAGTTCATAATATTTGTCGCCCGGCAGGCCGCAGTACTGCACCCACGAGACGTTTTCATGCTGCTGTAAAAACTCCGCGACCCGCTGCGCGTTTTCGCAGTGCCGTTTCATGCGCACGTGCAGGCTTTCGAGGCCGAGATTCAGATAATACGCGCTCTGCGGGGACTGGATCGCGCCGAGATCGCGCATGAGCTGGACGGTCGCCTTTGTGATATACGCACCCGCAAGGCCAAAGCGCTCGGTATATGTCACGCCATGATAGCTCTCATCGGGCGTGCACAGGCCGGGGTATTTGTCCGGGTGTTTCGCCCAGTCGAAGCTCCCGGAGTCGACGATCGCACCGCCGATGGCGCCCGCGTGGCCGTCCATATACTTGGTCGTCGAGTGTACGACGATATCCGCGCCCCATTCAAACGGGCGGCAGTTGATGGGCGTGGCAAACGTGTTGTCTACGATCAGCGGAACGCCGTGCCGGTGCGCGGCAGCCGCGAATTTTTCGATATCCAGAACCGTCAGCGCCGGGTTTGCGACCGTCTCGCCGTACATGGCCTTTGTGTTGGGGCGGAAGGCGGCGTCCAGTTCCTCAGCGGAGCAGTCGGGGTCGACGAACGTGACCTCAACGCCCATGCGCTTCATGGTGACGGCGAAGAGGTTGAAGCTGCCGCCGTAAATGCTCGACGAACTGACCAGATGGTCGCCCGCACCGACGATATTGAACACGGCGAAGAAGATGGCGGCCTGCCCGGAGGCTGTCAGCATGGCGGCTGTGCCGCCCTCAAGCGCGGCGATACGCGCCGCGACGGCGTCGTTTGTCGGGTTTTGCAGGCGGGAATAGAAATAGCCGCTGGCCTCCAGATCGAACAGCCGGCCCATTTCGGCGCTGCTCTCGTATTTGAACGTGGTGCTCTGGATGATGGGGATCTGGCGGGGTTCGCCGTTTTTCGGGCTGTAGCCCGCCTGTACGCAGCGCGTACCGAGTCCAAGTTGTGCCATGGGGTGCTCCTTTCCGGGGTGAAATTATAATTTACAGGATGAAGTGCTGGGGGAGGCGGCTTCGCTCATCCGCCGAGATTGCACAGAACGCCGGTCAGAATGCCGAGCAGGCCGCCCATGCAGACCTGCAGCGGCGTGTGGCCGACCAGCTCCTTGAGCTTTTCCTGATCGGACAGCGGCTGCTCCAGCTTGGCAAACAGGTCGATGAACTCGTTCAGGAGCTTTGCCTGCTTGCCGGTTTCGAGCCGGACTCCCATTGCGTCGTGCATGACGATGATCGCGACAATTACGCTGATGGCGAATGGGAACGAGTCCAGCCCATAGATAATTCCCGCCGAGGTCGCCACGGCGCAGACCGTGGCCGAATGGCCGCTCGGCATACCGCCGTCGCCGAAAATGCGCGTCAGGTCCAGCGTATGGTGCATGAGCGCGTAAATAATCGTCTTCAAAACCTGCGCCGCTCCCCAGCCGACAAGGCCGCTGATCAGCACGCGGTTGGAGAGCAGTTCCTGAATTGCCTGCATGGTTCTCTTCCTTTCCGAAGTTTTTACAGAGTCGTAATTTCGACCGCCGGCAGTACAGCCTCGATCATATCCCGGCTTGCCAAACACGCGCTGTAGGCTGTCGCACTGCCGCAGGCGGTGCCGAGGCGGAGAGCCAAGGCATAGTCTTCCGTGTCCAGCAGTCCTGCGAGGAAGCCAGCCGTCACGCTGTCGCCCGCGCCGACGGTGGAAATAACCGGCTGCGTGCTGCGGAGCCGTGCCCGGTAAACGCGCCCAGTTTCCGCCAACAGCAGCGCGCCGTCCGCGCCCATGGACACCAGCACGTTCCGCGCGCCCAGTGTCTGCGCCCGCTGCGCAAGGGCAAGCAGCGCCTCCGGCGTGCTTGCCTGCCTGCCAAACAGCTCACACAGCTCCTCGCCGTTGGGCTTGATGAGCAGAGGACGGAACGCAAGCGCCTCGCGAAGCGCTGCGCCGCTTGTATCCACGACGGCGCTGACGCCCGCCTCCTGCGCGGCGGAAAGGAGTGCGGAGAACGCGCCCGGAGGGCTTTTTTGCAGATTGCCGCTGACGACGAGCTGATCGTCCGGGTTCAGTCCGCGCAGGAACGCGCACAGCGCGTCAATGTCGGCCTGCCCAAGCGCGGGGCCGGAGGCGTTGAAGGCCGTTTCGGGGCTGGTGTTGATCTTGGTGTTGATGCGCGTCTGGCCGCTTTGCAGCCAGAACCAATGGCAATCGCAGCCGGTGTCTTTCATGAGCGCTTCGAGGAGCCGCCCCGTCGGCCCGGCGAGATACCCCAGCACGCACGACGGCTTGCCAAGCGTCTGCAGCATCAGCGAGACGTTGATCCCCTTCCCGCCTGGCGCAAGCAGCTCGCGGCCGGAGCGATTGATGCCGCCGACGCGCAGCGGCGCACGCAGGTCCATATAATAATCGATATTGGGATTCGTCGTAACCGTGTAGATCATGATCCGTTTCTCCTGAAATGCCTGTTTTCCAAAAGTATACGAGTCCTGCGCAAAAAAGTCAACGCCCGGCGGCGCATCAAGTGCCCGGTGCGTTGCTTTTTTCGCAAAAGCCTGCTATACTTGCTCTATCAAGGAAAAAGGGGGCTTCCCTGTGAAGGATTTTTTCTGCCGCCTGTTTACGCCGTGGAAGGCGGGGGCGCAGTTTGACGCGCCGGAGGCGTTTTACGGCTTCCTGCTTGGCCGGGACAAGCTGCTCGGCACGATCCGGAACCTCTGCTTCGCCGCCGCACTGGTGCTGTTGGTGATCGGCTACGCTGTCTCCGACGGTACGGGCGGCTATTCCATTGCCGACATTGCCAACCAGCCGTATTATCTGATCGCCGTGGGCGTGATGGTGCTGGCGCTGCTGCTGTCGCTGGTCATGATCCAGATTGAAAAAGAACTGCCGAAGGAGATGCGTCCGAAATGAACACGGAAAATTTGTCCGCGCTGTTTGAAAACGGCGCGTATACGCTCGTCGTGCAAAAGAACGGCGTGACCGTTCACAAGGACTTTGGCCGGGGCGTCGGCCCGGCGCTGCGGGTATTCGACGCGCAGCCGGAGCTTTTGAAGGGCGCGCTCGTCTGCGATACCATCGTCGGCAAGGCTGCCGCCGCGATCTATCTTCTGGGCGGCGCATCCGCCGTCTATGCCGAGACGATGAGCGCCGCAGCGGCGGACTTTCTGATTGCGAACGGCGTGGACTGCGCCTGTGAGACGAAGACCGAAAAGCTCCTGAACCGGCAGGGGACGGGCCTGTGCCCGTTTGAGCAGGCCGTTCTGGAGCTGGAGAGGCCGGAGGACTGCCTGCCCGTCATCCGCGCGACGCTTGCGCGGCTGATGGCCGGAAAAAATAATAAATAATATAAACCTATGCAACCAGCTTCTTCATTTCCTGTCTGTATGGATAGAACATATTTTATGCAGGAGGAACCGACATGAAAAAACTGCTTGCTTTTTTGCTGCCCCTTGCGCTGACGCTCAGTCTGACCGCCTGTGCGCCGTGCGACGAGCGGGAGGATGAGAATGCGCAGTATTCTGCAAAGCCAGTCATCTATCTCTATCCGGAGGAAGCACAGGACGAGGTCTGCGACGCCAAGCCGGTCGCGTATCTGTATCCGCAGACGGAAACAGAGATAACGGTTCGGCTGGACTATGACGGAGAGCTGACGTGCACGTATCCGGCCTACGAGGACGGCTGGACCGTCTCGGCAAGACCCGACGGGACGCTGACCGACAAGGACGGACAGACCTACCGGTATTTATACTGGGAGGGCGTGTCGGAAACGGAATATGATTTTTCGACCGGCTTCTGCGTGCCGGGAAGCGGCACGGCAGACTTTCTGGAGGACGCGCTGGCCAGGCTCGGCCTGAACCGCGCGGAGGCCAATGAGTTTATCATCTACTGGCTGCCGCTGATGCAGGAAAACGCCTATAACCTGATCGCGTTCCAGCACGAGGCCTATACCAAAAGCGCACGCCTCACCATCACGCCCGAGCCGGACACGCTCATTCGCGTCTTTATGGCCTTCAAGCCGCTGACTGCTCCGGTCGAGATCGCGCCGCAGACGCTCGAAGCACCGGCCCGCACCGGCTTCACCGCCGTTGAATGGGGCGGCGCGGCGTGCCGGTAGCTGCGGAAGCCGTTAGGCAGCACGTCTTAGTGTGCAGAAATCCCCGTCTCTCCGGTTGGAGAGGCGGGGATTTTTAGGCTTGCTTATTTCTTGTCCGCAGCGGCGGCGAGCTCCTTGAGCGCGTCCTTGCGGGAGAGGTTGACACGGCCCTTTTCATCGATCTCGGTGACCTTGACCCAGGTCATGTCGCCGATGTTCAGCACGTCCTCGACCTTCTCGACGCGGCGGTTTTCAAGCTTGGAGATGTGGATCATGCCGTCCTTGCCGGGAGCCAGCTCGACAAACGCGCCGATGGGCAGGATGCGGACGACCTTGCCGTAGTACAGCTTGCCGACCTCGGGCACGAAGCAGATATCGTCGATCATCTTCTTGGCGGCGTCGCAGGAGGCGGCGTCGGGAGACGCGATGTGGATGGTGCCGTCGTCGTCGATGTCGACCTGTGCGCCGGACTCGGCCACGATCTTCTGGATCATGGAGCCGCCCTTGCCGATGACCTCGCGGATCTTGTCCACGTCGATCTTCATGGTGAGCATCTTGGGTGCATACTCGGAAACATGGTCGCGCGGCTTGGCGATGCAGGGGATCATGATCTCGTTCAGGATCTCAAGGCGGGCCTTGCGGCAGCGCTCAAGCGCGTCGGCGATGATCTCCATGGTCAGACCGTCGTTCTTGAGGTCCATCTGGATGGCGGTAACGCCCTCGGTCGTACCGGCGACCTTGAAGTCCATCTCGCCGTGGAAGTCCTCAACGCCCTGAATGTCGGTGAAGGTTCTCCACGTGCCCGTCTCCTTGTCGGAGATGAGGCCGCAGGAAATACCGGCGACGGGACGCTTGATGGGCACGCCTGCGTCCATCAGAGCCAGCGTGGAGCCGCAGATGGAGGCCTGAGACGTGGAGCCGTTGGAGGAAACGACCTCGGAGACGACGCGGATGGCATACGGGAACTCGTCAACGGACGGGATCACGGGCAGCAGGGCCTTTTCGGCCAGCGCGCCGTGGCCGATCTCGCGGCGGGAGGTGGAGCGGCTCGCACGGGCTTCGCCGGTGGACCACTGCGGCATATTATAGTGGTGGATATAGCGGCGCTCGGTCTCGTCATAGATAGTGTCGAGCTTCTGCGCGGCAGAGAGGGTGTTCAGCGTGCAGACGGACAGAACCTGCGTCTGGCCGCGGGTGAACAGGCCGGAGCCGTGGACGCGCGGCAGAACGCCGACCTCGGCAGCCAGCGGGCGAATTTCGTCCGGCGTGCGGCCGTCGACGCGCTTGCCCTCGAGCAGCCACTTCTTGACGATCTTCTTCTGCATCTTGTACAGGCACACGTCGATCTGGACATCCCAGTCTTCTGCATACTTCTCGCCGAACTTCTCCTTGAAGTCGACAACAGCCTCGGTCAGACGGGCCTCGCGGACGTTCTTGTCGTCAGTGTCGAGTGCGTAGGCAATCTTGTCCAGACCGTACTCGCACAGATCGTCGAGCATATCGTGGTTGACGGCAGCCTTTTCAAACGTGAACTTCGGCTTGCCGATGGCGTCAACGATGGTGTTGATGAACTCCACGACCTTGACGTTCGTCTCATGGGCCAGCTTGATGCACTCCATGAGGATGTCTTCCTTGACCTCGTTGGCCTCCGTCTCGATCATGACGACCTTCTCGTGAGTCGACGCGATGGTCACGAAGCACTGGCAGGCGTTGCGCTCATCCTGCGAGGGGTTGACGATATACTTGCCATCCAGATAGCAGACATTGGTGGTCGCGGTCGGGCCGTTCCAGGGAATGTCAGAGTAGGCGATGACGAGAGACGAGCCGATGGAGGCGACGATCTCAACAGGGTTATCGTAGTCCTGCGCGAGGATGGTGTTGGTCAGAACGACGTCGTTGCGGAGTTCCTCGTCGAACAGGGGGCGCATCGGGCGGTCGATGAGGCGGGAGATCAGCACGCCGCGGTCGGAGGGCTTGCCCTCGCGGCGGTTGAACGAGCCGGGGATGCGGCCGACAGCGTACATACGCTCTTCGACCTCGATGGTCAGCGGGAAATAGTCGATGCCAGCCTTGGGCAGGGGAGAGGCGACAGCCGTGACGAGCACGACGGTATCGCCGTAGCGGCAGATGGCCTCTGCATTGCAGAGCTCTGCGACCTTGCCGGTCTCGACCGTAAAGGTACGGCCGCCGATCTCGGTTTCAAAAATGTGGTGATTCGGATACTGCTTGTGGGTGATCATGAAAGAACCTCCTTCGTTTTTTGCGCGCGTGGGAGGTTTAGCACTTGAAACTGGCGTCCGGGCACAGACGCTACTTTCAACTGCTAAATGGAACCCACGCGCAGTATAATAGTAGTTGGATTTATAAAAAAGGGCGGTCGCCCGACCGCCCTTTTCCTATGACTTACTTACGCAGGCCGAGCTTTGCAACGATTGCACGATAGCGGTTGATGTCCTTCTTGGCGAGGTAGTCGAGAAGGCTTCTGCGCTTGCCGACCATCATCAGAAGGCCGCGGCGGGAATGGTTGTCCTGCTTGTGCTCACGCAGATGCTCGGTCAGGGTGTTGATCCGGGCGGTGAGGACAGCGATCTGGACCTCAGGAGAACCGGTATCGCCGGCATGGGTTGCGTACTGCTCGATAATGGCAGTCTTTTCTTCTTTGCGCATCATAGTTGTGTTTCCACCTTTCAAAATATTCCCGGAATCCAAGTATCGGGCAGGCAGAATACCCGCGTCAGAGCGGGCAGTGTCCCGAAACTGGGAAATGGGTCGCAGCGCATGGCGCTACCTGTTAAGAATAGCATACGAATGCAGAAAAGTAAAGCGGAAATTGCCCGGAATTTCTGAAATTTTTCATGCTCGGGCACCGGACAGAATTCGACAGGACAGCATAAGATGGCGTGGGACCATCATTCCCGGAAGGAGGGAGGTTTATGCTGAAGGTCACAAAATTCGGCGGCTCGTCGCTGTGTGACAGCGCGGGCTTTTCCCGCGTGCGCGAGATCGTGCTTGCAGACCCCGCGCGCCGCGTCGTCGTCGTGTCGGCGGCAGGCAGGCGGCACGCCGCCGACCACAAGATCACGGATCTTCTCTATCTCTGCCACGCGCATCTGCAATACGGCGTGAGCTGCTGGGATCTATGGCGCAGGATCGCCGACCGCTACCGCGAGATCCGCGACGGCTGCTGCCTGACGCTGCCCATCGAGGCCGAGCTTGACGCGATCTATGCCGCCATGCGCCGCGACACGCCGCAGGACTGGATCGTCTCGCGGGGCGAGTATCTGGCCGCGCGGCTGATGGCAGATCTGCTCGGCTTTGAATTTGTCGACGCGAAAGACTGGCTGCTGTTTGATGCCGCAGGCCGTATCCGGCAGGCTGCGTCCTATGCTGCGCTCGGCTCGCTTGCCGACGGGCGGAAGATCGTCACGCCGGGCTTTTACGGCGCGCTGCCGGACGGCGCGGTCCATACGCTCCCGCGCGGAGGCTCCGACGTGACGGGCGCGCTGGCCGCAGCCGCGCTGCACGCGGATCTGTACGAAAACTGGACGGACGTGGCAGGCGTGCTTGCGGCAGATCCCCGGCTGATCCAGAACCCCGCGCCGGTCGGCCAGCTGCGCTATGAGGAATTGCAGACGCTCTCGCGCGTCGGGATGCAGATCCTGCACGAGGACGCGGTCGCGCCGGTCCGGCAGGCGCAGATCCCGCTGCGCATCTGCAATGCGTTCGAGCCCGAGAAGCCCGGCACGCTCGTCCGCCCGCAGGTAGAGCCGGACGGCGGGCAGATCTGCTTCGCGGGCCGCAGGAAGCTTGCCATGCTGCGCCTGAGCTGCCCGCAGGAGCCGGACGCGGAGACAAAGCTGGCCGATGTTCTGGAGCAGGCGCGGCTTTCGCCGTTTTCCATGCAGAGCGTGTGCGGCGAGCTCACGGCGCTTGTGCCGATGGAGCCTGGCTCCGAACGGCTGCACCGTCTGCGGGAGCAGGCCGCGCAGGCGCTTCGCCCGCAGGCGTGCACGCTGCGCGAAAATTTGAGCGTTCTGGCCGCACTCTGCCGCTCGACCGCTGCTGTGCCGGAGCTGCTCCGCGCGGTCGAAACGAGCGGCGCGCCGGTCCATCTGCTGCAAAAATGCGGCGCCTGCGCCCTCCTGCTCGTCAACGACAGCCAATATGAGCAGTCCCTGCGCGCCGCCTACGCCGCCAGCCGCAATCTGCACGATTGACAAGCAAAACGCAGATATGATAAAATATACGGCAGTCAGAGCCGTTCTGACTGCCGCAACGCAATCCGCGCCCGTGGTGGAATTGGCAGACACGATGGATTTAGGTGCTGTCACCTTGGTGAAAGGTTTTTGCGCCATCCTTGCCGCGGACATTCTCCGGTAAAAGCAGGCTTGCCTGTTTTTATAAACGCGGATCAAGCGTTACGCTCCGCCACGGTTTCCCTCGCCGTGTAAAAACAGAGGACAACAAAATAGCTGCAGGTATCCCTGCCGCTCATATCTGCGGGTATGGTGGAAATGGTAGACTCGGAGGATTTAGGTTCCTCTGCCGTGAGGCGTGTGGGTTCGAGTCCCACTACCCGTACCAGCGACCGACCTGCATTTTGTGATAAAAATGCAGGTCGGTTGCTATTGTTACTTCAGTAAAAATACTTGTTTTTTATATCTGTATTTTTTCCATCACCAGTTCGTCGACTTCCTGCTCCAATCTCAAAATTTCTTTCTGCAAAGTCAAACAGTGGGCATCGAGGACTGGTTTCCTCAATGCCCACTGTTTTTGCAACTGTGTGACCTTTTTCAGTTCGGCTGCATACTGTTCCCGCAGCTTTTTCGCGTGATCCCAAACGGCTTTATCCAAAACCTCCTCGTGAATCCGGTGAGAGCTGCAATAACCTTTCCCGTTCCGTTGGTATCCCCGGCAGACGTATTCCACACGGCGGCTGCCGTTCCAGTAACGGATCATGGGACTGAATACGTTCCCACATTCCTGACAGGTCAGTAGCCCGGCATAACGGTGCTTTGTACGATTGTTGACCGCCGGACGCGCCTGCTGTTTCAGCCGCGTCTGGACTTGCTGCCAGATTGCTTTTTCAATGATAACCGGATAGAAATTCTCGTGACGAAGCCAGTCCGCTTCGCAGACAGCTCGCGCTTTGCCGCCGAGATATTCCCTGCGGTGATTGACCAGAACGCCGGTATAGGCTTCCTCCGCCAGCACGTTTTTCACACTGGCATATGTCCATAGGAACTGACCGTCACGGGTTTTGTGCGTATGCCGGACTTCTTTGCCGCACCATTCAGCCCGGAGCTGCGCCGGTGTTTTTCGCCCCTCAGTATTAAGCCACCGGGTGATCTCTTTCTGTCCGCAGCCCTGCAAATACAGAGAGTAGATAAGCTGTACCGTTTCAGCTGCTTCCGGCTGCACCACAACCTGATTCGTATTTCGATCTTTCCAGTATCCGAAAGGCGGCGTGATCACCAGCCCATCTTTCTGCTTCTGCCGATAGCCCGCGCGAATCTTCTTTCCGATATCCTTTGCGTAATAATCATTCATCAAGCCGCGGACGCCGATCATGAGATCGTCTTCCTCACAGAAGGTATCCACACCCTCCGTTACAGAAATCACGCGGACTTGCTTTTCACGCAGAAAATCAATAAACAATGCAGTTTGAGTTCTATGCCGCCCAAGCCTCGAAAGATCCTTCACAAGGACAGCGTCAACCTGTTTCACCTGAACCGCCGCTGTGAGCATATCCAGCCCACAGCGGCTGAAATTCATGCCGCTGATGTTATCATCAGCGGAACTGCCGGCGATCGTCCAGCCTTGCTTTTCCGCAAAAGCACAGCAGATCGCCTGTTGATTTTGCAGGGAATTCTGCGCCGGATCATCGTCGTTGGAGAGCCGTGCATAGAGCCAAACCCGCATTGCCATAACCTTTTACCCCGCGATTCCGTCGCCGTAGAGCAGCCGCGCCAGCCGATCCCAGTCAAAATCCAGCGCACCATATCGCTCCGCGAGTGTCCCATTTTCATAGACATCCAAGTGTGTGCGGAACGGTGCTTTGAGCTGAATGTCCAGGCTGAGTTTTCCATCCGTTTCCTGCACATAAATCTTTTCGACCAGCATCCGCAGGTGTGCTTCCGTCATGGCACCCTCAGCGAGAATGTTGTCGATCATGCTGATGTCCCGTTTGAGCTTCGTTTGCCGCTCCCGCAGGACAGCGGAGATATTTTGCAGTTCTTCGATCTGCTTTTTTGCCGCAGCGATTTCTTCTTCACGTTTTTGGATCATGCGGTCATAGCGTTCAGCGTTCGCCCGATCTCGTATCCGCTCCATTAAAATTGCCTCCGTTTCATCCTCCAGGCATCGAATTCGCTTTTCTAACTTGACAATCTGCTCCCCGGTCAGTTCTGCCTTTGGTGTCCACTGTGCGATCAGATGCTCCAGCGCATTCCAGTTCTGCTGATACAGCCCCTTGGTATTTCTGAGTTCGTCCATAATCAGCCTATCCAGTACCGCTTCGTCGATCTGGTGCTGGGAGCAATGCTCCTTGCCATAGCGGTTGTAGGTGCTGCAAGCATAGACGACCCGTTCGCCGCTTTTCAGATGGATGCGCCTGCCAAACATGGCTCTGCCGCAGTCCTCGCAGCGCAGAAGCCCACTGTAGCGCAGGATCTCCTGCGAGGGCGCAGCGCGCACGTTCAACCGTTTCCGCTCCGCCAGCATCATCTGCGTCTGCTCCCACAGCTCCGGCGTGATGATCGGCGGGAGGTAATTCTCGTGACGAAACTGTTCTTCGGGCTCTGTGAAGCGGAAAGTTTTGTTGATTTTGTTCCGCTCACTTTTGTGACAGATGAGCGTGCCTACATAACTCTCGTCCCTGAGAATGCGCGCTATCATAGTCGCGTCCCAGAGATACTTCTTGAGAATGACGTCCTGCGTGTTGGGCAGACTCTTGTTCAGCAGTTCCAGCTGCATGAACGCAGGTGTTTTTCTTCTCTGCTCATTCAGTGTGCGGGCGATGGTCTTCATGCCGCTGCCGCCGACGTAGGCGGAGAAGATCAGTCGGACTGTTTCGGCCGCTTCCTCCACGATGACAACTTTCTTTGTGTTCTTGTCCTTGAAGTAGCCGAAGGGCGGGATGGTCACGATCCCTTCCTTTTGCTTTTGCCGGTAGCCGGTCCGCACACGGCGGCTGCCATCGCGGGCATAGAAGTCGTTGACAAGACCCTTGAAGCCAATGATGAGATCATCGTTCTCATTGAACGTGTCGATATTTTCCGTTGCCGAGAGGACGCGGACGTCGTGTTCCCGCAGGTAGTCGATAAACAGGGCAGTCTGCGTTCGGTGTCGACCCAGGCGGGATAGGTCTTTGACAATGATGGCTTCAATCTTGCCCGCTTCGACCACTTCATAGATTTTATCGATGCCCTCGCGGTTGAAGTGCATGCCGCTGACGTTGTCGTCAAAGGACTCGCCGACCACCTCATGTCCGTTTGTGACGGCATATTCGTAGATAATTTTCCGCTGATTCGTCAGGGAGTTCAGTTCATCGTCCTCGTCCCGACTCAGGCGGTAATACAGCCAGACATTCATGGTTCCTCCTTCCCGCTATGGTGTGTGCCGATTGCAGCACACACCATAGCACACTGTTTTTCGAATAGCTAGAACAATCCATCATGCGCAGCGGGAATCTCCATTATCAACAAAATTTTCTTGTGACGTTGTATATGGCTGATCTACCGACAGGTAGTCATGCACCAGCATTTTTAAAAATTCATCGAACTGCTCGTCCGTACCGATGTAGCTGAACGTGACCTCCGAAATGTTTTCTTTTCGTTTTCTTGCCATAGGCGTTCCTTTCATAGTTCCTGTTTCATATCCCAATCTTCATGATCGTCCTCGGCATGGCCGAGGGCGGTTTTCTTTTGCCGGAGCTTTCTCCGGCGCTTGCTGTCAATGTGCATTGGTGTGGTTGAGGCATCGCGCGTCAGCACTGTGTCCGTCATTTGCTCCACAGCACGACCAAGGCGCACAGCGCCGCGCACAAGATCAATGCCGCGATTGAGATCCATGCGCACAGGTGAATTTTCTTCCGCGCTTCCTGTACTGTATCCGAAAGCTGTTTCTTCGTATCGTTCAGGATCGCGGTCAGGGAGAGCTTCGTATTCTCTGTCAGCGCCTTGCAGTTGGAAGAATACCTCTCGTTCAGGCTCCCAGCCTGTTTCTCGAATTTTTCTGTACTCTCCTGCATCTCGTTCAATGCGGTCTGTGCGTCCTCCCGCGTCAGGAGCGTTTTCAAGTCCGCGTCCAGCTGCATCTGCTGCCGAAACAGCCTGTCCTGCATTTCGAGCATCGCGCTCCAATTTCTCTCTGTGACCATCACACTGGGTTCTAACTGCTTCGCTTCGTTCATCAACTGCCGATGCAGTTTTTGAAGTTCTTCCGGTGATTTCCTCTGTTCTGTATTCAAATTCCGCCTCCATGTTTTCTTTCAGGTATTTTTCTATGTGCAGCTTATTGTCACGGCATTTTCGTCCGTCCGGTGTCGTGTAGGTGATATTTTTGCGGCTGTCCCTCCATGCCGCGTCGTAGCCCTCTGCGCGCAGCAGCGTCAGAAATTCGTCCCTGTTCCCGGCATAGCGCATACACTCGTCTATCACGCGCATGAGTTCAAATTTCCAACTCTCGCCTTTGGACGACGTGTAGTATTCTGCGTTGGACATTCCTTGCGCCTTTCGCTGCTCATCTCTCTGGAATTTGGGAAGCCCCAATTCCTCACAGATTTCGTCGTTGCGAACGCGCAGCTCCTGAATCTGTTCGTCCGCCATGTGTACCTTCCGGCCGGTTTCAAAATTCACGCTGTTGATGATGCAGTGCGAGTGAATGTGTTCACGGTCGGTGTGCGTGCAGACCAGTACCTCACAGCCCTCGAAGTATCCAGCCAATCTGCGTGCTGCTTCGTGCGCCATGCGCGGGTCGACGTCTGCACCTTTTGGAAAACTCTGTACCATGTGGTAAAACATCACGCCGCCGTCCTTGTGGTGCAGCAGTTTCGTACTCAGGAATTCGTCGAATGCGGTTTCCGGCTGACAGTCAATACCGCTGACGAGCTGCTGCCCATCCCAGAGCGTCTTACTGAGTTTGGAAACGTAGCGCATGACACTTTTCATGCAGCCGCGCGTCTGCGTACCCTTTTTGTAGTTCACGAAATGGACGATTGCGATTTCGCCGCACCTCCCTCCTGCAACTCCCGCAGAGCAGTGTTGATCTTGGCGCACTCCTGCACAGCAGAATCCAGATTGGCAAACTGTATCTTACCCATATTCGCCAGCACCGCCAGCTGGTTGAGGTTGTTACCGATGGCCTTTTGCTGCCGCAGAACTTCCTTGAGTCCGTTCAGAATCACAATGCGTTTTCCGAGACAACACGCGGTCACATAGTCGCTCTGGCTCATATGGGCTTGTGCTGCTTTCCGGCGTATCGTTTCCAGATCTTGTGCTGCTATTCGGATACTGAATTGTTTGTCTTTTTTCATCTTTCCTCCGTTCGTAAAAGTGGGCACGGGCTTCTGCCCGATTTGAGGCATTTGGCAGGGAGCCGGCGTGCCGGCGACTAGCCAAATGCGATGCTGGCTCCTCCCGAATGGGAGGATTTTTCCCGCTGCGGCGGGGCTTCTCTGCGTTTTGAACCCGCGTTTTTCGGCGTTACCCGCACGTCGGCGCAACATGGGGCTTTGCGGCACTCCTGCGCACACACTCGCTGTCGGGGCAGAAAGCCGCACACAGCGGTGACACGCGCCTCACGGTGCGGTGCAGGCGTTCGGCACACCCGCAGGGTCGATAGGGTCGATTTTTTCCACGGTGGGAAGATCGGCACCATCGACCCTTTTCAGGCAGATGAGGCGTTCTCCGTTGCTCTTTCGAAACGAGACTAAAATGCCGTTTTGCCTTAGAGCATCAACGCTTTTTCGGATTTGATGCGAGAAGCTGTTCGGCGTCCAGTCCTCGCTTCCGGCAGGGTCGATCTTTTCCAACAACGCTTTTGCAGGGGCGCTGATTTCTGGCTCTTTTTGCAGAAGTTCAGAGAGAAGATTTTCAATTTGAAGCGTTGAAATCTTAGAAGCACCGCTGCAAGTTTTGCTGTCTTCAAGCAGCTTCCAGATGTGATCTTCCTCGCCAAATTCCAGTTTTAATGTGCGATCTGGGATGTCCCGACCGGTGCAATGCAGGGACGCAATGTTGGCAAGGCGAGAGTGCTTTTGCAGAACGAAGGTTGAATCTGCCGTGCCGCTTAAGCCCGTCGAGCCGGAGATCATGTTCATCGGATCGTCATCGTGGAGCTTCCGCAGATGGTGAATCAAGAGAATTGCAATGTGCCGTTTGTCTGCAAGCTGTTTCAAAAGTCCGATGTCCTGATAGTCATTTGCGTACAGGTTACTGTTATTTCCTGAGTTCCTGACACGCTGCAAGGTATCAATGACAACCAGTTTCGTATTGGAATGTTCGGTCAAGAACTGCTCAATTTGCTGTTCCAAGCCGTGCCTGAGCGTGTTTGCCATAATCGCAAAGTGCAGCGTCGGCGGCGCATCTTCCGTCAGGTCAAAGAGTCTCGTTTGGATACGCTGGAACGAATCTTCGAGACTGAGATACAGCACTTCGCCCTGTGCCGTTGTGAAATTCCAGAGCGGCTGCCCCTGCGCAACACGCAAGCAGAGCCATAAAGCCAGCCAAGACTTGCCGATTTTCGGTGCACCCGCGAGGATATGCAAGCCTTCCGGAATGAGTTCGTCGACAAGAAACGGCGTCGGTTCATACGTCCGATTTTGCAGATCTTCTGCGTTGATGGTTTCCAGTTTGGTCATTTTCTCACTTCCTTTCCGTTTGCTATTGACATTCTGTGTTTCATGGTTTAGACTTATAATTAGACAATAGATTTGTTTTCTATTTTTAGACTAACATAATCCCAAACTATTGTCAAGACTAATTTATAATATAAATTTCTATAAATCTATTTTGAGGTGCAGTCATGTCTGATTTTCAGTGCAAATTTTATCTTCTGGACGGCGCGGAAACGATGGAGTGCAAAGATGGTAATGCAGAGTATGTCGCAAAAATAGCAGACCGTCCGTTTCCGGACAGCCTGCTGTCGTTCGTGTATTATGATATCAATTCGTGGGAGCCGCGTTTCCATGAAGCTGACCGCGCATTGATGGAGTTTTATCAGTCGCGTGATGCAAAATGCCTGAAGCTGGTGCAAAAACTTCTGGACGATTTTAAGGACGGGCATCCTTATTTCTTCTACCTGTGGCTGGATTGGAGCAATAGATTAAAACAGGCGACACCGGATTGCAAAAATCCGACGAAGCTGTTGCCGCACAAAGAACTGGCGCACGTCCCAAGCAACCTTGCGACCATGCAGCAGCAAATTTTGCGCCTGTTCCAAACAGTTCTGGACGCAAGCATCACAGATGTCGGCTTTTCCATTCGGGTGCAGGCGTATGAACAAGCTCCATCTTTGCAGAAATTCGACTTCCAGCCGATGAAGATTTCATTTGAGTTCGTGGAAGAAAAGCAGTTCACCGAAGTGCTTTATCCGCAAGGTATGTATGATCTGATCGATTTTTCCCTGCGCAAGTGCGTTCAGGAAAAAATCATGATGCGCACCTGCAAGAACTGCGGCAAATATTTTGCGCTCACGGTTCATGGCAGCACAGAGTATTGCAGCCGTGTGTTCGACAACCGCGGGCGCACCTGCAAGGAAGTCGGTGCAATGCGGCAGTATCTGCAAAGCCACGCGCAGGACGAGCTGCTGAAAATCTACCGCCGCGAGTACAAGCGCCGCTTCGCATGGATCCGTGCGGGCAAAATCTCTCAGGAAGCGTTCTCCGCTTGGAGTAAGGAGGCACAGAAAGAAAAGGAGAAGTGTGAGAACGGCGAGATCTCACAGGGGGAATTTGCACAGTGGCTAAAACGGTAATGTCAATATAGGAAATCCCCCGCGCTGAAGCACAAACAGCGTGGGGGGATTTTTGCATAACTATTTACATTCCGGATCCGGATATCGATGAATGCTCCTCGATGTTCTCAACTTGCTCCATAACTTTTCGGAAAACCTCGGGGCTGTACTGCGGAGGATACCCATTCTTGATCAGGCAAACTTTGATGTCAAATTTAAGCTGGTCGCGAACATTCTGATTGTTGAGCCAGTCTGCAAACGAAGATTTTGCATCAATGATTTCTTTGATTTTCCTAGCCAGAGAGCTGCACTTCTCATTTACAGAAATACCGTCGACAATTTTGTCTTTGCCGTATTCAAAATTGTACTCGTCGCGCAGCGCCATCAAAATATCATAGAATGCCTTCTCCTCAAAAGTGAGACCAATCTTCCGGAAGCTTTCGCGGTCCGCATTCATTTCACGCAGAATGCGTAAGGCCTGTTCTGTAGCATTTCTGATAATTTCCTCAGAAGTTTGCTCTTGGGCTTCGCCGGCTTCCTCTGCAGTAAGATGTTTTCTGCGTTCATGATACTGTTTGATGGTTTCCTCAAGCATTTCCTGATACTTCTTTGCGGCCATCTGATTTGTTTTGCCGTATTCCATGATCTGCTTGCGAAGCATTTTTACCAGCAGCTCCAGCTTGGATGCGGGCATTTTCACATCAGACAGCTTCTCATAATATTCAGGGCTGAAAATATCCTCCTGTTCTCCATCCTCCAGAACGCTTTCGACCTCGTTATACTTTAATGCTTCCTCGACCATCTTCGCCACATGGCGGTTCATGGTATCGGTATCGACTTCAGTATCGGTGCCATTCATTTTGCGCACAAATCCTGCAATGGCCATGAAGCACTGCGCGAGAGCAGATTCCTCTTCATCCAGTTCACCGGACGGCTGACAGATATCATGCGCTGCCCGCATTCTCTTGACAGTTTTCAGGAAATATGTTTTGAACGAGACTTTCCTGACATCTTTGCCGCCCTTGATTTCTGTTTGCAATTCCTGTGCGGAAACAAAAACATACTCGGCGGCTTTTGCTAAAAGTCTGTACCGCAGGGCAGGATCTCCAGCCGGGTTGAGGAACGGAGCCAGATCATACCCCGAAAAGAGATCCTTCAGGATCGAAAGCTCTTCTCTGAACACATCGGTGGCCTGCTGCACGTCGTCTGCCGTAGGTGCAATAGAGTGATCGCCGCCGTATATTTTCAGAGCCTCGCGCATATTGTCACGGATTCCAATATAATCGATGATAAAGCCATAATCTTTGCCGGGATATTTTCTGTTGACCCGGCTGATGGTTTGGATCAGCAGATGCCTTTTCAGCGGCTTATCATTATACATATAAGTCAGAGAAGGCACGTCAAAGCCTGTGATCCACATATCAACGACGATGGCAATGCGGAAATTGGACTTATCCTGCTTGAACGCAGCGTCCAGTTCCTCGGACCGTTTGCTGTTCGCAGCGCCGCCGAGATACTTGTACATATCCGACGCATCGTTGCCGGCGACGCTTGCCACCATCGCAATAAATGGCATCGGTTTTAACTCGCGCAATTCTTCTTCGGAAGCTGAACTGCCATCGGGCACCTTCTTTTTCTCAAACCATTCCGGATAGTGTTCCTTGAACTTTTGCAGCAGATCATAGGCGATTTTTCTGTTGGAGCATACGATCATCGCTTTTTGCACTCTATCCGGGTCGTTGGCGCAGGCAGAAACGTAGTGGTCATGAATATCAACGGCAAGGCGCTCCAACCGGGAAGGCTCTCCCAGAATGATCTCCATGGAGCTCATGGCCGTTTTGCTGGTCTCAATATCCTCTGCCGTTGCGCCATCGTCAAAGCATCTCTGGTAGTACGCTTCGATTTGCTCGACCTTTTCCTGATCAAGCAAGACCTTGGCGATCCTAGGATGATATTTGATGGACACAGTGATACCGTCGGCCACAGCCTGATCCATCGTATAACGGTCGATCTCCGCGCCGAAGGTTTGATAGGTCTGGTCGATGGGTGTGCCCGTAAAGCCGACGAAGGTTGCGTGTGGGAATGCCTCTTTCAAAACCTTTGCATACGGCTTGGATACCATCGCCTTCATATTTTCATCCGTATCCTTGCTGAACCTGATCCGGTTTGCGTGTTCGAGCTGTGTTCTGTGTGCCTCGTCAGAGAAACAAATGATATTGGCACGGTTGTTGATCAGTCCGATTTTGTCATCTTCACGGTCACAGAATTTTTGGATCGTGCAGATATAAAAGCCGCCGCTTTCCCGCATACCAAGCTCCTGCCGCAGGGCATTACGGCTTCGGACAACCTGTACCTCACCAAGATTCAAAAAATCCTTGCTCTTGGTAAATAGTTTCGATCCCTGTTTCTGAAGATCGTCGCGGTCAACGATCATAATAATCGTCGGAGAGCCGATTTCCTTTATGCCGGTACACCGCAGAGCGAGCTGTCGGGCAAGGAACGCCATCGTGTAGGTCTTTCCGCAGCCTGTGGCGCCGAAATAGGTGCCGCCCTTGCCGCTTTTCTCTACGACAGATCGAATGATGCTCTGCTTCAGCAGGCGAGCAGCAAAGAACTGCGGGTAGCGGCAGACGATCTCCCGCTCCTCGCTGTCGAACGCTCTGTCCTGGAAGTAAATGTAGTCGCGGAAAATCTCAAGAAACCGCACCGGGCTGTACACGCCCCGTATCATGGTCTGCACCTCGTCGAACGGCAAAAGTGACACTTCATCGCCGTCATTCACACGGCGCCACGCGTAAAAGTGTTCATCGGGTGCGCGGACAGTGCCGAGCCGCGTTTTCACACCGTCGGAAATGCAGGCCAGCGGGCAATAATGCAGCAGATGCGGAATATCGCGCCAATAGCGGATATTGATCTGTTCCCATGCATCGTAAATCGTCGCGTTTTTATCCGCCGGGTTCTTCAGCTCGATGATGCACAGCGGCATTCCGTTGACAAAAAGAAGAATATCCGGGCGGCGGGTCTGCGTCTGCCCGTTGTTGGTGTATTCCACGGTGAACTGATTAACCGCGCGGAAGACATTTTTCTCCGGATCCTCAAACTCAATCAAATTGACCATTCTGGGAAGAGCCGCCTGCGGGGTGAACTGAATTCCGTTCACCATCCAGTCGTACACCTTATGCAGCGTGGCAAAATCACTTTCCGAACCTGCAAGGCGCACGGTGTCCATGATCTGCTGAATCTCATCCGCAGTCAGATCCGGGTTGGTTCTGTTCAGGAAAAACTCCATGTCATCAGTGTATAACACGTCCCGCATGGAACTGCGCGGAAGGCTGCTTCCGGCCAGATAGCTCCACCCCGCTTCCTCCAAATAGGAAAGAAATGTGCTTTCAAATTCCGCCTCGCAGTAGCGTCCGTGATAGTTATGCAGGTTCGCCATTGGGTTCACCTCCGTCTTCCAGCGATCCCCGAATCAAAATCGGGCAGATATTCTTGATCTGTGCTTTCAACTGCTCGTTTATCTTTTTGCGTTTGTTATATACGGTGTACATTTCGGCGATAGACTTCTGTATCTCAATATCCGGAATGGGAATCTGCACGTCACACATCGCGTCCCAATCAAATGTTTCTCTTGCAGATCCCCATGAATGAAAGCGTGAATATCTGTTAAATTCAGACCGCAAAAAGAACAAAAACAGGTACTGAGGGATTAAATGATCGCTATTGGTCCTGAACACAGTAGAAATCGAAGAAACCAAGTATGTTTCCTTTGATGAATTTATCGCAAGAGATATCTTATCACCGCGGCGCGATGTGTCGGAAATAAATGCAATTTCATTAGGGCTTACAATTTTATAATTGCTGAGTGAAACCCCGTCCATATTCGCTTTTGTATCAATAAATTCTTTGTCTGTGGATATCCCTCTAACGAAATCCAGCGTTAAGCCGATATCATTTTTTGCATTACATTCAGTTATATATCTCCCTATCCTTTCACATGGGATTCTTCTCCGTAAATTCTCAATATACGCATCGCAAGTGAGCTTCAAATCCTCCAAGCCGCGCTCGTATGCCTGTTGATTTGCGACCATTGCATTATAGACATCGACATATTTCTGCTGTGTCGGTAAATCGGGAAGTTCAATGTCTATGTCGCACAAATCCTCCCAGTTGTAGAATTCCGTGGAACTGCCCCAAGAGTTTGTTATCACATACCGATCAAATTCAGAACGATTAAAATACAGATAGAGCCATTCTGCAATCAGCGCGTCTCTACTATCTACCTTTATTCGGAAAACCACATAATCCTCCGTGCATATAACAGGAGTATTTCCATCATTTAAAGCGATGCTGAATTTACTGCCATTACGAGAGGTTCGATGATTGAAAACAAATTCGCCAGGTTTAACAATCTGGAATTTGCTTAAATCACGCTCATTTACGTCTGCTTTTGTGGGCATAAGGCGTTTGAGGTTATTAACGCCTCGCACATCATCAACACCGTAGTGCAAATCACTGTTCGTATGTTCAAGCAGTTCAATCAACTCGCCCAATCGATATTTATGCAAGCTCATACCCAATCCCCCTGAAGGCATCTTCAAGCATCTTTTGGGACTTCATTTCCTGCTTCAGAACTTCGCGCATCTCTTTTTGAATACGGCTCATTTCAGCGGCATAGTCGATCTCCAGATCATGGTCGATAAACTCGATATACTTGCTGGGGACAAGACTCCAGCCCTGCTTTTCGATTTCGTCCTTCCTGACGCTGCGGTAAAGCTCCGGCACAGCATAATTTGCGCCGTCGGTTCCCTCGGATTGCCATGTGTGATAAATGTCGGAGGCTTTTTGAATCTGTTCGCTGCTTAAAAGGACTTTCTTTTTGCTCTCGTTTTTAACCGGGTTTTCTGTCCACGTGCGCAGATCCATGAACAGGATTTCGCCCGCGCGGCTGCGCAGCATTCTGCCGTGATACGCCCCGCCCTTTTTATTCTGATTCAGGATCCAGAGGGTGACGCTGATATCCGTGGTGATAAACAGTTCGCGTGGAAGAATGATAATGGCTTCGACCTTATCATTCTGGATCAGCTTTTTTCGGATCTCAAGCGTATCGCTGTCGCCCAAAGCGCCATTGGCCAGCAGGAATCCTGCAACACCCTTGAGCGCTTTCAAATGGGAAAGAATGTGGAGGATCCATGCATAGTTGGCGTTGCTCTCCGGCGGCGTCTGGTAATCCACCCAGCGGGAATCGTTTTTCAGATTCTCGTCGTACCAGCCTTTCAGATTGAAGGGCGGATTGGCCATGATGTAGTCGAAGTAAAGACCTTTGAACAGATCGTGCGTAAAAGTGGAGTCGCTTTCTTCGCCGAGATTATGGCTGATGCCGCGCAGGGCCAGGTTCATCTTCGCCAGACGGTAGGTTGCAGCTTCCTTTTCCTGACCGTAGACATTGATCCTTCTGATATCGCCGCGCTTTTCCCGGATAAGATCGGTACTCTGGACAAACATACCGCCAGAACCGCAGCAGGGGTCATAGAGTGTGCCGTCAAACGGCTCGATCATCGTCGCGATCAGCTGCACAACATCGTGTGGGGTGTAGAACTCGCCCTCTTCTTTCGTGGCGTTGACAGCGAATTCTTTCAGGAAATACTCATAAACGCGGCCGATCAGATCTTTCTCTTCGCCAAAGACCCTGTGACTGATCTTATTGACTTCATCGACTACCTGCTTGATATCGTTGGGCGCGAGATTGCGTGTGGTAAACGTACCCTCCACAAAACACCCCTTCAACTGTTTGCTGCTGGCAGCAATGCTATGCAGAGCAGTATCAAGGGCGACATTCAGCTTAGGTGCAGGCGTCTGGATGATCGTTGACCAGCGCGCATCCACAGGCAGGTTATATGTACCGTCCGTAAAAGTGGGGTCATCCAAAAACGCGGCTTTAATTGCTTCGTCATCAAGGTCAAGTCCCTCTTTGATCAGATTCTGCCGTAAGTTCTCTACGCCATCTTCAAATTTTTCACCAATGAAACGCAAAAACACCAGCGTGAGCATCATATCGCGTTTTTCAAAGAACGATCCGGAGTTGCGCGCCTTGCGCAGAATATCGCGGCATTTAAACAGGATAGCGTCCAGATTGATTTTTTCTTCCACTTTCTTCTTGGCCATTGAAATATACCTTTCTTTATCTTTTCAGCATCAGCTCCATTTGTTTTCTGACACCGACCAGCGTTTCACATAGTTTCTGCCTTCCACAGCTGCAACAAACGGCTCAAAAAGAAATTCGTTGATCGTTTTAAGCACAGTACTGTAATCGTCGGTTTTTATATCGGTTTTGCGGCAGAATGCTTTCCACTTTTTCTGCATTGCTTCATCGCTGTTGAAAGCCATCACCTGCTCGAATTGCTTCACGGTAAAACTGTGGTCACGGTTGGCAAAGGTCTTTTTCATGGCTTCGGTCAGCAACACGCCGTCAAAGTCAAATTTATTTGCCAGATAATAAATATCGTAATAGTCCTTCATTCTGCTGGAGAATTCCATCAGATTGAGGATTGCATCGATTTTTTCTGCGATGGTCGTTTCAAGAGAGTATGTATTTACCGCCGGAGCGGAAAAATCTTCAAGCTGCGTAGGAATCTTCCTCTTTTCATACTTTGGAACGATAACGTCACCTACACCAAAATCAATGCTGAGCGGTGTTTTTGTGTTCTTGATCCGAGCCACGAGGGATGCACCGATTCCTGCGTATTTTTTCGCTACAGCAATCGGCGCAATACTTTTAATTTCATAAGTCACAAAATCATTTCCAGTAGGAGCGGAAATAATTTCCTCCAGCACAGTTTTCAGCTGCTCCGGTGTGTTTGGCACTTTCCGGAGAAGAAAGTCTATATCCATTGTCACACGACTGTCAAAATCGGTAATGGTATAGATGAACAAACCGCCCTTAAGTACAAGATTTTCAGCATATTTGGATTCTTCCAATCGGCGCAGAAATTCCTCCTGGCAAAAAAGCTGCAGGCAAAGTTGATAGGTTCTTCCGCTTTCGTTCGCTTTGTTTTTCAATCTCGCCAGTACAGATGCCGCAACATCAGGCATTGAGCAGCACCTCCATCAGTTCAGTCACTTTTTTATAAACTCGCAGCTTTTTAGAGTATGCAGAAAGGTTGTTCAGATTTTTCTTCGTATCGTTTGCGTAAGCATTCAACGCCTTGGAAAACATTTCGTTGTCCAGCCGGGAACGATATTTGAAGCAGTCGCAAATAGTTCTTTCCCGGTCATAAACAGGCAATTCAACACCCTGAAAGCGCCCTGTGGTTTTACCCAGTTCATACAGGTTGTCCTGCACAAAGTACGCCTGCAGAACAAGCGCATCCACTTCAAGTTTTGCTCTGGACATAGTACGAGGCACCGCTATGGACCATTTACGTGGTGCGAAATCACTGTATCCATAGTAGAAGAGGGCTGATTCTGCGCACACAATCCCCTGCGGAACAAGCGTTGCGAGAAGCTGCTCCTCAGAAACAATACTTTCCCCGGCGAGGCTGTAATAGCCGTGGCGTACTCGTTCGAGGTAACCGGCGTTGCACATATTCACGACATCAACTGCACGGATTCCGGCGGCAACAAAATCAGCAGATTTCGCAACGCCACCCCTGCTTACAATAATCACTTTCGCCAGTTCCCGGTTGTCCATGCAATCACCGACCCTCTTAATTAAAATTCGCGCACAAATATATTTTATCTGTGCTTGAATTTTATCATGAATTGCAGATAATTGCAACAAAAAATTCACACATAATTCAGACTTGCTTGTGTGTGAATTCTATAAACAGCAAGACTGCCGCACAGTTGCTGCTTTCCAAATTACCGAGTGCGGTTCAGGCTAACAGAAGGATTGCTTCATCAGAGAGTTATATCAAATCATGAAAAACCTTTCACCAAGGTGACATCACCTTTAGGTTCCATTCCGCGAGGGTAGGGGTTCAAGTCCCCTCGGGCGTACCACGAACAAAATTTCGGTTTATCCAATAGATAGACCGAAATTTTGATTATATAGCGAACTTTTTAAGAAATCTAAAATCTTACACATAGTTGGAGGGGTGACAGCACCTTAGGTTCAAATGCTGTCTGGTTGGCGGGTGGAACATTCACCGTTTTTTAGCTTTTCCATCACCAATTCGTCGATTTCCTGTTCACGTTTTTGAATTTCCTTCTGCAAAGCCAAACAGTGGGCATCGAGGGATGGTTTCCTCAACGCCCACTGTTTTTGCAACTGTGTGACCTTTTTCAGTTCGGCTGCATATTGTTCCCGCAGCTTTTCTGTATCATCCCAGACGGCTTTATCCAGGATTTCTTCATGAATCCGGTGAGAGCTGCAATAGCCTTTTTCGTTCCGTTGGTAGCCCCGGCAGACGTATTCCACACGGCGGCTGCCGTTCCGGTAGCGGATCATGGGACTGAACACGTTCCCGCATTCCTGACAGGCCAGCAGCCCGGCATAACCGTTTACCCCGCAAGCCCGTCGCCGTAGAGCAGCCACGCCAGCCGACCCCAGTCAAAGTCCAGCGCGCCATATTGCTCCGTGAGCGTCCCGTTTTCATAGACATCCAGATGTGTGCGGAACGGCGCTTTAATCTGAATGTCGAGGTTGAGTTTTCCATCCGTTTCCTGCACATAGATCTTTTCAACCAGCATCCGCAGGTGCGCTTCCGTCATGACGCCCTCAGCGAGAATGTCGTCGATTATGCCGATATCCCGTTTGAGCTTCGTTTGCCGATTCCGCAGGACAGCGGAAATATTTTGCAGTTCTTCGATCTGCTTTTTTGCCGCAGCGATTTCTTCCTCGCGCTTTTGAATCATGCGGTCGTAGCGTTCAGCGTTCGCCCGATCTCGTATCCGCTCCATTAAAATTGCCTCCGTTTCATCCTCCAGACAGCAGATTTTCTTTTCCAGCTTGATGATCTGCGCACCGGTCAGCTCTGCCTTTGGTGTCCACTGTGCGATTATCTGCTCCAGTGCATCCCAGTTCTGCTGATACAGTGCTTTTGTATTGCGCAGTTCGTCGATAATCAGCCTGTCCAATACAGACTCGTCGATCTGGTGCTGGGAACAATGCTCCTTCCCGAAGCGGTTGTAGGTGCTGCAAACATATGCTGCAGCTTGTTCAGGTCGATCTTCGCATAGGTTCGATAGGGATATGATGTCAGGTTATGACCTCTCTTGTCATGAGCTATGGTTAAAATAGTTGGAAAAGTCGGGGCATCGCCGCGCGATCGTGCGGCGATCACTCATTGCTGCGTCGCAGATGTGTTCTCTCTCCATGCATGACGATTTAACATCTGTATTGACCGCAGTGAAGTCAAAGAGTCATGCCGCACGCAGTTCGCTGCAAAAACGCGATATACGCTTCAGCGCTTCGTGGAGTTCATCATCCGAGCAGGTATATGCGATACGGATGAAGCCTTCGCCGCATTCGCCAAAGGCGCTGCCCGGAATGCAGACGACCTTCTGCTCGTCGAGCAGGCGGTTGCAGAACTCAACGCTGCTCAGGCCGAAGCTGCTGATGTCGGCAAACACGTAGAACGCGCCGTTCGGGCGGTTGCAGCGGATGCCGTCGATCTTGGCGAGGCCGTCGAGCAGGATGCTGCGGCGGCGCTCAAAGACCTGACGCAGTTCTTCGCACAGCTCCGGATGGTCGAGCGCGACGGTCGCCGCGTACTGGCCGGGGGCGTTGGCGCAGGCGTTGAAGTTTTCCTGACACTTGGTCATGCGGTCAACGATCTCCGCCGGGGCCGCGACAAAGCCGATGCGCCAGCCGGTCATTGCATAGGACTTTGAGAAACTGTTGACGATGACGGTGCGCTCCTTCATGCCCGGGAAGGACGCAATGCAGGGTGCTTCTTCTCCGGCGTAAAGCAGTGTGTTGTAGACGTCGTCGGAGATCACCAGCAGATCGTGCTTCACCGCCAGCTTCGCGATCTTTGCCATCGTTTCGCGCGTCATAACGGAGCCGGTGGGGTTGTTCGGGGTGTTGATCATCAGAGCCTTGGTGTGCGGTGTGATGAGCTTTTCGATGGTCTCCGGCTGCATTTCAAAGTTGTGCGCCAGATCCGTGGGAACGCGGACCGCCGTGCCGTCGCAGTACGCGACCTGCGCCACGTAGTTCAGCCACTGCGGGTCCTGAATGAGGATTTCATCCCTCTTGTTCAGCAGGACAAGGAACAGCAGGCTCAAAGCGCCCATGCCGCCGTTTGTGACGATGATCTCGGTGTTCGGGTCGTAGTGCAGCTCCTTCAGGTAGGATTTTTCTGCAATGGCCTGACGGAATGCGAGCGTGCCGGCGTTAGGGGTATAATGCGTGATCCCCTTGTCGAGCGCCTCCTTTGCCGCCTCGCAGACCAGCTTCGGTGTCGGCATATCCGGCTCACCGATGCCGAGGCTGATGACGCCGGTCATGGTGTTCGCGCGGTCGAACATGGCGCGGATCGCGCCCTGCTTCAGCGTTTTGGCTTTTTCATTGATCCATTCCATGATGTTGATGTTCTCCTTTTATCTCTGCACTCTTCCCGTGCCGTCGCCGCCCATGAGCTTTTCCACATCGGAAACGCTGACACGGTTAAAGTCACCGATCACGCTGTGCTTCAGACAGGAAGCTGCAACTGCAAATTCGAGCGCGGACTGCTTGTCCTCATAGTGGTTCAATCCATAGATCAAGCCGCCCGCAAAGCTGTCGCCGCCGCCCACACGGTCGATAATATCCCGAATTTCGTACTTTTTAGACACATAGAAGTCCTTGCCGTCATTCAGGCACGCCGCCCAGCCGTTCCAGTCCGCGCTGTGGCTCTCGCGCAGTGTGATCGCGATGCACTTCATGTTCGGGTAGGCTTCCAAAACTTTGTTGCCAAGCGCGCGGTACTTTTCGCGGTCCAGCTCGCCGGATTCGACGTTCACATCGACGGTAATTTCGAGCGATTTCTGCACGTCTTCTTCGTTGGCAATCGCCACATCGACGTACTTGGCAAGCTCTCGCATGACCTCGCTGGCCTTTTTGCCATATTTCCAGAGGTTCTTGCGGTAGTTCAGGTCGCAGGAAACGGTGATGTTCCGCTTCTTCGCTTCCTTGACAGACTCAAGAGACAGCTCCATCGCGCTTTCAGAAATCGCAGGCGTAATACCCGTGATATGGAACCAGTCCACACCCTCGAAGGCTTTGTCCCAGTCGATATCGCCGGGCTTTGCCAGCGCGATCGAGGAATACGCGCGGTCATAGACGACCTTGCTCGGCAGTTGGTTTGCGCCGCCCTCCAAGTAATAAATGCCCATACGACCCTCGCCGCGGACGATCTTCTTTGTGCCCACGCCAAAATAGCGCAGCTCGCGGATGCAGGCGTCTGCAATATCGTTCTGTGGCAGAACGGTCAGGAATTCCGCGTCCATGCCGTAGTTTGCAAGGGAGACTGCCACATTTGCTTCGCCGCCGCCGAAGGTCGCCTCGAGCATCGGACTTTGGAAGAAGCGCTCGTGTCCCGGCGCTTTCAGGCGGAGCATAATTTCACCAAATGTCAGAACTTTCATCTTCGCCCCTCCTTACTTTTGCAGCAGATGCACGGCAAAGCCGCCGAACTCATCTTTGAGGTATGCAACTGTCATACGTCCGTTTTTGTACTTTGCCGAGCTTTCGTCATATGCAAAGCCCTTCTTTGCAAGCTCTGCCACCGCCAGCTCCACCGAGTTGGTGCGGATTGCAATATGACCGTTTTTACCCTTGAACATGGTCTTCATGACCTCGATGCCGCTCGAAGCAAACATCGAAGAGCTGCCGTCTTTGACCGGCAGGTCAAACGCTTCGTTCAGCTTCTCGCAGACCGCGGACGCTGCTGCGGCATCTTCGCAGTTGACGCCGATGTGCGCCACCTCAAAGCCGAGCGCGGCAGATCTTGCCTGCTTGCAAAGCGCGGTGATCTTCTCAAAATTGCCGGCCGCAATGTCCGCCTTCGGGCAGACCCAGCTGCCGCCGACCGCGTGGATGAACGGTGCGGCGATAAACTCGCCGATGTTCTGACCATTCACGCCGCCGGTCGGGATGAACTTGATCCCGCCGAACGGACCCGAGAGCGCCTTCATGGCAGAAAGTCCGCCATACACGCCTGCTGGGAAGAACTTCACAACGTTTAAACCCAGCTTCATGGCTGCCATGATTTCCGTCGGCGTCACGCAGCCGGGCGTCACGGCAACGCCGTTTTCCACGCACCAGCGGACGACTTCTTCGTCAAAGCCAGGGGATACGATAAATTTTGCGCCGCACTCGACGGCTTTTTTACACTGTTCAAGCGTAATGACCGTGCCCGCACCGACGAGCATGTCGGGGCAGCCTTCCGCGACTGCCTTGATCGAATCCGCCGCAGCCGCCGTGCGGAACGTGATCTCCATCACGTCCACGCCGCCGGCAAGCAAAGCCTTTGCCGTCGCGACCGCGTCCTTTGCATCGTCCAGCACCACGACCGGCACAACAGCCGATGCGGCCAGCCTTTTTAAACTATCCATTTCTTCCTCCTTATTACACAGCCAAAACGCCAGAACATAGGAACTGGGTACAGGGCCTGAATCAGCTCCAGCCTTCGGCAAGCTAATATGTGTATCCTCCGTGAAAAACACGAGCCGGATTTTTTACAAGCAGCGTATGGATTTCATCCTCGCTGACACCGCGTGCTTTCAGCTTCGGAAGCACGCTCTCAAAAATATGCGTAAAGCCCGTTATGTTATCAAAAGAACGGATCGCTTCGAACTTTTTGAAGCTGTTTTTCCCCCAGTCGGAATAAAAGGGGATGTCCTGCGAGATGATGAGCCTGTTGATCCAGCCGCGATCCATAAGCTCCAGCAGATTCCTTACGCGATCCTCCTCCGGCCATAGCACTTCCAACCCAAATCTGTCCAAACCGAGATAAACACCCATGCTCAGCAGCTCTTCCAAATAATCCAGATCATTCGTGTCGCCGACGTGACCGATCACAACTTTGGACAGATCCACGCCTGCCTTTTCAAGAATCAGCGCCTGTTCGAGACCAAGCCGGTCAGCCGCTATGGTATGCGTTGTTACTGGTACGCCGGTAATTGCCGCTGCACGAGCTACTGCCTTTAACTGAAATACATTTACAGGGGTGATCCCGAATCTGTCCGTCGCAGCTTTCAGCATTCCCGCCTTAATATCGGTGCTCTCGCAGCCCTCTTCAATGTCCCGAATAAACAACTCCGATATTTCCTCATACGGTTTATCGATTTGCCAGCTCTCTTCATAGAAGAACAAACCGGTAGCCGCCACAATGTTGACATCGCACGATTCCGAAACCCGCTTTATAAAGCGAATATCCCGTCCCATATTCACGGCTGTCTGATCGACATATGTGCTCAACCCGTATTTTTTTGCTTTTTGAAAGACAGGCTTGATTTTCTCCAGGAAGATATCAGCATGAAACCAATCTGCATAACACCGCTTCATTGAGTTATTCAGTTCTGCAAGGTGTTCATGCATCAGGGTTATTCCCAACTCCCCAGGGCTTACAGGGCCTTTGACGGTATTGACGTAACAGGACATTTCACATCTCCTTTTCTCTCGATTCTTCTTGATTTCTCAATTGGCGTACAGGTGGTAAAGGTGGGGGCGAAAGACCGGTCCGGCGACAGTCCTGATTGTGCTCGGAATCTGACAGGCTAGGTGGTGAAGGGTCCCAGCATGTGTTTGTGTTCCATCAGCACAAAGATCGTATGGCTCTTGGAAACACACTTTTTTCCTTTGAGTTCGAGTAAGATGCTTTCCAGTTCTGTAATATCCCTTGCGTACAGCCTCAACTGATAGTCATACTCTCCTGTAATCGCATAACAGTCAACGATGTTCTCTTTTGCATTTACAAACTCAAGTAGTTCGTTTACCCTTGAATACTGATCAACAACAAGCATTACAAATGCCTGGACAGAACTGTTAATCTTCTGTGGATTCAATTGAATCGTGAATCGCTCGATTATGCCGTTTTCGCGCAACCTGGAAATCCGTTTGTTGACTGCCGGTATGGATAGATTGACCTTTTTTGAGATGTCAGTCGCAGAGCAGCGTGCGTCCTCTGCCAAAATCCGAAGCAATTGAGCATCGATGCTGTCCATAAAAATCCTCCTTTAGTAGTCAGAAGGTCTATTATGTTCTTAAAGCAGAAAGCACTGTGTCAAAGCCTCAACGCGAACTCGGAACATTTTTTAACCATTCTACGTAGAATTCTTTGATTTTTCAAGTATTTTTAAGCATTTCGAACAATAATAAACTTTTTCCTGCATTCAACTTAATTTTACTCCATTATCCTTCCGTTTTGAAGCAGTAAGATTAAAAAAATAAACCGATTTTTATGCCGCCGCTCTTTGTGCAGGTTTTACAGTATTATGATGTGTTTTGCGCACCGACAGTGAGGCATCTTTCAGCCGCAATTGGAAATTCGCATCCTGCCCGTATTTCGCCCTTACGGTTGCTCCTGCACTAGGGATGAAAGTTGTCTGACAACTTGTCTTTTTATAAAAACATCAAACTGCAAAATATTGCACATCTCCAAAATTCAACAAATAATTCTGTTTTTATTGACATCTTCAAATAATACTGCTATTTTTGAATGCAAGATGTTCCCCCTGTAGCGCTGCAGCCTACAGACGACATCCCAGCTAAGCGTTTTCTTAGCGCGAAAAAATCAGTTATATGTGATGTGAGGATGGAGGAATTTACTTTGAAAAAACTTACCGCTTTATTTCTTGCCCTGCTGATGTTGGTCAGTATGTGTGCCTGCGCGTCTCCTGCTTCTACAGAGGATGATGCCTATCAGGCGAAAGTCGCACTTTGCCTGGTCACTCCTGTGAATGATGGAGCATGGAGTCAGCTCGCTTATGACGCTGTTATGAAAGCAAAGGATACCTACAACATCTCCGTAAAATATACGGAAAACATCAAGCCTACCGAGATGGAAGCAGTTTTCACGGACTACGCATCTCAGGGATATGACCTGATCATTGGGCATAGTTTTTTTTTCGGCGATGCGGCTCTGGCCGTTGCAGAACGCTATCCTGATACAAAATTCATCGTTATCGACGGAACGGTCAGCTCCGAGAACGTCGCATCCTACACGCTCAAGATGCAGGAGGTCGGATATCTGGAGGGCATTGCGGCTGGAATGATGACAAAAACAAATAAAGTCGGCTTTGTCGCGGGTCTGGTCGGTCCGGCTATCATCAAGGTTGCTGAGGGGTACAAATTAGGCGTTCAGGCTGTGAATCCGAATTGTGATGTCTATACTGCATATACCGGCTCAACGGAAGATGTGCAAAAGTCCAAGGAGGCCGCGCAGGCTATGATCGACAAGGGTGTGGATCTGATCGGCGGCGGCGGGAATGCGTCCAATGCAGGCATGATAAAGGCATGTGAGGAAGCGGGCGTTTATGCTTTCGGCGAGCTTGAACAGCAGAATCTTGCTCCAGAAACAGTTATTTTCTGTAACATGAACAACATTGAAAACCTTGTTCTTCAGGCGGTCAAGGATACGATTGACGGGGATTTCCAGGGCTGCATTCGGGAATATGGCATTGCTGCAGATGTTGCGCAGCTGACCGAATATAACTCGCATGTTCCGCAGGAGGTAAAGGATAAGCTGGCGGAATGCATGGATCAAATGCGCTCCGGTGAACTTGATATTCCGATGATCACAGAGATCTCGGACGATATTATCCATTGACTGATTGTGTCCTACGCAGCGCAAGGAAGAATCTGGCAAAATGAGCGGGTGCAATCCGATATGGCGTCCGTTTCATACCGCAGTGGTTCTTTCACTTAAGATCTCCGTGGCGTGCGGCAGAATCATCTGGGATGCATTCTGCCGCATTTCCACTACTACCTAACAGGAGACATAAAAACATGGCATTATTGGAAATGAAAGGGATCACTAAGCTTTTTTACGGGATCCCTGCCAACGATCACATTGATCTGTCTGTAGAGGAGAGCGAAATTCACGCGCTTCTCGGTGAAAACGGCGCAGGAAAAACAACCCTTATGAATATTCTATACGGCTTGTATCACTGCGACGAAGGCGAGATCTGGTGGAACGGTGTCAAACAGGACTTCCAGAAGCCGCTGGATGCTATCGCCTGCGGCATCGGCATGGTGCATCAGCATTTTATGTTGGTTCGACCGATGACTGTCTTACAAAATATCATTCTGGGAATGAAAGTCGAAAGTTACCCGTTTATAAAGAAAAAAGACATTGCGAAGAAAATCAAAGCGCTGTCACAGAAATACGGCTTGGCCGTGGATGTCGATAAACGGATCGATGAGCTCTCTGTTGGCGAACAGCAGCGTGTCGAGATCCTAAAGGCGCTCTACAGAAACGCAAAGCTTCTTGTTCTGGACGAGCCCACTGCCGTCCTGACACCACAGGAAACAGAGGTTCTGTTCTCTGTTTTGAGATCACTCAAGGAAGACGGGCACAGTATCATTCTGATTTCTCACCGGCTTGCTGAGATCATGGAAATTACGGATAAGATCACGGTTCTGCGCAGCGGAAAAAGAATTGACACGCTTACAACCGCAAAATGTACGGAAGCGCTTCTGTCCCAGCTTATGATCGGCCGACAGATTCGTACAGACAAAATTGAGTATGCCGAAAAGCCGCGTCCGGAGCGTGTATTGGATGTGCGGGGGCTTACGCTTAAAAACCCCAACGGCAGCAAGAATCTTCTGGATCAGGTTTCGTTCTGCCTCCATTGCGGAGAAATTCTCGGTGTGGCCGGAGTGGATGGGAACGGTCAAAACTATCTCGCTGAATTTCTTTGCGGGATTCGCAGACAGGATTCGCAATGCGTTTCTTTCAAAAATCAGTATATTGACAGACTGAACGTGCGGCAGCACTTTGAGCTTGGAATTTCCTACATCCCGGATGACCGTCATCGTGATGGATTGATTCTGGATAAGAGTATCTCGGATAATTTGATCCTGCGTGATTATCGGACTCCAAAAATCTCAAAATTCGGCGTCGTCAACGAAAAGAACGTACTCGACTTTGCACGGGCTGCAATTGAAAAGTTTGACATTCGCGTACACGGACCGGGCGAACGTGCTGGAAATTTATCAGGCGGCAACCAGCAGAAAATTATCCTAGCTCGGGAAATTGGCGATTCACCCGATCTGCTGATCGCTATGCAACCCACACGTGGACTTGATATCGGCGCATCAAGTTATGTACGGACGTGTATGCAGAACCTCCGAGACCGCGGCAAAGGTGTGCTCCTGATTTCGACGGATCTTGATGAGATCATGCAGGTTTCCGACCGGATCGCCGTAATGTATGAAGGGAAAATTATGGGCATTGTAGAAAACTCCGCCGAATTAAAAGCCGAAACACTGGGCCTTATGATGGGCGGCCGCCCTGTGGAGGAGGTTATTGCGGAATGAAGCAAAGGTTTATTAGAATTGCGTCCTCCGTCGCCGCAGTACTGCTGCTTGCTGTTGGATTGATATGGCTCTGCCATGCCGATCCGATTGAGGCGTTCGGATATTTTTGTTATGGGCTGTTCGGTTCGCTTAATGGGTTCGCCGAGATATTCGTAAAGGCAACTCCGCTAATCCTGATGGGATTAGGCGTTTCCATTTCATTTCAAACCGGCTTTTTCAATATCGGTGCAGAGGGGCAGTTTTACATGGGCGCACTGATGGCAACGTTTGTTGCTATCAAGCTTCCAGGGCCGCCATGGTTTCGCTGCATCCTTGCTATATTTGTCGCATTCATATTTGGCGGGGTGTGGGCATTTATTCCTGCGATCTTAAAAAACAGGTGGGGGATCAGTGAAACCGTTAATACGATCATGTTCAACTATATTGCCACGATGTTTGTCGGGATCGCGATCCGCGGTGTTTTGATGGATAGCGCGGATTACCTGCCGCAGAGCGCAAAGACAGACTGTAATCTTCCTCTTCTTCTGCTTCCAACTCGCTTTCACCTTGGTTTTTTTATCGCCGTGGTGATAGCTCTCCTAATCTGGTTCGTTATGTATAAAACAGTGCTGGGCTATGAACTGAAAGTCAGCGGCAGCAACCCGAGAGGCGCATTCTGTGTTGGTATACCCGTCCAAAAAAGCCTTTTAACGGCAGCTATTCTGAGCGGCGGTCTGTCTGGCATTGCAGGCTCTGTTGAATTGCTGGGTGTCCAGCACCGCTTGATGGAGAATCTTTCTGCCGGAAACGGTTTCACCGCGATCCTGATCGCGCTTCTTGCAAAGAACCACCCATTGGGAGTCATTTTGGTTTCAATTTTGTATGCCGCGCTGCAAGTCGGTGCAAATACCATGCAACGTCAAATGGGTATCCCGTCATCTATTGTCAGTATTTTGATTGGCTTTATTGTTTTTCTGATCCTATCCAAGGACTTTTGGGAACTGCACACTCGCGCGAAGAAAAAAACGGAGGTGAGTAAGCATGAGTGAACTCCTGCAACTTACATTCTGGGCAACATTTTTATCTGCCGCAGTACGCACAGCGATTCCGATTCTGTGCGCTTCCATTGGCGAAGACATTTCAGAGAAAGCCGGCATCATTAACGTTGGTTTGGAAGCAGTCATGCTGGTTGGAGCTTTTTTTGGGTTTGCGGCAGCCTATTTGACGCGCAGCCTGTTCTGGGGGTTCGTCGTCGGTATGCTCGCAGGGATGCTTTTGAGCCTGCTTCACGCATTCCTATCAGTTTACCTGAAGCAGGACCAGAACGTCGCGGGCGTCGCACTGAACCTGCTTGCTACAGGGCTTACCAGCTATATTTTCCAACTGATGGTCAACCGGTATGGGATCCCGCAGATTGAAACATTAAAGAGTGTTCCTATTCCGCTTCTCAGTAAGATTCCTCTGATTGGTGATGCGCTGTTCAATAAGGATATTGTAGTCTATTTTTCATATCTTCTGGTCGTTTTTCTGGTGTTTTATTATAAAAAGACCATCTGGGGTATGTCTCTTTGCGCGGTCGGCGAAAATCCCCGCGCGGCAGACGCCGTTGGCATTTCCGTATATAAGAATCAGTACATGGCAGCTGCCGTCAATGGGCTGCTAGGAGGCCTCGGCGGTGCTTACCTGCTGCTTGGGCAGCTTGGTATCTTCTTTGAAAACATTACCGCAGGCCGCGGCTATATCGCTCTGGCGGTAGTAGTATTTGGCCGGCGCAATCCCATAGGAATCCTTTTGGCTGCACTTTTTTTTGGCGCAGCGGAGGCTTTTCAGTTCCGACTGCAGATTTTGGGGATATCGCTCCCAATTCAGGTCTTTACAGGGTTGCCATATGTTCTGACTGCGCTCTCACTGCTGCTTGTCGCACGAAGCAAAAGAGACGGTACGCCTGCTGCCTTGGGAGTTGCGTATGATCGCATGTCCCGATAAGAAAATCACAGAGAGGTTTTTATGAATACATCTATTTTTGCACTGAAGGGGCACATTATCCACACCCCGACCCCGAAAGGGTTTGAGATCTTCGAGAACTCCTATGTTGTCTGTAAAAAAGATACCGTCGTCGGCATATTCAAGGATTTGCCAGAGCAATATCAGGCGATCCCCGTTTTTGATTATTCGGGAAAGCTGATCATTCCAGGTATGGCGGATATTCATCAGCATGCACCGCAATATGGCTTTCGCGGGTTAGGAATGGCTCTGGATTTGGATAGTAATTGGAACACTTGGTTCATGCAGTACTCTTTGCCGGAGGAACGCCATTTCAACGACCTGAACTACGCTGAACTGGCATATGAAAAATTCACAAATGACCTGCTTAGATCTACTACGACCAGAACGTGTACGTTTGCAACGATCCATCGCCCCGCGACAGAGCTTCTGATGCAGAAGCTCGCTGATAAGGGATTTGTGGCATATGTTGGCAAGCTGAATATGGATCGAAATTCCATTGAAGGGTTGCAGGAAACAACGGAAGAATCTCTGCGGGAAACTAGAACATGGCTTGAGAACACATGCGAAAAATACGAATACGTTAAGCCGATGATCACGCCTCGATATATACCATCCTGCACAGATGCCTGCATGGAAGGTCTGCAGGCTCTCATTCATGAATTCGGTGTTCCTACTCAATCCCATTTAAGCGAAGGCCTGGACGAAATTGAATGGGTCAAGCAGTTAAAACCGGAAATCTCTTTTTACGGACAGGCCTATGATATGTACGATATGCTGGGTTCGGTCGTGCAGAGCGTACAGGCGCATTGTGTCTTCCCAACACCGGAGGAATTTGAATTAATGTCTAGAAGGAAAAAGCTCTGGGTTGCGCATTGCCCACAAAGCAACATGAACGCAAACGGCGTTGCAGCGCCGATCCGCAGGTACCTGGACGCTGGAATCCATGTCGGTCTTGGTACGGATATTGCTGGCTCGAATACGCTGAGTATGTTCCGCACAATCTCGGATACGATTGTCGCCTCCAAAATCTATTGGAACAGCATGGAAAGAAAAGGAGATCCGTTCGCCGAGAAGACTTACTTGACCGTTTCTGAGGCGTTTTACCTTGCCACAAAGGGCGGTTGCTCATTTTGGGGAAAAGCCGGCAGTTTTGAAGAAGGCTCTCTTTTCGATGCCGTTGTTATTGACGATGCGCCTTTGTGGGATTTCAATAACAGAAGCCTCCGTCAAAGAATCGAACGAGTGGTATTCCAAGGAGACGAGCGGCATACGGTTGCCAAATTTATTAATGGCCGAAAGGTTTACGGATAAGCCGCACACCGCTGCGACCCCGAAAGCATCTGAATATCTGAGTCTTTTTTCTAAAATCAATCGCCACCTCTTTCATTTCAAAAAGAGGTGGCGATTAATCTTATAGTCAATAAACGTTGTATTTGAAAAGAACTGGGAGCACATAATTGGGCGATTCTCCGCATCGAAACACAGGCTACGCATATATAAAAGTGGAATATCTTCGGGTGGATGAAACCGGCGGATATGCGCTAAGGAATCTTTATCGACTGTCCCAAGCTTCAACTCGTCTCGGTTTGACCGAATTCCCATGGAATGAAAGAACGCCATTCGCAAATCTGCGTCGGGGTCATACGCTACATTCCATTCTTCCTCCGTTGAAAGAAATTTAGATGGAAAACAATCTTCCAGTAAAACTGTAAAGTGCCCGTCTGCTCGGAACAGCAGATACCGCAGGATGATCTCCTCCTGTTCCGAAATCTCCAAGATTGGGGCATAATAACCGCCGGCGGGTTGACGGATGATCGTTACGGGATCGCAGGATGGAAGAAAGCCTTTCGCCCTGATCATTGACTGAATGTCAAAAAAATACAGAAGGTTTTCTTTTTCATTGACCGGAGGATTCAAAAGATAGGTCCCGCTTCCTTTTTTTCGAATTAAATAGCCTTCAAATTCCAGCTTTTGAAGAACCTCTCTGATTGTCGCTCTGCTGACGTGATAGTGCTCCGCCAGCTTCAACTCAGATGGAATCTTCTGCCCTTTTTTCGCTGTGGAAAAAAAGCGAATCATGGACTCATGGATTTGAATCTGGTTGGTTGCACGAAACAGGTGCGACGACATGTCTGATGACAGTTCTTCTGCAAGCGCTGCTTTCTGCCGCTTAATCACGATAACCCCTTTCTATATCTATGTCGCTGCCAAGATAATTACACAAATATTTGCTGCAAAACAGAACGAGTAAGCACGTAATCCTTGACTGCCCGCTGCGCACCTTTACCGGCGGTCATCATTTTCGTGACCTCACGAAAATAATCCGATACTTCTATTCCGCTGGTTTTGCAAGAATCAATAGCATGCCCGATTGCCTTATCAAAGTTCTCCCATCGTTCATAGGCGAGAAGCGGCATGAGATCCCGTGCATACCAGAATTCAATATGTGCCTCCTGGTCGCTATGTATTACAAGGTCAAATTGTTCTTTGCTTTGACTAACTCTTTTTTCTTTATTTGACCTCCGTTACATTCGCCGTAAGCACTTCGTCCAGCAAATCTCTCACTTTTACAGAAACGGACACGCTTTTTCCTGCTTTCGACAGCGAGAAATTTCCATGCGTAGAATGGCAGCTATCGTTTTCTGACCGAAGTCGTCGAGTAAGGTCTTTCAGTCGTTCAGGGGATATGGTTCTCATACCTCGTTTTGGATTTCTCTTTCATTGTATTGCTGAGAACGAATTTCGTCAAGGCATTACCAAGAATCAGTTCTATAAATATTACAACCGTATAAATTCCCATAAAAAGCCTTTCGCTTTGCTATTGACGCAGACAATGAAGCGTGATAGTCGCCGTCATAGGCTTCGGTCTCCTCGTTCCATGCGCGGCCGGTCCAGCCGTCGCTGATGATCGGCGTGCGGTAGATGCCGTAGGTGCTGAGGAAGAATGCCTTGCGCAGGTAATCCGTGCCGATGGCCCAGACCTTCTTGCCGTCGGGGCTGGTGATGCCTTGGTGGTAACGACATTCTTTACGTTCACAAGGCCAGCGTCCTGTTCGCGCGGAGAGAACTCCGAGCCGGTGCTGTTGGTGCCGGACACGGCAGAGTCTTTCTCTGATCGCCGAGCAGCAGACCGAGATGCTTTCCCAGCCGGAGACGCTGCGGCATCTGATCGCGCTCACGCTCAACCGCGGCTCGGAGCTTCCGTCGGAGGTGCAGGATTTTGAGAACCTGCTGCAGTTCCTCGCGGTCTATCCGTGCAGCGAGCAGACGAAGTGGCTCTGCTCCCAGCTCTGGCGGCAGCCGGAGGTCTATTTCGAGCGATACCAGCAGCTGCTTGCCCTCTGCACCCCCGTCGTTCAGGCCCACGAGGCGGCGCTTCAGGCCGAATTCGACGCTGCCGCCGCGCAGACGCGGGCGGCGCTGGCCGGGGAACCCACAGACTTCATGCAGCAGTTCGGGATGCAGCATTTTGCGCTCGACCAGATGCTCGTCTGCCCCAGCGCCGCTTTTTTCAACGGCATCGGCCTGTCTCCCGCCACGATCTCCCACCACATGAGCTCGCTCGTGTCCGCCGGGTTCATCCACGTGGACAAGCAGGACTCGCGCAGCTTCAACCTTGAGGCTGCGCGGGCCCTGTTTTGGCGAAAGAAATCCCGCAAACAAGTGACCGGCTTGTCTGCGGGGGATTCTTTATCAATATGAGGGGAAAATGAAAAAGTGTTTATCGCTTCTTGCAGAATTATCATAGCAAGGGTTTATTAAAAAACTTAGAGGCAAGTTTTTAAATAACTATTAAATTCGAAACTTCTTTTTTCGATCAAATGTTTACAAAAATATCACAATTTTCGGCCCTGCTCCCCCTTGACAAATTCCGGGTACAGGACTATGATGAAGCCAAAATGAATTAGCACTCATGAATATAGAGTGCTAACGCTGGAAGAAGAGGTGTGAACTATGAACGCACAGAACTATACGCAGAAATCTCTGGAGGCCATTCAGGCCGCCCAGAAGCTGACCATTGAAAACCAGAACCAGCAGATCGAGCAGATCCATCTGCTGGCCGCGCTTTTGAAGCAGGAAAACGGCCTTGTGCCGCAGCTGCTGAAAAAGATGGGCGTGACGCTTGAAAGCTTTGAGGCTGCGGTGGACGCGGAGCTGGCGAAGCTGCCGCGCGTGACCGGCTCGGGCCGCGAGGCGGATAAATATTATGTTGCGCGCGCCGTCGACACGGCGCTGAACAGCGCGGAGGACATCGCGAAGCAGATGAAAGACGAATATGTCTCCGTCGAGCATCTGTTTTTGTCCCTGATCGAAAACGCGGACGCGGTGCTGAAAAGCCTGTTCCGTCCGTACCAGATCACGAAGGAGGCCTGCCTGCAGGCGCTGCAGTCGGTGCGCGGCAGCCAGCGCGTGACGTCCGACACGCCGGAGGATACGTATGAGGCGCTTGCCAAATACGGCACGGATCTGGTCAAGCGTGCACGGGAGCAGAAGATGGACCCGGTCATCGGACGTGACGACGAGATCCGGAATGTTATCCGCATCCTGTCCCGCAAGACGAAGAACAACCCCGTTCTCATCGGCGAACCAGGCGTCGGCAAGACGGCCATCGTCGAGGGCCTTGCGCAGCGGATCGTCGCGAACGAGGTTCCCAAGTCTTTGCAGGACAAAACGATCTTCTCGCTCGATATGGGCGCATTGATTGCAGGCGCAAAGTACCGCGGTGAATTTGAAGAGCGTCTGAAGGCCGTGCTGGCCGAGGTCAAGAAGTCCGAGGGCCGCATCATCCTGTTTATCGACGAGCTGCACACCATTGTCGGCGCGGGCAAGACCGAAGGCTCGATGGATGCAGGCAATCTGTTAAAGCCGATGCTCGCGCGCGGCGAACTGCACTGCATCGGCGCGACGACGCTGGACGAATACCGCCAGTATATCGAAAAGGACCCCGCGCTCGAGCGCCGGTTCCAAACCGTTCTGGTGCAGGAGCCGACGGTGGAGGATACCATCGCCATCCTGCGTGGTCTGGAGTCCCGGTACGAGGTCTTCCACGGCGTCAAGATCACGGACAACGCGATCATCGCCGCCGCGACGCTCTCGAACCGCTATATCACCGACCGTTTCCTGCCTGACAAGGCCATTGACCTCATTGACGAGGCCTGCGCTATGATCCGAACGGAAATGGACTCCATGCCGACCGAACTGGATGTCATCAACCGCAAGATCATCCAGATGCAGATTGAGGAAGCAGCGCTCAAAAACGAGGACGATGAACTTTCCAAGGCGCGTCTGACGGAGCTGCAAAAAGAATTGGCTGAGCAGCGCGAGACGTTCAGCACCATGAAGGCCAAGTGGGAAAATGAGAAGAACGCCATCGGCCGCGTGCAGCAGCTGCGCGAACGCATCGAGCAGATCAACCGCGATATTGAATCTGCCGAACAGAGTTACGATCTCGAAAAGGCCGCGAAGCTGAAGTACGGCGATCTGCCCGAAGCGAAAAAGCAGCTGGAGCAGGAGGAAAAACTGGCGCAAAGCAGCAAGGAGACGAGTTTGCTCCGCAACAAGGTCACGGAGGAGGAAATTGCCAAGATCATCGAGCGCTGGACGGGCATCCCGACCGCAAGACTGATGGAGGGCGAACGCGACAAGCTGCTGCATCTCGAAGATACGCTGCACAAGCGTGTTGTCGGCCAGGATGAGGCCGTGCGCGTCGTCTCTGAGGCTATCCAGAGAAGCAGAGCAGGCATTCAGGACCCGAACCGGCCGCTCGGCTCGTTCCTGTTCCTTGGCCCCACGGGCGTCGGCAAGACAGAGCTTGCCAAGACGCTGGCAGAGGCGCTGTTTGACGATGAAAAGAATCTGGTGCGCATCGATATGTCGGAGTATATGGAGAAATTCTCCGTGTCGCGTCTGATCGGTGCGCCTCCCGGATATGTGGGCTATGAAGAGGGCGGCCAGCTGACCGAAGCCGTGCGCCGCAGACCGTATTCCGTCATTCTGTTTGACGAGATCGAAAAGGCGCACCCGGATGTGTTCAATATCCTGCTGCAGGTCCTCGACGACGGCCGCATCACCGACTCGCAAGGCAGAACCGTGGACTTCAAGAACACCATCATCATCCTGACCTCGAATCTCGGTTCGCAGGCCATTCTGGACGGCATCACGCCGGAGGGTGAAATCTCCGAAGCTGCGAAGAACGAGGTGCAGGCGCTCCTGCGCCGCAGCTTCCGCCCGGAGTTCCTCAACCGGCTGGATGAGATCGTCTTCTATAAGCCCCTGTCGAAGGAGAATATCACTGGCATTATCGATCTGCAGATCGCGGCGCTCAACAAGCGCCTTGCCGACAAGCAGCTCAAGTGCGAGCTGACCCCGGCGGCAAAGAGCTTTGTCATCGACGCGGCCTATGACCCGCAGTTCGGCGCAAGACCGCTGCGCCGCTACCTGCAGCACACGGTCGAGACGCTTCTTGCGCAGCGCATCCTGCGCGGCGACGTGCTCCCCGGTCAGACGCTTGTCTGCGACGAGCAGAACGGCGAGCTGGTCATCAGCGCGAAATAAAATACAAACGCCCTGCCGCAGCTCTCTGCGGCAGGGCATGAAAAACTCCGGGCCTTTCAGGCCCGGAGTTTTTTACGGTAAGACGCATGGCAGGACTGCACACCCTTCTCCGAATGGATGCTACACCCGTTACCCGGACAGCCAGCTCCGAAACGGCAACCTTGCGGCACACAGGGTAGACTGCTTAGTGCTGCTTGGTTCCCCACCTGACACGGTTCACAGAGCCCTATTGCGCAAGACCAGATCTTCAACACCGCTTATCCGGGTCAGACGACACAGCATACACCCTCGGTCGGGAATTCCTCCCCGCTGTAGCGGATTGCGGGTAACAGGGCACCGCTATCTCCCCAAGTAGTGCAGCCTTGCCATACGTCTCGCCGTTTTGCGTTCAGTCAAGCTTGCTCTCGACAAAATCGACCAGCTCGCCGACGGTCGCGATCTTTTCCTCCAGCTCCAGATCGACGCCGAGCTGCTCTTCCAGATCCATGACCATCTCGACGGTATCCAGCGAATCGACGCCGAGGCTTTCGAACGTGGTGTCGCGGGTGATCTCGTCTGCCGGAATATCGAGCTGCGAGGCAAGATACGCCTGAATCTTCTCAAACATCTTGAATTCCTCCGTTGTTACGGTTTCAAATTGCATAAGACTATGATACGAATATTTTTTCGGTTGTCAAGCATAAAAGTGTAAATATTCTGTGTTTTCGAAATTCTTTCATGGAAGGTCCTGCCTTCTTAGTTCAAAAAGTCGCGCAGCTTCTTGCTTCTGGACGGATGGCGCAGCTTGCGCAGGGCCTTGGACTCGATCTGGCGGATGCGTTCGCGCGTGACGTCGAACTCCTTGCCGACCTCCTCGAGCGTGTGCGGCTTGCCGTCGGTCAGACCGAAGCGCATCCGCAGCACCTGCTCCTCGCGCGGGGTCAGCGTGGACAGAACCTCCTCAAGCTGCTCACGCAGCAGCGTGTAGGACGCCTCCTCCGACGGCTGCGAGGCCTCGTCGTCCTGAATGAAGTCGCCCAGATGGCTGTCCTCCTCCTCACCGATCGGCGTTTCGAGGGAAACCGGCTCCTGCGCAATTTTCAGGACTTCTTCGACCTTGCTCTCCTCAATATGCAGCTCGTCCGCGATCTCCTTCGTCGTCGGCTCACGGCCCAGCTTCTGCACCATGGAGTGCGACGTGCGCAGCACACGGTTGATCGTCTCAACCATGTGCACCGGAATGCGGATCGTGCGCGCCTGGTCGGCGATGGCGCGGGTGATGGACTGCCGGATCCACCAGGTCGCATAGGTGGAGAATTTATAGCCCTTCGTATAGTCAAATTTTTCAACGGCCTTCATCAGGCCCAGATTGCCCTCCTGGATGAGATCGAGCAGCTGCATCCCCCGGCCCACGTAGCGCTTTGCGATCGACACGACGAGACGCAGATTGGCCTCAGACATACGCTTGCGTGCGTCCTCGTCGCCCTCGGCCATTTTTTTCGCGATCTCCTGCTCCTCCTCAGGCGTCAGGAGCTTGATGCGGCCGATCTCCTTGAGGTACATCCGCACAGGGTCGTCCAGCTTGGCGTTTTCCACGTCCTCGGGCAGCGCCTCCGGCTCGTCCAGATCCGCGGGCAGGCCCTCGTCCTCGATGGCCTGCATTTCACTGAGCGTGGGGTTGTCCATATCAGCTGTGCCGATGAGGTCCAGCACGTCGGAGACGTCGATCTCGATGCCGGCCTGCTCAAGAATGTCATAGAAGCGCTCGGTCTGGTCCTGCGTGGCGTCCACGTCGTCGAGCGTTTCAACCAGATGCTTGGAGGAAACCTTTCCGGTCTTTTTCGCCTCGGTAATCAGCGCTTCGAGCTTTTGGCGGTTTTCTGCCGTGAGATCCATCTTCTGCAGAAGTTCCAATTCTTTTCCCATTGCTTACCCTCCATACTGTTTTGTTGATTTCATCTGTTCGGCCAGCAGCCGCAGATTTTCCTCCGAGCGCGTCAGGCTCCGACCCTCATATTCTTCCTGGATCACGCGCAGATAATCCGCGAACGCTTCATCAGAAACGGGAGCGATGTCCCGGCTCATCACATAGGACAGGTGCGCCATTTCCTCCGGCGTGAGATCCGGCCCCAACGCGGCAAGCGAAACGGGCCGCCCGGACTGTACGCGCTGGCGCAGGTCGGCCAGCACCCGGCCGAACAGGTCGACCGAAAACGCCTCCGCCGGGAGCTTCACGTTCGCGATCAGCTCCGGCTCACGCAGGAGCGTGCAGATCAGGCCCTCCTCGGCGGTCGCGGAACGGAGATTGTCATAGCGGATGGCGCGGGTCTTCGGCGCACGCTGGCGCGCGATGTCCAGCTCCTGCGCCTCCTGCTTTTTCTGCTCGATGGCGCGGGCCTTGCGGTAGGCCTTTTTGATTTCCAGCTGCATGGCCTCCGGCGTGATGCCGGCGGCCTCTGCCGCGCGCCGTCCGTAGACCTCGCGCTGTACCGCGTTCGGGAATGTGGCGATGAGCGCGGCGGCCTGATTCAAAAATTCCACGCGCTGATCGTCGAGCGTCAGGTCGTATTTGCGCTTGAGGCTGTCCAGCCGGTACTCCGCCTGATTCTGGCAGGCGTCCAGCAGCACCTCAAAGCGCTGCGCGCCGTATTTTTTCAAAAACTCATCCGGGTCCTTCGCGCCCTGCATCCGCAGGACGCGCACCTGAATGCCGGTCTTTTCGAGCATGGGGATGGCGCGGCGCGTGGCGTTCTGCCCGGCCTCGTCGCCGTCGTAGGTCAGAATGACCTGATTGGTGTATTTTGCGAGGATATTCGCATGCTCCTCTGTCAGAGATGTGCCGAGCGAGGCGACGGCGCAGTCGAACCCGTACTGGTGCAGCGCGATGGCGTCCATATAGCCCTCGGTCAGAATGATGCGGCCCTGCTTGCTCTTGCGGGCAATATTGAGTGCGAACAGATTCTTGCGTTTATTGAAAATGATCGTCTCGGGCGAGTTCAGGTATTTCGGCGTGGAATCGTCCATCACGCGGCCCCCGAAGCCGATGATATTGTTCCGGATGTCGATGATGGGGAACATGAGCCGGTTGCGGAACCGGTCGTACACGCCGCCGTTTTTGCCCCGCAGGGAAAGGCCCGCGTCGACCAGCTCGTCGAGCTTATAGCCCTTTTCCTTCATCGCGTCCGTAAGCTCCGCCCACGCGTTCGGGCTGAAGCCAAGCCCGAAGCGCTTGACCGTCTCCATGCTGAGCGCGCGCTTTTGTATGTACGCCTGCGCCTCGGTTCCGGCGGGGGAGAACAGCTGCTGGCGGAAGAACCGCGCCGCGTCCTTGCACAGCGCCCAGAGGCGCTCCTGCTTCTGGTACTGCGAGCGATAATTCTCGTCCTCCGGGACCTCCAGCCCCGCACGCTTTGCCAGGAACCGTACCGCGTCGGGATAGTCCAGCCCCTCGATCTGCATGATAAAGTTGATCACGCCGCCGCCCGCGTGGCAGCCGAAGCAGTAATAAATCCCCTTGTCCGGCGAGACGGAGAACGACGCGGTCTTTTCCGAGTGGAACGGGCAGAGCCCAAAGAGGTTCGAGCCACGGCGCGTCAGGCTGACATACTGCCCCACGACCTCGTCGATGGGATTGCGCTCGGTGAGCGCGTCCAGAAACGGCTGCGGAAACGCCACGGGATCGACCTCCTTTCAGAATGTGTGGGCATCTGCCCCTGCAAAAATCGCGCGCAGCAGCGACTCAGCGCACCTGCCACGTCGCGGGGATAAACAGCTCCGAATACTTATAGACCGCGTAGCGGTCGGTCATGCCGGCAATGTAGTCGCAGACGATGCGCTCCATGCCGTCAAAGTCCAGCTGCGGGAGAAAATCCGGCGGCAGCCTTTCGGGGTTTTTCATGTAATACTCAAACAGCCTGCACAGCATATCCTTCGCCTTCGATTCCTCACCCTTGGCGACGGGATTCGTATAGACGCGGGCAAACATGAACGTGCGCAGCTGATCCATGGCCTGTGCCACGTCCGGCTGCATACCGAGCGTGCCGGTCAGCATCGTGTTTTCGATCATGTTCTCGACCAGCGTGTTGATCCGCTGCGAATGCGAGTGGCCGAGAATTTCCGCGATCTGCGCCGGGATATCGGCCTCGGTCAGGATCCCGGCGCGCATGGCGTCGTCGATATCATGGTTAATGTACGCAATGCGGTCGGACGTGCGCACGATCTGGCCCTCGAGCGTCTCGGGGATAAAGTCTCCCGTGTGGCCGAGAATGCCCATGCGCACCTCATAGGTCAGGTTCAGTCCCGCGCCGTCGCGTTCGAGCTTGTCCACCACGCGCAGCGACTGCTCGTTGTGGCGGAAGGGCTTGTCCAGCATACTGGACAGCGCCTTTTCTCCCGCGTGGCCGAACGGCGTGTGGCCCAGATCGTGGCCGTAGGCCGCGGCCTCCGCCAGATCCTGATTGAGCCGCAGTCCGCGGCAGATTGTCCGCGCGATGCGCGCGACCTCCAGCGTGTGGGTCATGCGGGTGCGGTAATGGTCGCCCTCCGGCGATAAAAACACCTGCGTCTTGTGCATCAGACGGCGGAAGGATTTGCTGTGGAGAATGCGGTCGGCGTCGCGCTGGTAGCAGGTGCGCACGTCGTTGTCGTCCTCCGGCTCCGGCCGGCCTTTTGTTTCGGCGGCCTTCTGCGCCTGCGGGGACAAAAACTCGTATTCCTCCTGCTCCATCCGTTCGCGCACGTTCATAAAACCCCACCTTACCTTGTCAGAATACCTGTTATTTTTGAATTCCCTGTGGAATTTGCGTGAATTTTCTTTAAAAACTTATCGGATTTTGACGCCGTGCAGTTCCGTCCCTGTCCGTTCCGTGCAGAGGCTTCCGGCAGAAAGTTCCCGCAGAGCAGCGGCAAATGCAGCTTCTTCCGGCTCAGGCAGAAGGACGGTCATGGCGATCTCGGCGCCATAGTCCGTGTCCCGGAGCAGCCCGCCGCGCTTTTCCAGCTCCAGCTTCACGCGCTCAAAGAGCGCATAGGGGCAGTCGAGCCGCAGTACGCTCCACGGGCGAAGCTCGGAAATGCCCGCGTCGTCCAGCGCGTCCTTCGCGGCCTTCGTGTACGCGCGGCAAAGGCCGCCCGCACCCAGAAGAATCCCGCCGAAATACCGCGTCACGACGCACAGCACGTCCTGTACGCCCTCGCGTTCGAGCACGTTCAGAATCGGCTGGCCGGCTGTGCCCTGCGGCTCACCGTCATCGCTGTAGCGCTTCTGGCCGGAATGCAGGATGTAGGCCCAGCAGTTGTGCCGCGCGTCGTATTCCTGCTTTTTGACGGCCTCCAGCCGCGCTCTGGCCTCGGCCTCTGTCGTGACAGGGACGATCAGGCCCAGAAAGCGCGATTTCTTTTCCATATATTCCGATGCGCCTTCTCCGGCGGGGATCAGGAACTGTTCCATTACGTTTCCTCTATTACATACTGACGCAGTTTGCCGAATAAGGTTTCGTCCAGAACCGCGTCGATCTGAATTCCGTTGTCTGCATACTCGCTGGAGAGCACCTGCGCCGTATCGTGGAGCGCGGCGACCATGCCGCCCTGCTGATACGGAAGGAGCAGCTTTACGCGGTGCTTTCCGCGGCCAAGCTGCGTCTCGATGGCCTGCCTGAGCGTGTCCAGCCCATAGCCGCTCGCCGCCGAGATCGCGACCTTGTCGCTCCCGCGCGGAATTTCGTCGTCCGGGACAAGATCACACTTGTTATAGCATTCCAGAACGGGCGTGCCGGGCTTTGCCAGCTCCGCGATCAGGCGGTTCACGACCGCGATATGATCCTCACGCTCCGGGTCGGCGCTGTCGATGACGTGGACGAGCAGATCCGCATATTCCAGCTCCTCAAGCGTGGCGCGGAACGCTTCGACCAGATGGTGCGGCAGCTTCGCGATAAAGCCGACCGTGTCCGACAGCAGCGCCTGGCACGTATCGGAGACGGTCAGCTGCCGCGTCGTGGTGTCGAGCGTGTCGAACAGGCGGTTATTCGCCGGGATATCAGAGCCCGTGAGTGCGTTCAGAAGCGTCGACTTGCCCGCGTTCGTATAGCCGACGAGGGCCACAACGGGCAGCTCGTTCTTCTGCCGCCTGCGGCGCTGCTCGGCGCGGGTCTTGCGCACGAGCTCGAGATTTTCGCGCAGCTTCTGGATACGCGAGCGGATATAGCGTTTATCCGTTTCCAGCTGTGTTTCGCCGGGGCCTCTCGTGCCGATGCCGCCGCCAAGGCGGCCCATTTCCTCGTTCCAGACTGTGAGCCGCGGCAGGTAATACTGATACTGTGCCAGCTCGACCTGCAGCTTGCCTTCACGCGTTTTGGCGCGCTGGGCGAAGATATCAAGAATGAGCGCACTGCGGTCGAGCACGGTCGTTTTTAAAATATCTTCCAGCGTCCGCGTCTGCGAGGGGGTCAGGTCATTGTCGAAAATGACCATGTTCGCGCCCGTTTCCAGCACGAGCTGGCGGACCTCCTCGGCCTTGCCCTCGCCGATGAACGAGCGGGGGTCGGGGGTGTGCTTGTTCTGCAGGACCTTTCCGGCGCATTCGCCGCCTGCGGTATTGAGAAGGGCCTCCAGCTCGTCCAGCGTCGTCTCGGTCGCAGTCTCTTCCTTTGTGAAGCAGTCCGCGTTGAGGCCCACGAGCACGGCCCGGTCGATCGTTTTTCGGTTCAGTTCTTCCATAAATCCATTTCCGTCAGTTTCTTACAAATTGCGACAAGCATGAAAAAAGCCCGCACCGATACGCGGTGCGGACTGTCTTCTTACTTCAGGCCGTATTTCTTGTTGAAACGGTCGACACGTCCACCGGTGTCAACAAGCTTCTGCTTGCCGGTGTAGAACGGGTGACACTTGGAGCAAATTTCAACCTTGATGTCCTTTTTGGTAGAACCAGTCTCAATAACTGCACCACACGCGCATCTGATAGTAGTCTGTTCGTACTTGGGATGGATACCTTCCTTCATGAGTTTCACCTCTCTCATCAGATTTCTGTAAAAAGGCAGACTGCCCTTCCCTTGGTTCAAACGCTCGAATATAGTAGCACAGAATGTGTCAGAATGCAAGGATAATTTTCAATTTTTTTTCCGGAACGCAAAAAACGGCCTGCAGCCAGATGGCCGCAGGCCAGTTATGCCGCCTACTGGAGGTTCCGGCGTTTGCGGAGCATGAAGTAGGTGAGAAAATAGAGGATCGCGCCGAGGACAAGATCTGCGAGCAGGGACAGGAGCATGGTACCGTGGACAAACTGGGCGACGGCGTGCGGAGCCTCACTGACGACCCCATTGACGATGACCATGCGGCCGCCTGAAAAGACATTTTGCAGCAGGTGGTTCAGGAGGGAGCTGTCATCTGCAAGGCCTGCAAGCGTGCAGACGCCGAAGATCTGCAGCACGGCCTGAATGACAAAATAGAACACGACGGAAAGAAGCCCCTTATGGTTGGCAAAGCTGTAGCCGATGGACATGGGCGCGTAGAACAGCAGGCAGGTGACAAGCAGGCTGACGAACAGCATCGCAAAGGTCTCCAGCGCAATGGCGATGCCGTTACCGGTGTAATAGCTGCCCAGCTCGCGCAGTCCGGATATAAAGTTGTTATATAGCTCTGTTGACACGCCGCCCTGCCAGATCACGATGGCGAGGGCCAGCAGCTCCGCCGCAAACGTGAACAGGAAAAAGAGCGCGGCGGTAATCAGCTTCGACCAGAGCAGGCTGTGGACACTGACGGGAAGCGTGAACATGAGATAGCCCTCGTCGGTAAGGAAGTTCTGGTGGAAGCGCTTGATCATCAGAACGGTGGAGAAGACCATCACGCCAAGACCCGCCAGCACATAGACAATGGCGAGCAGGACGCTGACAATATAGAGGACGCGCGTGGGATTCGGCACCTGCTGCAGGATCTGATTTGCGACGCGGGAAAAGACAGCCAGCAGCAAGAGCGCGCCGAACAGCGGCGCCATCAGACGGCCTGTGGCGCGGAACTCGTGTTTGATCAGTTTTCCCAGCATTTGAATACCTCCCGGAACAGGGCGTCGACCGACTGGCCGCGCGTCTCGCGGATCTCCTCGCAGCTCTCGTGCAGCGCGATGTGTCCATGATCGAGGAAAATGACATCATCAAGCACCGGCTCGACATCGGCGATCAGGTGTGTGCTGATGATGACGGCAGCCTCGGGGTTATAGTTTGAAATAATGGTATGCAGGATATAATCGCGCGTGGCGGGATCGACGCCGCCGATCGGCTCGTCGAGCAGATAGAGCTTCGCTCTGCGGCTCATGGTGAGCACGAGCTGGACCTTTTCCTTCATGCCCTTGGACATCTGACGGACGGACTGGTTGAGATCCAGACCGAGCTGCGAGAGCATCCGTTCGGCGGCTGCGCGGTCAAAATCGGCAAAGAAGTCGCCATAGAAATCAAGCAGCTGGCGCGTCTTCATCCAGGGGCTGAGCGTGATGCGGTCCGGCAGATAGGACACGACGGCGTTGGTCTGCGGTGACGGTGCCTGGCCGCCGATCAGCACTTCTCCGCTGGTGGGCTGCAGCAGCCCCATGGCAAGCTTGATCAGGGTGGATTTTCCGCTGCCGTTTGGCCCAAGCAGGCCAACGATACGGCCGGGTTCGAGCGCGAGATCGATATGGTCGAGCGCCATGGCCGCGCCATAGCGCTTTTCCAGCGCGCGGCATTCAAAGATCGGCATGTTCCTGTTCCTCCATTTGATCGAATAGATTGTGAATTTCCTGCTTTCCGCAGCCAAGCGCGCGCATGGCCGCGAGATACTGCCGGGTCTGCGCCTCGGCGAGCGAGCGGCGCGCAGCGGCGACGGCGGCTGCATCCTCGGTGACGAACTTGCCGGCGGTGCGCTGCGTGTAGATCAGTCCCGCGCGTTCAAGATCTGCAAAGGCGCGCTGCACGGTATTCGGATTGACACCGGCGTCGGACGCAAGGTCACGCACCGATGGGAGCTTGCAGCCGGGCGGATAGCCGCCGGAAACGATCTGCTGCTGAAGGCGCGCAACGAGCTGCGTATAGATGGGTTGATCGGCCTGAAATTGCCAGGACATGAAGTCACCTCCTGTACTGCTGTATTAAGTGATTAACACAGTAGCACAGGAGGCGTGATTTGTCAAGCGGTTTTTAGAAAATACCGCAATTTTTCATTTTTTCTTCCGGAAAATTCTATACTCCTGTTCCATTCCGGCGCAGCAGCACGTACCCGGCGCGCCAAAGAGCGTATACAGATCTGCAGCGCGGCATTCCATTGCAAGCGCGGCTCAAAATTCAGCGGGAGCACACACAGAGTTCTGTGCGTGCTCCCGCTGGTTTCAGCTTCGGAAGCTACTTCATATACTTGTCTGCGGTGAAGCCGTACGGCAGCATCGCGCCAAGGGATTCGGCAACATAGGTGCCGTCGCTGCGGCCCATGTAGATCATGAAGCTGGGCGCGCAGAATTCCTGCATGACCTGACGGCAGACGCCGCAGGGCGGGAAAATATCGGCGGCGTCACCGTCCTTGCCGCCGACGACGGCGATGGCGGAAAACTCCCGCTCGCCCTCGGAGACGGCCTTGAAAAATGCGGTGCGCTCAGCGCAGTTGCTGGGGCCGTAGGCCGCGTTTTCAATGTTGCAGCCGAGATAGACCTTCCCACTCTTTGTCAGCAGCGCCGCGCCGACCGTAAAGCCGGAGTACGGCACATAGGCGAATTTCATCGCGGCAAGCGCCTGACGGACAAGCTCTTCCGGTGTCATGGGCGTTCTCCCTTCCTTCCTCTTAAACCAGCTCCGCAGCAAAGCTCCTCCCCGGCGTCTGGTACGGGACGCCAAGCAGCTCCGTCACGGTCGCGGCAATGTCGCAGAAGCCTGCGCGCGTACCGAGATTGACGGGCTTTACTTTTTTGCCGAGCGCGATCATGGGGATATACTCGCGCGTGTGGTCGGTATGCTTGAGATAGCCGGGGTCGCAGCCGTGGTCGGCGGTGATGATGACGCAGTCGTCGTCTCCGAGCTTTGCAAGCAGCTCCGGCAGCCAGGTGTCAAATTCATGCAGCGCCTGTGCGTAGCCGTCCGGGTTCCTGCGGTGGCCGTAGAGCATATCGAAATCAACGAGATTCACGAAGCACAGGCCGGTAAAGTCCCGATCCGCGATTTCGAGCGTCTTTGCAAGGCCGTCAGTATTGCCGGAGGTGTAGGTGAACTCCGTCATGCCGCGTCCGGCGAAAATATCATGGATCTTGCCGACTGCGATCATATCCTGTCCGGCCTCGACAATCGCGTCGAGCATGGTCTTTGCGGGCGGCTCAAGCGAGAAATCGTGGCGGCGGGACGTGCGCGTGTACGGCCATTCGCCCTCGAACGGGCGGGCGATGACGCGGCCCACGCCGTATTTGCCGACAAGAAGCTTTCGCGCGATGCGGCAGTATGCATAAAGCTGCTCAGGCGGGACGACAGATTCATGCGCTGCGATCTGGAACACGGAATCAGCCGACGTGTAGACGATCAGATCACCGGTCTGCACGTGCTCGCGGCCATAGTCCTTGATGACCTCGGTGCCGGAATACGGCAGGTTGCACAGCACACCCCGGCCTGTCTGCTCGGAAAACGGCTTCAGGACCTCTTCGGGGAAGCCGTGCGGGAACGTCGGCAGCGGCTGCGGCGAGACGAGGCCCGCGATCTCCCAATGGCCGATGGTCGTATCCTTGCCGCGCGAAAGCTCCTGCAGCCTCGCAAGCGCGGCCTGCGGACGGTCTGTCTTCGGCAGATAGTCCACGCCGTCCAGATTGCCGAGGCCCATGGAAATGAGGTTCGGCATGGCGAACTTCGGAGACTGGCTGCACGTGTGCAGCGTATTGGCTCCGACGTCGCCGAACTCCGCCGCGTCGGGCTCATAGCCCACGCCGCAGGAGTCAAGAACGATCAGAAATACTCGTTTCATTGCTTATTTCTCCAGTTTCACAGCCGTCTCAAGCGCCAGCTTCATCATGTTCGTGAAGCCGTTCTGCCGCTCCTCGGCGGTGCAGTTTTCGTTTCGCAGCAGATGGTCGGACACCGTGCAGATGGCAAGCGCACGCTTGCCTGCGCGGGCCGCGTTCATATAGAGGGCCGCAGCCTCCATCTCGACGGCCATGACACCCATCTTCTTCCACGCCTGATTGCCGATCCAGCCGCCAGTCATATCGCCGTCATCACCGTAGAAGCGGTCGGAGGACAGGATGTTGCCGACGTGATAGGGAAGCCCCAGCTCCTTGGCTGTCTCGACGCAGGTTTCAAGCATATGATAATCCGCAATGGGCGCGAACGTGCCGGGCAGATGGTACTGGCCTGCCCAGTTCGAATCCGTGCAGGCGCCCTGCCCGATGACGATATCGCGCAGGTTGATATTCTCCTGCATCGCGCCGGTCGAGCCGATGCGCATGATGTTTTCCACGCCGAACACGGTATACAGCTCCCAGGAATAGATGCCGATGGACGGCATACCCATGCCGGAGGCCATGACGGAAATTTTTACGCCGTGGTACGTGCCGGTATAGCCGTGGATGCCGCGGACATTATTGACGAGAACTGCGTTTTCCAGAAAGTTTTCCGCAATGAACTTCGAGCGCAGCGGGTCGCCGGGCATGAGAACAGTCTTACCAAAGTCGCCGGGCTTGGCATTGATATGCGGAGTCGGATAATTTGCCATAAAATTGGTTCCTTTCTATGTGTATGATGGGGGAAATCGCAATATGCGGGTTTTTTCAAATTTGCGAGCTGGTCATGTCTCCGACGGCCCCTTCTTTTCCGCCTTGCCGGAAAAGAAGGGGGAGAAAAGGGGCGCCTGTTACGGTACACCAAACTTGTGAATTGTTGCGTTAGAATAACTGCGGCAAATTAGCTTTGCGTTCAAAACTTGCAGAGCAGTACGAATTCACCGAAGTCTTGTAGGGGCCGATGCCCACATCGGCCCGTTGGGCAATCACGAATTCGCCGAAGATTCTCGTAAAAACGGTCTGTACTGCGCGGGCCGATGCGATGCCCGCAGGCTAGTTTCGAGGCGCAACCGCGCTTTGCGCGGCTCTTAGCGCCGAAGATGGGCATCGGCCCCTACATAGCTGGTGCGGGAGCGCCTTTGGATGCGTTACTGCTTCTCCGCCTCCAGCTTCTTGACGATCTTGACCACGCGGCTGGTGCCGAGGCGGGACGCGCCGAGCTCGATGAACTTTTCCGCGTCCTCCAGCGACGAAATGCCGCCGGCGGCCTTGATCTTCACGCCGGGCTTTACGTGCTTCGCGAACAGCTCCACATCATGGAACGTCGCGCCGCCGGTGGAGAAGCCGGTGGAGGTCTTGATGTAGTCTGCGCCGGAATCGGAGACGATTTTGCACATCTTGATCTTCTCGTCGTCCGTCAGCAGGCACGTCTCGATGATGACCTTCAGGAGCTTGCCCTCGCAGTGCTGCTTGACGGCCTTGATCTCTTCGAGCAGATCGTCCCAGCGCTGGTCCTTGACCCAGCCGATGTTGATGACCATGTCGACCTCGTCCGCGCCGTTCTGGACCGCGTCGAGCGCTTCGAGGCACTTGGCCTTCGTCGTGTCGTAGCCGTTCGGGAAGCCGATGACGGTGCAGATGGGCAGCTTGTCCCCGACGTAGTCCTTCGCCTGCTTCACATAGGAGGCAGGAATGCAGACGGACGCGGTATGATACTTCATGCCGTCGTCGCAGATGGCCTTGATCTCGGCCCAGGTCGCCGTCTGGGCGAGGAGGGTGTGATCGACTTTACTGAGGATCTCGTTCAGTTCCATGGAGAAGTTCCACCTTTCTGTGTTCGTTGATATAGTCCTGATAGCATTTATGGCACATGGCGATATAACTGTCGTTGCCGCCCAGGAAGACCTGATCGCCCTCGGTGACGACATAGCCGTCGGGGCTGATGCGGGCGTTCGTGGTCGCCTTGCGGCCGCAGTCGCAGATGGTTTTGATCTCGGTAATGGAGTCGGCCAACTCAAACAGCCTCCGGCTGCCGGGGAAGAGCTTCGTCTGGAAATCCGTCCGCAGGCCGAAGCACAGAACGGGCAGGTTCTCGCGGTCGACAAGCTCCCGCAGCTGATCGATCTGCTGCCCGGTCAGGAACTGACATTCATCGACAATGATCACGTCCGCCCTGCCGTGCGCGGCGTATTGTTCGCGCAGGTCGCACTCCGGGCCGATCGCCTCGCACTGCGCCGTCAGGCCGATGCGCGAACGCAGCGTGAATTCTCCGTCGCGCCGGTCGGCGGCAGGCTTGATGAGCCAGACGCGCATCCCGCGCTCTTCGTAATTATATTTGGTAATGAGCGCCGTCGCCGTTTTGCTCGAGCCCATTGCGCCGTATTTAAAGTACAGCTTCGCCATATCCTCATCCCTTCTTTTATGGGGTATTAGTTATTATACCAAAACTTTTCCCCATTTGGAAGGGGCATTTTGCGTTTTTCGCCGGAATCGCTGCGGACGGCCTCCGCGCGCATTTATCATATTTTGCTTACAATTTATCATATTGTCTGTTTCTGCACGGAATCTGCGCTTTTGCCTTGCACTTTTTTCCGCCGCGTGCTATACTGCCACTGAAATTTCGGATACAGGAGGGCTTCATATGTCCATTCTTTTGACTGGCGGCGCCGGGTTCATCGGCAGCCACACCGCCGTTTCCCTGCTGAACGCGGGACAGGATATCGTCATTGTTGATAATCTGTACAACAGTTCTCCGAAGGTCATTGACCGCATCGAGCTCATCACCGGCAAGCGCCCGGTCTTCGTCGAGGCAGACTGCTGCGACAGGGCCGCGATGGACAGGCTTTTTTCCGACTACGACATCACCGGCGTCATCCACTTTGCCGGACTCAAGGCCGTCGGCGAATCCGTCGAAAAGCCGCTGCTCTATTACCGCAACAATCTGGACTCCACGCTGACCGTTCTGGAGGTCATGCGCGAGCATAACTGCCATCAGTTCGTCTTCTCGTCCTCGGCCACGGTCTACGGCGACCAGCCTGCGCCACTGTATGAGACGGCGCAGACCGGCGGCTGCTCCAATCCCTACGGCTGGACGAAGTTCATGATCGAGGAGATCCTGAAGGGTGCCTGCAGGGCCGATCCGGCGCTTTCCGTCGTGCTGCTCCGCTACTTTAACCCCATCGGCGCGCACGAATCCGGCCTGATCGGAGAAAACCCGAACGGCATTCCCAACAATCTGATGCCCTACATCACGCAGGTCGCCATCGGCCGCCGCGAAAGGCTGACCGTCTTCGGCGACGACTACGACACCCCGGACGGCACCGGCGTGCGCGATTATATCCACGTCGTCGATCTGGCCGAGGGCCATCTGTGTGCGATCCGCTATGCGCAGGCGCACACCGGCTGCGAGGTCTTCAACCTCGGCACCGGCCGCGGCGTCAGCGTGCTGGAAATGGTGCACACCTTCTCCGAGGTCAACAATGTTCCCGTCCCCTACGTCATCGGCCCGCGCCGCGCAGGCGATCTGGCCACGGTCTACGCAGACCCCGCCAAGGCAAAGCAGATCCTTGGCTGGGAGGCAAAGAAAACGCTTGCCGATATGTGCCGCGACAGCTGGCGCTGGCAGACCCGGAACCCGTCCGGATATTAAGCCCGGAGCTTTCGAAAAACACATAGAACCCTGCACCGGAACACCGGTTTTCAGATTTCGCCAGAAAACGGTTGCATTTTTGAAGAAAAGATGCTATGATATCAGCGCATCAAACAGGCAGGGTTCGTACTGTCTCTTATACACATCTGACGCTGCCGACGAATAGCCTTGTGTAGATCT
>ENA-OYZN01000069-OYZN01000069.1-human-gut-metagenome-genome-assembly--contig:-NODE-69-length-76650-cov-13.459717_pt1 | contig 76650 bp, 87 predicted proteins | sample MGYA00243294_ERZ653483 | MGnify/ENA primary metagenome ERZ653483 (study PRJEB26926, sample SAMN06165155) | human gut metagenome | biome: ENVO:00009003; feature: ENVO:2100002; material: ENVO:00002003... | reverse complement strand
AGGCTCCGGTCTCGTGGGCTCGGAGATGTGTATAAGAGACAGATATAGAACTTTACATTTTTCTAATCCAATCCCATTTCAACAGTATTTTGTTTTCTAAATGTTCTCTTGGATATAAATAAATACATCACAATTCCCAAAATCAGGGATACCATATCTGCCGCCGGCTGGGCAAGTGCAAGACCATCTGCTCCCAGCAACGCCCGGAAGAAAAACAGTGCCGGAATATACACCAGTCCCTGTCTTGACACATTGACAATCAACGAAGAAACCGCAGCACCCATAGCCTGTAAAGCATTGGAAAGCACATAATATATTCCGAATACCGGTCCTGTCACCAGCAAGAGCCTTGCAAATTTCAAGGCATAGTCGTATGCACTCTCATCCGTTAAAAATACACTTACAATCTGCCCTGTAAACAGATAACACAGCAATGTCAGCACTACCCCCAGAAGCGTAGCGAATACAAGGGAAAATTTCATATACTGCTTAAATCTGGTATAATCCTTCGCTCCCACGCAGAAGCCCAGAAGCGGCTGTACTCCCTGTCCGATTCCCATGGATACCATACCCGTAATCATAACAATCTTCATTGCAACACCGATACCGGCAACTGCCATATCCCCATATTCCGCCATCAATGCATTCATGATAACAGATGCCACGCTCATAAGAATGGAAGCCAGGGCAGCTGGTATACCAATTGCAAGCACACCGGATGCAATTTTATCTTTTACCGAAAAGTCCTTAATGTTTACCGACAGTGATGATTTTCCCCTCAGAAAATAAGCAATATAATAGAGGGCGCCTGCGGTTTCACCAAGCAATGTTGCCAGGGCACAGCCTACAATATCCAGATGGAACACCATAATCAGAACCGCATCCAAAACTATATTTAGGACATTACCGATAATCTGTCCTGTCATTGCCTTGTTTGCCTGTCCCTCTGCCCTGAGCACGTTAGAAAAGCAGCTTGAAATCAAAGCGAAGGGTCCGCAGAAGCTGACAATCGTAAGATATGTTTTTGTAAACTCCCATGTATCAGCACTGGCACCTATCACCCTGAGCAGAGGCTCCATAAACATTAAAATACAGGCAGAAAGCAGTACACCTGCAAACACGCAGCTCCACATACAAAATGCACATACTTTTTTTGCATACTCTTTCCGACCTTCACCAATGGCTCTGGAAATTACAGAAGTACCACCAATTCCAAAAATAGAACCCACCGCCATAAAAATCAAGAAGATTGGTGTTGCCAGCGAAACGGCGGCAACCTGATATGCATCATGGGTCTGCCCTATGAAAAATGTATCCGCCAGATTATAAATCAGTGTCATAAGCATCGCCGCCACCGCAGGAAGGGTATTTTTTATTACTGCCGTTCCCACCGGCATCGTGTTGTATTTTTCTAAAGAATTGTCCATAGTCATTTCCTCCTTTATTAAAAGCTTGCATTTAATAGTTTGCGATTGATATATCTAAAGTTAATAACCACCCTCGCGGCATTCGTCAAATGGACATGCGAGCATGTCCGCCTGACTCATTGCTCGCGGGAATAAATTGTCCATATCCGGACATCTTATTTGAAAGCCTTACCCACTTTTTTAAGCAGACTGATAAAGCTTTCCCTCTCCGTATCTGTGAGCCCTGAAAGCAGTTCTTCCTCTGCGGCATCCATACGCTTCGCAGCCTTCCGGCAGCATTCTTCACCCGCTTCGGTTAAATGCACCCATTTGATACGCTTATCCTCAGGGGAATCACTGTATGATACCAGACCCTTAGCTGCCAGCCTTGCCACAGTTCCGGCAATTGTGGACTGTGCAAGCATCAGCTCCCTTTCCAGCTCTTTTAAGGTCATGCACTGTTCACTGCGTCCCTCAAGTTCCATCATAACAGCAACCTGGGCTGAGGTGAGACCGTCTGCCCGTAATGTGTTATTAGCATTTTTCTCCAATGTGGTATGTATCTGCTTAATCAACAGTCCACAGGAATCCTTCATATCCATCCTATCATCTCCCTGTTATAATAATAGCATGCTTTTATTCGCAGGTCAATAGCATACTTTTAAATTTCCCCTTACTATATTATCCAACAAAAAATTCTGCACACACGATGGCGCCCCCATCAACACTATTACAAAAGCTCAGGCTGCCCCCATGCTTTTTACAGAGAATCTTACAGATAGTGAGTCCAAGACCAAAATGCACGTTTTGCCTGTCACTATCATCACCGCCGCTCTGTTTTTCTCCTTTTTTTGTCTTATCTGAATAATAGGGACTGTCTGCCTTATAAAGCTCCTCCTTTGTCATGCCCCTGCCATCGTCCCTGACATACAAAAAAAGCTTCTCTCCCTGTTTTTCCGCTAAAATCTCTATTTTTTTCTTTCCATACCGCAACGCATTGGATAAAAGATTTCCCAAAACCTCCATCACTACATTTTCATCATAGTATAATTCTGAATCACCGGGTTTCATGGATATATGGATATCCGGTGCATTATCCCTCTCTAAGCCGGTAACTATATTCCGTATTTCCCTCTCTAACTCCTGCTCCGTATGCTTCTTCTTTTCAATCTCCAGAGTTTCAAAGCCGTGAACCTCCTTCATGGTTTCAGAAAAAATCCGCATCCAATCTGTCTGTCCCTGAATTAATGTTAACATGTTCAATAACTGTTCTTCACTTACCTGCCCTTTCGGATAATATTCCAACAGCATTTCCACATAGCCATTAATTACCGTGAGAGGCGTCCGCAAATCATGGGCAAAAGCCGCATTAATTATCCGCTGTTCCTCCATCAGCTCCCACACAGCCTGCTGATTACTGATTACCGCCTGCCTCATGCCATCCATGGATTGACAGATATCCCCCATTTCATCCCCACTGTCGTAAAAACAGCAAAAGCTCAAATCATTTTTCTTAATGCAGTCCATTTCCGTCTTCAGTAAAGCGATTGGCTCCCTCAATTTGTTCCGATAGTAAATGACAGACACTAAAATAATTGCCCCGACAGAATAAATGGGAATGCAAAGAATTTCAATGGCACTCAGGACGCCCCACAGCCTTGTATCTTTTGGGCTGAGAGTTGCCATGTCCTCTCCTCTGACAACCATTGCCCTTTCTCCACTTGCTTCAAAGCTTATAACAAAATTTCCATCCCCCACATAATTATAGTCTGCATCAACTCCATTCACCTGACGGATGATATCCTTCCAGTTTTCACATATCGCATAGGTAATCCCCATAGCTATCAGTGTGATAAAGACTGCCATAACCAGATACAACGCCATGGCTTTACGCAGGGAAGCTGTCCGTAATATTTTTCTGCATTTCTCTGCTATTTCATTTATCCTATCCATCGGTATCCCACTCCCCAGACTGTCTCTATCATCACTTCTTCTGTATATTTTTTCAGCTTCTGACGGATTCTTCTGATATGCTCTGTAATAATACTGCTCTCCCCATCCTTTTCAAAGCCCCATAACCTTTCGTATATGGTTTCCTTCGTAAATACCTGGTTTTTATGCCGGCTTAAAAATTCCACAATCTCAAACTCTGTTTTTGTCAGTGGAACCGTTTCTTTTCCAAATAGCACCTGTCTTCCGGAATAGGATATGGTAAAAACTCCGGTAAACCCTATATTTTCGGAATGCTGCTGCCGCCTCTGCCTGCGCAGATGGGCTGCCACCCGCTCCTTTAATTCCATCATACTAAAGGGCTTTTCAATGTAGTCATCTCCTCCTGCACGGAATCCCTTTACCTTATCCTCATCCTCTATTCTGGCAGTCAGAAACAAAATCGGACAGCCCACATATTCCCTTATTCTGCTGCACACCTCATAGCCATCCATCTCCGGCATATTGATATCCAGCAGAATAATATCCGGCGAAAATGAAGAAACCTTATCCAGTGCCTCCTGTCCATCCCTTGCGGTATATACCATATATCCTTCCAGCGTAAATATCTGCTTTAACATTTCACGGATTTCTATTTCATCATCCACAATTAGAATTGTATCCTGCATCAAATTCCTCCTGTTAACCGCATGTTTTCCTTTAACGATATAGTATTATACCAAATCGCCGGCGCCAAAGCTACATTTTCTCTCTGATTTTATTCTGATTGTTTATCATAGAGCTTTCTTTTCCGGCAGCCGCTTATAACCCTGACAAATCAATCCATACAGCCAGGCGGACACCACCTGCTCCTGAAATTGTTTCATGTCCAAACTCGCTGATTTCCCCCTGGGGCGATACCACCATAGCTGTATTTTCAACATTCCCCGGAGTACGAGTCCACCACCATGTTGTTCCATAAGAAATACTCATATTCACTCCATCTAACAAAGCCTGTGGTGTTGACTCTGCCTTGCGCTCCTCTTCCCCTGGCAGATACCGTGTTATCTCCTCATTTGAAAGCAAAAAAACCTTATCTTCTGTGTCATTTCCACCATCTGTACCATAGACAGGATTATCATCACTAACAAGCGGCTCTGCCAAGAGTAAATCCTGTTCATACGAATCAAATGCTGCTTCCATAAATGTGCTGTTCAACCATTTTCTGAGAGAACAGTCTTCCCATGTTACAGACGTATATTCTGTGTTATAAGATTTTCCCAAAAGGCAGTACCTGGTTAATAATAAAAGTTTATCGCCTTCCTTATCCAGCACAATCCACTCTATATCCTCCGCACCATTCATCTCCACCTTATCCTGCTCATATGTACCAAATACAACAGAATCGCCTGTCTGGGCATCCTTTAATACATTAACTGACTCTTTGAATCTTTTCTTAGGTTCCATATATTTTTGATATAACAAAAATACAATCAGCGCAATCAGGATACTGCCTAAAATAATACATAGCCAAACCCTTTTTCGTTTTTGTGCCTGTTTAATCTGACGCCTCTGCATTTCCTCCAGCGTTTCAACTTCCGGTTCCTTTCCTGTTTCCTGTTCCATAAGATTTTCCTTTTTTTCTTCATCTGTACTCATATATACCTCCCTCTGGAAATTCATATATCCGGCATATGCCGGCATATTGACTTCCCATGTAATATAATGCTATTATATTTCATATTTTCACCTTAAATATACGTATATACACCAAAAAACTATAACAATTATTCAAAAAGAGGGTAAGTTTATGTCCAAAGAAGATATAACCAGAAAACCGGATACCATGCTGGCAGAGCGAATCTATTATGACAATCCGGATTTCCCGGCATTTGTACGAAAAAATTATATACCTCAAAATCCATGCTTTCCGGAAATGACACAATGGCATGATGAAGTGGAATTCATTACCGTCTTTTCAGGGAGCATAAAATATAATGTAAACGGAGAAATTGTAACCATTCGAGAAGGAGAAGGAATTTTTGTTAACGCAAAACAGCTCCATGTTATTAAAGCGAATCGCAGTGATTCCTGTGGTTTGTATTGTGTCATTTTGCACCCTGTCCTTCTATGTTCTTCAAAATATGCAGCACAAAAATATGTAAGTCCCATTATTGAAAACCAGAATATACCTTATCTGCTTATCAGTAACAAAATCTCCTGGCAGGCAGATATTATTTCCGATGTCAAAGAAATCTATGAATGTACCGACAAAGAAACTGCCCAGTTAAAAATTGTCATGTTATTTCATGATATCTGGGAAAAGATGTATTCTAATATCAACCTGAACTTAACAGCAGCAAATAAGCAGAATCCCCACCTTTCATCCCTAAAGGATATGATAACCTATATTCAGGAGCATTATATGGAGAAAATAACTATAAAAGATATCAGCAATGCAGGAAATGTCGGAAAGACCACCTGCAATATGCTTTTTAAAAAATATACGAATTATACACCAGTTGAATATATAACAAATTACCGGTTGCAAATGAGTCTTCAGTTAATGCAGACAACTGATTTGACCATCACTGAAATCTGTTATCAAACAGGCTTCTCCGGAGCGAGCTATTTTTCAGAAACATTTCATAAGCATTTTGGATGTACTCCACGCAAATACAGAAAATCTTATGAAACCCATACAGAATAAAGATGAAAAAAACAAAGCCCCGGTTATTAGCTTTGCTTCCGGTACCAGTTAAATAAACCTCTGCAAAATCCATGCAATACGTTCCGGATATCTCTCTCTGAAATCCTCATAGGATAATCCTGCAGCTTCTATTTCACGTCCCAATTCCACAAAAAATTGTGGTATATCCTGAACAAATAAGCTTCCCATTTCTTCTCCGAAGCGTTCCTGTTCCAGTTCTTCACTTCCATTCATATAAAGCGCAAAGGCATCCATGAGCCCCGAGTCTGACATCCGTTTCCCACCCCGCAGACCAATAGCAGCTGTCTGGTGCGCTGCACAGGAAGAAGGGCATCCGGAGATGTGAATCGCTGGAAGGGTACCATTGGAAAAATGCTCCTGCCTTACCCGGTCAACACAAGCCTTTAAAAGCTGCTGGGATTTTCCGATGCCAACCTGACAGATATCCGCTCCGATACAGGCTGTGGATTTTTCAAACTCCGTCCCCTGGTCTTCCCGGGTCAGCTTTAACATTCTCTCTGCCTCTTCCTTTTGCAGATTAATCATATACATTCCCTGGTCAGGAGAAAGGCGTATTTTTACTTCCTTCATGTCTTTTATATGGTCGTACAATATTTTAATAAAGGAAGGCTCTATCATTCCCCCTACCGGATGATAAGACACCGCAAAAAGCCCCGGCTGTTTTTGGCAAATCAACCGTGCAACCGGGTCTGATGTATCGTGCATTGTATGTTCTTCCCACTCCGGTTCCTCCTGAAGGGTAAGTCCGCCCTCTGCAATATTTTTTTCCAGCGTCTCCCCAAAGACCTTCCGGAAGCCATCTATTCCAAGCGTATCCTGTAAAAATCTGGAACGGGACATGGCACGACTCTCATAATTTCCGTATTTTGTAAAGACATCCACCATGGTTTTGATGACATACAAAATATTAGAGGGGGAAACATCACAGGCTGCCAGCACTCCCATTTTAGGCTTTGGTCCAAGACCTCCCGCTGCATACACATCAAATTTATGATTTTCCTTTGCAACAAAGCCCAAATCCCGGAAGGTGGCGTGGGTTTCATTCTCTACCCCATTGGAAAAACAGACCTTTAACTTTCTGGGCAGCTTCACCTGAAAAAGAATCTGAAGCAGATACTCTGATGCTTTCCTGGCATAGGGAAGTACATCAAAGCATTCTCCGATTTCCACTCCAGACAATGGTGAGCACATCACATTTCTCGGATAATCACCGCCACCGCCCACGGTATAGATTCCATGCTGATACGCTTCTTCCACCAGCTCATAAACCGTCTCCTTTGTCAGATTATGAAGCTGGATTGTCTGACAGGTTGTGGCATGAATTAAATCAATCTGGTATTTTTCAATGCTGTCAGCAATAAACCGTAAATGCTCCTTCGTAATCTCGCCTCCGGTCAGGCGGAGTCTTAACATACTCCTTTCCCCACCTCTCTGGGCATAACTGCCAAAGCCTCCGGATATTGCCTTATATGCAGCCACCGAAATTTCCTTTTCATAAAACTGTTCCGTCGCAATCTTAAAATTTTCTAATTCCTTTTGATATTCCTGTCTGTCCACCAGCATTTGATATGGCTCTCCTTTTTGTTACTTAAGCATTCTGTTACAACTATGATATCGAGTAATCAAATTATTAACCAATATTTTCTCCCACTGTAGCTGTTTTCATTCACTTTCCGATATATTTATCACTAAAAATATACAAAGAGCATTTCTGCTTTCACAAAAATGCTCTTTGTAACATAGATTACATTAATCTGCCGCTATTTTTAACACGGTCTCTAAAGGTACTCCTGTTAAATCAGCCACTTCTTCAGGCGATAGTTTTTTATTAAGCATATTTCTTACAATCCCCTGTTCCCCTTCTGCCTTCGAGCTTCTTTTCATTTCTTCTATTGCTTTACACATGTCAATACTATCCTCCTTTATTGATTGCCTGACTTCAACCGTCCATTCCAAATCCAATAACAATGATAATAATTTGCCAGCTGCTCTGTCAATATTAGAATATTCCTTCCGATGATTGAACAAATAATTATTCAATTCCGTCTCACTTTCTGTAAACGGTAACAGCTCGAATATCTGTCTCAGACTACTATGATACCTTTCTGTATTCTTGACATTATAAATGCTAATCAAATTCAATGGTGCCTTTACCATATATGGTAACAACACATCCAAATATCCGCTATCATCAAATAATCCGCTAAATTCCAATGGTCCATCCCACTTTTCTTTTCCTGTATAAAATATAATAGTAATGGTGGGAATCAAACAATCTTCTTTTGTAAACATAGACAAAAATTCATTACCAGATACATCCTTTTTACGTTTATGTTCCTGTTCAATCTGCTTTGCCTGTTTTAAATACTCCAACGTATCATACACCAATAACCGTAATGGCATAGAATAGTCAATATTAGACTGATGTTCCACACCACATAACATAAGCCTGAATTTTTTATCAGCAATTGATACTTCTCTAACAATATCGCGCTCTTTTCTAATGACCTCAAAAGTATCTTTACCCTTTTGACCAACATTGTTCTCCACCAAAAGCCTTGCTCTTCCGTCTGCTTCTTTCAACATTTCCGGCAAAATGATTTGTTCCCCATGAAATATAAAACCATTAAACAAATCCGCAATTATTTCTGGCTGTGATAAATAATCAATGACTATATCTTCTGTTTTCCCCATATATTCACTCCTTTTCTTATATTAACAAACCATTAAAAGAAGTTTTTTAGGGTACGTTCATTCTTTTTCGGGTCATTCCGCCTCCTTTCCCTCCAATATATGAACAATTTTATTTTAAAGGAATGTATAAAAAATAACAAGAATATTTTTATGAACTATCCTTGTTATTCTTTATTACCTAATTTTCTATTTTCCGCATTATCCTATATCAATCTAAACATCCCAGTTCGGCTTATACCTTACACGTAATTTGTGAACATTCCATTCTTATCATACCACAAGGGCGTATACTAAATCCAATATAAATACGGATTTCTTTGACAAATGTAGTAAAAATCTCTTCTTATCTCATACCTGAGTGAAAAAGCGCTATCATCCGGAACACCTGCTCCACTGCGTCTGCCATATTGCGTTCTGCATTTTCCGGCTTCATAGCATCCTCTATACTTGTCACCCCTCTTACAATCGGAAAATATGCATCTATTCCCGCTTCGTTACATTTTTCTGCCTCATCTGCCACTTCCCCTGCAAATGCAAGAACCTTACAGCCATACTGCTTTGCTATTTTTGCCACCCCTACAGGCGCTTTTCCCATTACAGTCTGGGCATCCAGCTTTCCTTCACCAGTTACAACAAGATGGGCATTCTTTATTTCCTGCTCCAGATGAATTGTCTCTAAAACCAGTTCTACCCCTGGCACCAATATGCCATTTAAAAATGCAAGAAAGGCAAAACCCAGCCCGCCTGCAGCTCCTGCACCCGGAATATCTTTACACGTCCTTCCACAAAATGTCTCTGCCACCTCTGCATAATGCATCATACCCTTATCTACCTCACCGCACAGTTCATGGGGCAGTCCCTTTTGCAATCCATATATATAGGTTGCCCCGTTTTCACCGCAAAGCGGATTCCTCACATCACATGCAATTTGAAATTTGCACTCTGCCAGTTCCGGTAAAACCTCATCTGCTCTGACTGACACAATCCTCGAAAGCCCACTGGCACCACCACAAACAGGGCGTCCTTCCGAATCCAAAAAACGAAAGCCAAGTGCCGACAGCATTCCGATTCCTCCGTCATTAGTGGCACTTCCCCCAATTCCCATGGTGAAATATCTGCATCCTCTGTGAACTGCATCACGAATCATTTCTCCTACCCCATAGGTAGACGCTTGCATTGGATTCCGCTCATTCTCTGCCACAAGAGTAATTCCCGCTGCCTGTGCCATTTCCATAACTGCAGTTTTGCCATCCTCTAATATTCCATAATAGCACTCTGTCTGTCCTCCCATAGGTCCGGTAACTGACAGAGTAACCCTTGTCCCCTTCTCTCCTTCAATTAAAGCATCCACGGTACCCTCACCTCCATCTGCAAGAGGTTTCACTACCACCTCTGTTTCCGGCATGGCACGCAAAATACCTTTCCTCACTGCATTTCCCGCCTCCAGGGAGGTGAGACTTCCTTTCAATGAATCCATTGCCACAACTACCTTCATACGACTACCTCTCCATTCTCTCTTTTCGCACTTTTTTCTCCATCATAAGATAATAAGAGATTCCCACTACATCTGCCAGAAACCATCCAATTGGAATTGCAGCCCAGATTCCGGTCACTCCAATAGATGGTATACCGGAAAGCACATAGGCTAACACTACTCTGGTTCCAAGGGAGCAAACGGTGAGTACAACAGACATTCCCGGTTTTTCAATGGCACGGTAATAGCCATAAAGCATAAATAAAAGACCAATTCCAAAATAGAAAGCTGCCTCAATCCGCAGGTAATCCGTTCCAACCTGAATCACTTCTGCATTTTCCAAATCAATAAAAATTCCCATCAGCGGTTTTGCAAAAAAGCAGACTAAAAAACTGATAACGATACAGAACAGGAATATACAGATTACACTGCTTTTCATTCCCTTTTTTATCCGCTGGTTTTTCCCTGCCCCATAATTCTGCGCTACAAAGGTTGAAAACGCATTACCGAAATCCTGTACCGGCATATAGGCAATCGTATCAATCTTTACTGCAGCTGCAAACGCCGCCATCACCACTGTTCCAAAACTGTTTACCAGTCCCTGCACCATCAAAATTCCGAAATTCATCACCGACTGCTGGACACAGGTTAAAAAGGACAGGCTGAAAATATCCTTTAGGATATCTGTATCCCACTTCATATGCTGCCGTCTGACCCGAAGCAACGGGAAAGAGAAATAATAATATATGGCAATGCCAATTCCCGATACAAACTGGGAAATAACAGTTGCCACCGCTGCTCCTCTTACACCCCAATGACACACCACCACAAAAACAATATCCAGCAGAATGTTCAGCACTACAGACACACCGAGAAACAACAACGGCGTCACGGAATTTCCAACTGCTCTTAACAGATTTGCAAAGAAGTTATAGAGAAAGGTTGCTATAATTCCTGCAAAAATCCACACCAGATATTCCTTCATCAATGCCTGTAGCTCTACCGGCACCTGCAATATCCGGATAATCCAGTCCATTAACACAAAAACAAGAATATTCAGTACTACAGTAAAGCTTCCAATCATGATAAATGAGAGAAAGATTCCCCTATTGAGCCTGTTATAATCTTTCTTCCCAAATTGAATAGAAAAATAAGCGCTGCTTCCCATGCAAAGTCCCAGAAGAATGGATGTCAGAAATGTCATCAGCGTATAGGCAGAGCCCACTGCAGCCAACGCATCTGCACCTAAGAATCTTCCCACGATTAATGTATCCACCACATTATATAACTGCTGTAATACATTTCCCAGCATAAGAGGGAGTGCAAACCGTAATAATTTGATTGTAATATTTCCCGTTGTTAAATCCTCGTTCATTTCTGCTCTATATTCATATTATCCCAATCCAAACACCATTCCCACCAGTCTCACAACAAACGCCACCACCCAGGCAAGCACGCACTGTTCCACCACAATTGCCACTGCCCATTTACCACCAAGCTCCCGTTTAATAGAAGATACGGCAGCAACACACGGCGTATACAGCAGACAAAATACCAAAAGGGAAGCCGCAGCTAACGGCGTCAGACAAGTTAACAGATTTTCAGTGGTTCCAAACAGGACAGACAGCGTAGAGACTACACTTTCCTTTGCCATAAAGCCTGCAATCAGAGACGTAGAAATTCTCCAGTCACCAAACCCCAGCGGTGCAAATACCGGCGCAATCAGTCCCGCTGCCACCGCCAGAATACTGTCCTGGGAATCTGTTACCATATTTAAATGTAAATCGAAGGTCTGTAAAAACCATATTACAATAGTGGCAATAAAAATCACCGTAAACGCCCTCTGCAAAAAATCCTTCGCCTTATCCCACAAAAGCTGTGCCACATTTTTTGCCCCAGGCAGACGGTAATTGGGAAGCTCCATAACAAAAGGAACCGCTTCCCCCTTAAACATAGTCGCCCTGGAAACCAGTGCCACTAAAATTCCCACTACAATTCCGGTAAAATACAGTCCTACCATAATCAACCCGCTATACTTTGGGAAAAAAGCAGCGGTAAAAAATCCATAGATTGGAAGCTTTGCCGTACAGCTCATAAACGGTGTTAAAATAATTGTCATCTTGCGGTCCCGTTCCGACGGCAGGGTACGGCTTGCCATAACTCCTGGCACCGTACAGCCAAATCCAATCAGCATAGGTACGATACTCCGCCCTGAAAGTCCAATCTTACGGAGCAGCTTATCCATAACAAAAGCAACTCTCGCCATATACCCGCTATCCTCTAACAGGGACAGAAAAAAGAACAAGGTTACGATAATCGGAAGAAAGCTTAACACACTTCCCACACCATTAAAAATGCCATCAATTATCAATGAATGCAATACCTCATTGACATGCCACGCTGTAAGCGCCTTATCCGTAACACCGCCAAGCCAGTCGATACCGGATTCCAGCAGTCCCTGAAGCCATGCACCAATGACATTAAATGTCAGGAAAAACACCAGTGCCATAATAACAGCAAATGACGGAATTGCAGTATATTTCCCTGTCAGCACTTTATCAATTTTACGGCTTCTCTCATGCTCTTTCGTCTCCCGGGGTTTTACCACCGTTTCTTCCACAAGCTTTTTTATAAATACAAACCGCATATCCGCAATGGCTGCCGCCCGGTCAAGTCCTCTCTCCTCTTCCATCTGGCATATGATATGCTCTATCATTTCCTGTTCATTCCGGCTAAGCTTTAATGCCTCTAATACCAGCGGGTCACCCTCCACCAGCTTGCTTGCGGCAAACCGCACAGGGATTCCGGCTGCCACCGCATGGTCTTCAATCAGATGAATAATACCGTGCAGACAGCGGTGTACCGCTCCACCATTGTCATCCTTATCGCAAAAATCTATCCGCCCCGGCCGTTCCTGATACTGTGCCACATGCAGGGCATGGCTTACCAGCTCATCTATACCTTCATTTTTTGCTGCAGAGATAGGAACCACCGGAATTCCCAGCATTTCCTCCAGCTCATTGATATATACCGAACCGCCATTTCCCCGCACCTCATCCATCATGTTAAGCGCCAGCACCATTGGTACATCCAGCTCCATTAACTGCATGGTGAGATATAAATTCCTCTCAATATTGGTTGCATCCACAATATTAATAATTCCTGTGGGCTTTTCCTTTATAATAAACTCTCTTGTCACAATCTCTTCACTGCTATACGGTGACATGGAATAAATTCCCGGTAAATCCGTAACCAGTGTATTCTGGTTTCCCCGAATGGTGCCGCTCTTCTGCTCCACTGTCACTCCGGGAAAATTGCCCACATGCTGGTTTGCCCCGGTTAGCTGATTAAACAGTGTAGTCTTTCCACAATTCTGGTTGCCTGCCAGAGCAAAGGTCAGCTTTGTTCCCTTGGGCAGCGGATTCTCATCTGCCTTCACATGATATTTTCCACCCTCGCCAAGACCCGGATGCTCCTGGCGATGAGACCTCTTTTTATTATCCGCCTGGGAAACAGTGCCTTTTCCCTCTGCCTCGCCACTCTCGGAAGCCTTCACCGGCTCCACCTCAATCCTGGCTGCATCTGCCAGACGAAGGGTCAGCTCATATCCATGTATGCGCAATTCCATCGGGTCTCCCATAGGTGCGTATTTCACAAGGGTAACCTCTGCCCCCGGTATGACACCCATGTCCAGAAAATGCTGTCTTAAGGAGCCCTCTCCTCCAACAACCGTCACCACCGCAGTGTTTCCCAATTCCAGTTCCTTTAATGTCATAATGCCACAGTCCTCTCAATTTATCTTCTGTAAGCCCCATGTAAATACTGTTCACTGACATGCTCTTACACGTTGCTTATTGATATTTTTTATCATTAGCATAATAGCACATTTTCTGTAAATGGAAAACCCTGTTCTGCCGGCTTAGGCATATATAAAACAGCTGTTGTTCAAGCTGTAATTCTCATCTCCAGCCATTTTCCCTGCTTATACCGGATAAATCCCGCAATTCCCGTAATGGTCCAGGTAAGCCCCGTGGCAAGCCACACTGCCCAGATACCAATGGGGAAAAGTTTGACAAGAATAAATGAAAAGCCAATCCTGCCACACACCTCTATTGCACCATTTATCATTGCATAAAATGTATCATTTGCCCCGTTTAAAAGTCCTCTGGTAATATAGATTAACCCGAGAGGGAAAAACATCAGGCTTGTAATTTTGAGCCCGGTTGTACCAATTGCTATAACCTCCGCTTCCTTCACAAAACAGCCCACAATCAGATTTCCGCCACAATAGCAGACAAACAGCATAGTCAGGCTTATAATGGCTGTAATCCATGCACTCTTTTTTAAGGCAGTCCGTACCCGGTCACTTTTTCCCGCTCCCATATTCTGCCCCGTAAAATTGGCGATTGCCATGCCAAGGGAATTGAATGGCTGCTGTACAAGCTGTTCCACCCTGGTCGTCACTGTAAAAGCACTGACTACCGCCTCATCAAACCCATTAACAAACCTTTGCAATACAACACAGGAAACCGCAATCAGCATACTTTGTACTGCCAATGGCATTCCCACCTTAAAACAGAGCAGGCAGATTCTGTAACTAATTTTCAAATGTTCTTTTTTCAGCCGGAAATACGGATTTTTCGCCGCACCGTAGAGAAGGCTGCCAATTGCGGAAATGCTTTGTGCCACAATAGTGGCATACGCTGCTCCCTTTACACCCATTTCCATTGTTACCACAAACAGAAAATCCAGGGCAACATTTATAATTGTCGCCACAATCAGAAAAATCAGCGGTGTTTTGGAATCCCCCAATGCCCGCATTACCTGGGCGGCGTAATTATATACCGCAACCGCAATTGTACCGGCACAGATAATCTGCATATAGTCCACTGCATCCTGCAGCTGGCTTCTGGGCGTTTCCAGCAATTCCAGTACCGGTCTTGTGAGCAAAAAGCCCAGAATACTTAACAGGATTCCCGAAAGCACCACTATATAAAACGAATTGGCAAGGGTCTTCTTTACCTCTTCCTTATTTCCTGCACCAAAATGCTGTGCCACAATAATTCCTGCGCCGGATGCCAGCCCGTTACAAAAGGAAAAAAACAAAAAAGTCAGGGAACCGGTACACCCAATTGCCCCCAGTGCATTTGCCCCCTCATGCTGACCGACAATAGCACTATCCGCAACATTGTACAATTGCTGGAACAAGTTCCCCAAAAGCATTGGAAGCATAAATTTTAGTAATAACGGTGTCACCTTTCCCTGTGTCATGTCTTTAACAAGCTGCGCCATAATGATATGCCTTCCTTTCCCACAATGATTTTTCATTTAAACATTTCTCTGATATATATGCTATAATAATCCTATCAAAAAATTGTAAAAATCTATTCAGGAGAACAAACATGCACACATTATTTGAAGCGTCTGATACACTCAATATGCCATTTGAATGTTTTATTTTTGATACAGAAACAAACGCATTTCCCATCAGACCTCATTGGCACTATTTTGTGGAAATGATTTATATTTTAGAGGGAACAGCAGAAATGTACGATGGAGCAGACAAATATACTGTTCCAAAGGACGCTATGATTCTTTTTCACCCAAAGGCAATCCACTCCATTTTCTCTGTCAACGGTGAACCTGTAAAATATGCTGTTTTGAAATTTGATATCAACCGCTTAAGCGCCACGCCGTCTTATTCACCAAAGCTAAACAGCATTTTAAAAAATGCAAGAGAAAAAAACATGCCCGTATGCTTTGACGCAAAAGTATGTGGACATATGGAATGCAAAGATTTATTTTTAAAGTGTGTTGAAGAGTTAAGCCAAAAAAATTACGGATATGATTTATTAATCCAGACCTATCTGTACAATCTCATTATGAAAATTATCCGGCAATGGCAATGCTCCGGCTTTTCAATAGAAAATAACCTGTTCCATCAAAATGCACCCTATGATATCGACAGTATTACCGAATACATTGACCTTCATATCAAAGACTGCCTTCAGGTAAATGAGCTTGCCCAGAAATGCGGGATGAGCTATTCCTGTTTTGCGAAAAAATTTAAGTCCATCTATGGAGTAAGTTGTAAGACATATATTGAACGGTTCCGGATTTTTAAGGTAGAGGACTTCCTTCTTTTCACCGATTTTGACTTGAATTATATCAGTCAGGAAACCGGCTTCTCGGATTGCAGTCATATGATTAAGAATTTTAAGAAATACCACGATGTCACACCGAAACAGTTCCGGTTGAGGAATAATTCTGCGATGTGACATAAACGAGAAAATTGTTTACAAAACGGGAACCTCGTTTTACATTCGAGCGTTGCACCTGCAGCTGTTATCAAAGCTGGTTGTTCATCCTAAAAACTGGTTATTCATCCTAAAATAAACATTAAAAGTTTACAAAATTGTATAATATGAAAAAAATCTTAGGAGGTAACATGATACAATTACAGGAACAGGACTATAAACAACTGATACAACTGGTCAGTGCTAAGCATGCGAATGAAAAAACATCAGAAAAAGGTTCAACCAATATAGAACACATAAATTTACAAGAGCAAAACTTTATACAAACTCTTACAGAACAAAACTTATTTGTTCTTGATGAAACAGACGAAGCAATAATGGATAAACATGCACATTTAATTTTTTATTCTATTGCAAATGCAGATTTTGTTCTCACGTTACATAAAAATTCCGACTCACCCTTGCAGAAAGAGTCCGTAAATTTTTACGCATATAATAACACTTTAATTTACACTCACCTATACAATAGTATATATCAGATATGCTGGCTGCCGCATATACCAATGGTAATCGGTGGAATCACATCGTTTTTAAAAAAATCTGCTGAACAAAATAGTTTAATTAATGTAGAGGGCAAAACCAGTGAAGAAAAGGACTCTGATTTCACATTAACCATACAGGAAAATCTCTCTGTAGATATAGAAACAATTCATTCTATTACCCGCTGGTTTGTATATCAATACAGTAATTGTATAAAGGAAAGGAGTGCAAATGAGTAATTTTACAGTCAATCCCCCAAAATTAAAAAGTACCGCACAGGATTTAGAAAATAGTTATAATAAACTTAAGAACTATGGAAGCAACGTAGAGGCAGTAAAAAACAAGCTGGCAAGCCAGAGCGCCTTTTCTGCTGTTATTAAGACATTAGATACTGTATATGAACAGATTTTAGACTCAGCAACAAAAGCAAACAATATGCATAAGGCTTTAGAAATGATTGCCCAGGAATACATCAGCTGTGAATCTACAATTTGTGATATTCCCTCAGATAAACGAAATTTATTTCAAAAAATATTAGCAGCTCTTAACGTAGGCGATGAACGCTATCAGGACTCCGCATATTATGACACAAGCCAGGAAGAGGAATATGCACAAGATTGCTATATGAAAGAGCAAATTGCAGCACTCCTAGCACAATCCCAATACTCAGAAGCAGCCTGGAATGCTGCTGATGCTGACGGGCGAAAACAAATGTTAAATGATTTTATGAATGATGTCGCAGAAATATACGGTGTTGATATAAATACAACAATTAATTTCACAAACACTCCACCGAGTGGAGGTACTATCAACTATGGTTCATACACAAACAGCAAGCAGAGAATAAATATTAATGAGTATATTATTAATAACCGCTCAAACTCCTATGACTTAATGAATACAGTTGTCCATGAGCTTCGCCACGCATATCAACATCAAGCTGTAGAACATCCCGAAAAATTCATTGTTACCCAGGAAACCCTTGATAGATGGGAATGCAATTTTGACAACTATGTTTCTTCAGGAGATGATTTTGACCTATATAGAGAACAAGGCGTCGAAATAGATGCACGGGATCTTGAAAGCCTAAAGTATTAAACGAGGTCAAAAATGATTGGAAAATGGATAAAACGAAAAAACAAAAAGCAACCACAAAATGAACCAGACCATTTAAAGGACACCTCTCCCGAAGTAATGCAGTCCCCTAGTATTTTATGTATCGCGCAAGCACTTCCTGATGAAGATAAAACAAAACACGCTACGTATATATCTGAATATTTAGGCATGTCTGGTCTTCCTGTAAAAGCTATCGCTCGTGCTCAAATGATCGGTCCATACTTATTGGAAGTTGAAGATATCACCGGAAAAATATATGTAATATGCATGAATGAACGCTATGGATTAATTGGAATAAAGGAAGATTCATTAAACGGAGCATGGGTCTTCACGGTGAATTATTAAGGAGTAGAAAATGAACAAAAAAATAACATTATTAGTTGGCTGTTCTTTATTAATCATTCTAAGTGGATGCGGTACAGCAAACAATATTACCAATGCAACAACGCAGTCAAACACACCTTCTGGAAATATTACAGAACAAATTATAGAAGAAGAGCAAACGCCCCTTCTATCAAATAAAGACAATATTTCCTGCATTGCAGAAGCACTTAACACAGATGATAACGAAAAGTATGCTTGTTCCATCATAGATTTTCTATCTTTATCAGGCCTTCCTATTAGCACTATTGTGCAGGCTCAGATGGTGGGTGAAAATGAATATAGCTGCAGATATCTTCTTGAGATAACAGACGCTGACAATCGCTGCTATGTTATCGGATTAGAAGAAAACTATTCTGGAGTTGGAATCAAAAAGGATTCCAAAGAAGGTGACTGGGTTTTTACTGTCACAAAATAATATCTGCGCCAGATGCATGATTTTACTAATTTTCATCAATGAAAAACATGTAGTTATAGCATCCCAAATCCATCACCTCTCCATCTATCACATCGTGCAGTCTGGCGTATACATTGTCACCAATATTTATATATGCATCATTTTGACCCGAAACGCACCAGCTGGATGTTTTAAACATATCCCTTTCCCCGATTTCCAAATAATCCTCTCCACCGACCTGCCCATACTGGACATGTAGATAGAGCGGTGTTCCATCCTCTTTTTTATATTTCATATCCAACTGGGTATCGAACTCCTGATTATCATCATAATAGATTTTGCTGTCATAAATTGCCTGCTCTAATATAATATTACTGCAATCCACATTATCCATCGAAGAGTCCTTTTTAACATTATTATACTCCTCCTTCGAGGTTATATATGTGTCAACCTTCTGAGCAATCTTAGCTGCACGTTCCTTCATTTCCTTTCTCTCCTGTGCACCTAAGCTCACATGAATTACAGTCTCTTCTGAAACAAATTCTGTGACCTCTCCATATCCGGAAATAATTACCCTGATATTTCCAGAGTTACTTCCAACAAAAAGCGATTGCTTGTCTTCGCTTACTTTAGCATCGTCAATTTTTGAATCAATTGCTAACTCTAATCTATAATCTCCCTTACATTCCACATCAACAATGTCTGACAGTGCAAGTGTCTGTTCCGCTTCCACAATTCTTTGTCCCTTTACCATAAGCTTGGGAACCTTGTCCAGATAGCCTTTTACTGAAATTCCACACAACACCAGCAGCCCCAGTAAAATGCCTCCTGCAATTATCACACTGATTAATAATTGTTTTATTCTTTTACTCATTTTATCCCCCTGTTAACCAGTCCATATTTTTTCATTTTCATCAATGTTTACTGAACTCCAGTGTATCCAGTATTTTATAAATTTCCTCCTCCTTCAGATTTTCAAAGCAGATATATCCGTCATAATCACCATATGCTATCATGACATATGTCCTTACCCTTTTCCCAGTACCATCCTCTGTAATCTCGTCCACCAGGGTAAAAACCTGACCGGATACAGATGTATAATCCCTTTTATTATTCGTGTTTGCAAGCTGGACACTCCTGGTTAAATCCTCTGCAAGGTTTCCTGTCATAATTCCTTCACTTAGAAAAAAGCTTCCCCCGCCGTATACAAATCCTGCATTAATACAACGTTCTACAAAATCTTCCGTTTCTGTAACAACATAAGTCACAGCTTCCTCATTTTCATAGACTGTGTTAAACCAGTTATCAAGTCCGGAATCCTGCAGGGCAGTTTCATAATCCTTATATGCATAATATGTATTGGTTGCATATCCGTTTACAACCTCTACATCCTTAGAAATCCAATTCACACTTTCATTTCCTTCTTTATGCAGAACACTCTCCGTTGTAACCGGTTCCTCAGGTGCAGCTATCGTCTCATCATCTACATAATCCGGATTTCCAACCGAAACAGAATGCTCGGTGATAAATACTTCCCTGATAATACTGCTTGCCGCATATACTACCACACTGCCCATACAAATGACTGCAATGACTGCCACAGACACTTTGGGCAGACGCCATAGCCTTCCGTTTCCTTGCCGGCGCTTTGCACACTCAAGTATCCTTTTATTCAACTCCTTATCCGGATTATAATCAGCCTCAAAGGATTTTTCAATTAAAACGTCAATTTTATCTTTCATTTCTCAACAACCTCTCTCTGACTTTGCTCTTTGCCTGATGCATTCTGCTTTTCACTGTTCCGGCAGGTATTTTTAATACATCTGAGATTTCACTTATTGCCATATTTTCTTTATAATACAATAAGAGAACTATTCTCATTTTATCCGGAAGCATATCGATATACTCCCTTACCCTTTTGATTTCCTCCTGCCGCAGCACCTGCTCCTCCACCGTCGGCATAGCATCTGCAAGCTGCTCTAAATCACTATCCTGAAAATAGATAATATCTGCTTTTTTCTTTCTCCAGAGATATTTTCTCTTTTGATTATTCCACAGATTGACCGCTATAGAAATGAAATAAGATTTTGGATTCTTTATCTCATCCACATGGGCCTTTTCACAGGCAGTTAAAAAGGTCTGCTGATACAAATCATCTGCCTCATTTCTATTTCTTGTCAGATACACGCAAAAGGAATATAGGTCCTTTCCGTAATCCGTTATGTATGCTTCCAGGATGTCTGACTTCATGCTTCTCCTCCGTAATTGACGTCAATACCAGGCTCTGATATAAGCCTTCACTTATACAGTTTCATAAGTTTAGAAAAGGTTCAACTTTTGCTTTATCAATATTTCCCAACTTCTGAATATATTTAAATATCGGCAATGGCTTTCTCTTTTCACATAACTAATGGACATGTTGTATATTTTTAAAATATACAACATGTCCACCATCGTTGAAACAAAAAGTTAATTTTTATTTTCTCTTTACCGGAAGCCAGATTCCACTCTCATAATCTGACGCAGCCATATCTCCTTTGGAATACCACTCAATATTCACATACATTGCAACGTCATAATCCGGATTTCCAGGCAGCCACTCCTTAAAAATCTGGTTGTTAACCACTTGCAAAGCTGTCGGCATGGAACCGACACACCTAAACTTTGCCCAGTCCATATCCGGGAACTCATATACACTCATCCCCTCCGGCACTTCCTCACCGTGATAGTTTCCTGCAATCATATAGCGGAACTTTCCCTTTTCCTTCAAATCATCAATAGAAATGCCATATTCCGCTATAGAACATTTCAGAATCATTTCCTCCACTTCATTCTCCGGTTTCTTTCCTTTCCATAGGATTGGCTCTAAATATTTCTCCCGGTATTCATCCCAGAATCGCGGAATTTTTTGCCAGGCATCCTCTGTAGAAAATACCTTTTCAAAACCAATCACCTTAAAACCATTCATTCTTTCGACCGTCACATCCATGTCACTTCCTCCTTTTATCTCTATCTTGATTTTCAGAGGCAGGAAGACCTTAATTTTAAGGGCATCCTTCTTAATCTGTGCAGGAGACATACCATAGATGTTCTTCCATATATGCAATTGCACTTCTCAGACTTTCTGTCCACTCCATTCCGTTTCCTCCTTCCTCTTGACATGAGTGTAACGGATTTTCGGTTTATTTTCCTGTCATTTTGTGGTTACATTTGTCCGGATTTTTTAAAATAAAACTTTTTCCATTACACCATTCTCCATATCATCAATACTATAAATATGCTCCATGACCTCGAATGTCTCTCTCAAATTATTTCTCGCACTCTTCCAGCCATTTCCATCTGTAAACCATACAAAAGTAAAGCCATCTATAGTATCCGCCTCCTGTGAAAGCATCTTGTAGCTTCTTGCAGTTTCATTGAGCTTTGAACCGCCGCCACCATAGAAATTTGTTTCGATACCATAAATCATCTTATCTGTCTTGATTACAAAATCAAATCTCTTAGCAGCCTTGCCCTGATTAGAAAGTGCTGATAAATCAATATTCCACTTTTCTTCAATATCCTTTAGGTACATTTCCTTAAAGTAGTTTACATCCTTTTCAAAACCTGCTGCCACAATGTACTTCTCAACCAAATCTTCCATCTGATGACCGCCACGATTCTTACGACCATTTGAATCCAATCCGGTTTCGATTCCTAACGCATAATCCACAAGATTATTTACCAAATGATTTGCAATCATATCAAATAACCCTGTCTTACGCATAAATACCTTGTACTGTTCCACACTGTAATTCATCTTCTTGAAATTATACAAGAACGCACCTTCTTCATCCTGTGCATAAACCTCATATCCTCTCACTGCAAGTAGTAATGGAATGCACTGCAATGTTTCCGGATATTTCGACACAATCTTCTCAAAGTCTCCCTCAATGTTTTTTGAACCAATCAGAGAATTTAAAATATTCAATTCCACCTTGATTTCTTCAACATTTCTTATGACCTTTTCAAAGTCAATATAGTAATCATAACTTGATATACTCGGTCTGAATTTGCTCAGCCATTCATCAAAATCTCTATTTGTCATTTGCTGCCTTCTCCAATCTTTTCTTTGATATCTCCAAGTATTCTTCATTTACATCTATTCCGATAAACTTCCGCCCAAATCGTATAGCCTCCACTCCAGTAGTTCCCGAACCACAAAACGGATCCAATATAACTTGTCCTTCCTCCGTTGATGCCAATACAATTCTTTCCAGCAAATATTCCGGTTTCTGTGTTGGATGTTTTCCTTCCTTTTTTTCGGAAGGCTTGGTCAATGAACCTGTCCACACATCCTTCATCTGCTTTCCACCATTCATTTCTTTCATTTTCTGATAATCAAAAAAATGCCGAGACTTCTTTTCATTCTTCTTTGCCCATAAAATAGTTTCCGTAGAATGTGTGAAGCATCGACATGCTAAGTTTGGTGGTGGATTTGTTTTCTGCCATGTAATGTTATTAATTATCTTAAAGCCTTCCTGCTCCAATGCCATACCAATCGAATATATATTGTGTAATGTTCCCGATATCCAAATCGTGCCGTTCGGCTTTAGTACTCTCTTACATAACTTAATCCACTTTCTATTAAACTTGTGTTTTTGCTCGCCACTGGTTCCACTTTCTGAAAGCTTATCCCATGAGCCTTTATTTACCGAAACCATTTTTCCACCCTGACAGGTAATGCCGTCGTTACTTAAAAAGTAAGGCGGATCTGCAAATATCATATCCACAGATTCCGGTTCTATTTTGGTTAGAATTTTAAAAGAATCACCTAATACCAACTGCGATTCTTCTGTCTCGAAATATAATGGTACTTTCTTTGTAAATAAGTTCTCCATTATCCCGACTCCTCTAATAATTGCATATAATTACTTCTTCACCAACTCTATTGGATGCATCAGAATTAATCATACGTTTTACACTTACAACATCTATTTTATAGCCTTTGTTGCCATATAATTCATTTATCAGTTCTGTATTGTGATTTGTAAGCATACAATAGCAGCCTCTGGCTGTCAATTCATCATAAAGCCGTGCCAGGCGCTTGTGACTTTCTACATCAAATCCCTCTTTTGTGTATGATTCAAAAGAGGTGGGATTCAATGGCGCATATGGACTGTCCAGAAATATAAAATCTCCCATCTTTGCATTCTTACAAGCATCTTGAAAATCTCCGTCTATAATAGTTATATTTTGTAAATACTTTGAATCCGCCATAATAGCCTCTTCATCAACAGACGCCCTGCGACTATTGTTGTATGGGACATTAAACAACCCTTTACCATTTACCCGATACAAACCATTAAAACAGTGCTTATTGATAAATACAAACAATGCCGCCAACTCCACATCATATTCTGATTTCATAAGCTTATCATTGTAATGTTCCCTGAGAGAATAATAATACGCCTTACCATCCTCCCACATTTCCTCATCAAGCTTGTTTACAGCCTTCAGAAATGCTTCCGGTACATTACATATCTGTTTATATGCATTTATCAATGCCTTGTTGATATCATTTATCAGCGCATTTTCAGGCAGCAATTCAAATACTACTGCACCACCACCTATAAACGGCTCATAATAATGATTATACTTTTGAGGCATTCTCTCCTTTATCTGTGGAAGCAACTGACGCTTACCGCCAGCCCATTTCACAAATGGTGCTACATTTGAATTACTCATCCTGATTCCTCTTCTCCATGCCCGTAAAAGGACAATCTTTTACATATTTATTATACTTGTAAACACATAAAATAACAACAAAACTTTCACTCTTTACAAATTTATCTACTTTTGAAATACAAATATGTACTCATATGCCAACAAAAGAAAATTATTGTTCTTTTTTCCCAATAACCGTAGAATGACAATTATGTTGCTCTTTAATAATAATCTCCTTATTCACGAAGCCTGCCTGCAAAAAACGCTCCATTATACGAAAGCCCAAGGGAATAACCTTTCCATATTTTCACTATAAGTGAATTTATATAATATGCATCTTATGAGATAATATTCATAAATAGTGAAAGAGGCGTTCTTATGCATTTTAAAAATGATACTGACCTATATCGTATTATAGGTACAAATATAAAACATTATAGGAAACAAGCTAAATTAACACAAGTACAACTTGCAGAACAAGCTAAAATCAGCATTAGCTATCTTTCTAAAATTGAAGCGGCAGGATGCAATAAAAGTTTATCTATATCTGTTTTAAATCAGATTGCTAATGTACTTGATGTTGAGATTATTAAATTTTTTCAGGAGGTATCTACTTATGACACAAACAATTGATTTTTCACTCCCTTCAGGTGACCGAATCACTATGCGCGAAAACTTAATTCAGGCTTTTTTACATGAAAAACCCGGTACTGGAATTGGTGATAATGCATCTCGTTATCAATATAATGTTGAATGTTTTGGCGATTATGGCATTTTTCTCAAACGTCCCACTCAGCTAAATAAGGGATTTGATTTTACTGTAAATATTGACGGTCTTTTTTTCAAAAAAAATCGTAGATATTCCAATCCAAGTCATCAGGACATTATAGATGCTTTAACTGATTGTAAAACCAATTTTCCTCGCACATATCCTTCTATCGCACAAAAACTGCAACAAATATATGATTGCAAACCTGTTTCCCTAGTCTCATCTGGTGCAACTTTCCATGATTATGCTGGTAATGAACACCCTATTGAAATCATTTTATTAGCTGTAAAATGGTTATTTATGGAACAGGATTGTGCATATTGGAATTATTCTGGACGTGCTATGTTCTATGGTGTTCTGCAGGAAAATAGTCTAATTTATTAATACAACATAGGAGCACCCAATTTTCCGACATTTTATAACCATTTGCATGTTAGTTACCCATAAACATCTATACTTCCTCATTTTATCTTATTCAATTCATTCAAAATATCTCCTATATACAAAAGTGCCCCGCTATTTAGCGGGGCACAAATATTCGTATCCCACCCATTTATTAGCCGCTCACTGGGTAGCGAAAAATATTTGTATCTGCACCTTTTTTATAAATGCCAATATGCAATTCCGGCAAAATAGTAAGAGGCTCATCCAAACTTCTTACTTATGTTATACTCATTTTCCAATAAATATCTAACTGGCATTTTATACAAAAAATAGACAAAATCCCCAAAACATAAATGTTCTGGGGATTGAAATCCATATTCGATATTTTTTTGCCTATCTCTTCGAGAACTGTGGAGCACGTCTTGCTGCCTTCAAACCATACTTCTTTCTCTCCTTCATACGGGAATCACGAGTAAGGTAACCAGCCTTCTTTAATGCCGGACGGTTCTCTGCATCTGCCTCTAACAATGCTCTTGAAATACCATGACGGATGGCACCAGCCTGACCTGTAAATCCACCACCGCGAACATTTACAAGTACATCATACTTACCAACTGAATTAGTCACAACAAATGGCTGGTTTACAATCAGCTTTAATGTCTCTAACCCAAAGTAATCATCCATGTCTTTTTTATTAATTGTAATCTTACCTGTACCAGGTGTTAAATATACTCTTGCAACACTGCTTTTTCTTCTACCAGTTCCGTAAAATTTTGTTGTTTTAGCCACTGCTTTGTCCTCCTTAATTAATACTTAATCTCTAATGTCTTAGGCTGCTGTGCCTGATGATTATGTTCCGGACCAGCATATACATGAAGCTTGGTAATCATCTCCCGGCCTAAAGGTCCCTTTGGAAGCATACCTTTAATTGCTTTGCGAATTACCTCTTCCGGCTTCTTAGCTAAAAGCTCTTTTAATGTTGTCTCCTTCAGACCACCTACATAGCCTGAATAATTATAATATACCTTCTGGTCTAACTTCTTGCCAGTTACTTTAATCTTATCTGCATTTACAATAATCACATAATCGCCAGTATCAATATGTGGAGTAAAGGTTGGCTTATTCTTTCCTCTCAAAATACTTGCGACTTCTGCTGCTAAACGTCCTAATGTATGTCCTGTAGCATCAACTACATACCACTCTCTGTTAATTGTTGATGGGCTTGCCATATAAGTCTTCATGGTGTTCCTCCTTAAAATAATCCAAAAAATTTCAGTCTTATGCACGCACTCACTAAGTTCATTGCAATGTCCGAAACAAATCCCCTATCCACGTACAAATTGACGTCTTCTATCATCACTCATTGTCTCAATTGAAGTGGGTTTGACAATTGAAAACCAAGTGATTTCAAAACTATACAAAACCGGGGCTAATGGTATTTGCACAGTCTTTTCCTATCGTCACAGTTAACTATTATATTATAAATAAATATCAGTGTCAACGAAAAAATCCAGAAAAATCATGTTTTTTCCTATGTTTTCCACAATCTGCAAAATATATGAAAATGTTATCAACACCTTGTAGAAGAATTGCTATACATATTCCACTTCTACCAGGGTCAGACCGCATGCTGCCGCCTTATGCCCCGCCCTTGTACGGTCCTTTGCCTCAAGAATCTCCTTTACCTGCTCCGGCGGAATCATACCCATTCCTACTTTCATAAGAGAACCTACAATAATTCTTACCATATTATAGAGGAAACCGTTTCCATTCATTCGGATACGAACCATATTTCCCTCTCTTATAACATTTATATAGTAGATTGTCCGCACTGTGTTATCCACACCCTCTTTGGGTGTGCAAAAGCTCTTAAAGTCATGCTCTCCCACAAGATAATCCGCTGCCTGCTGCATCTTTTCCTCATCTAAATGATAGTAGACAAAATGGGAATATAGCCGTACCATGGGGTCCGGAAACTGTGCATTGTATATCCGGTATTCATATGTCTTTCTCGTATCACAATATCTGGGATGAAAATCCGGTTCTACCTCTTCTGACTTCTGAATACGTATATCATCTGGAAGCAGATTGTTAATGGCATAGCTGATTTTCTCCGGAGGCATTGTTACATCCGCATCAAATACCGCCACATTTCCCATGGCATGTACGCCGGAATCCGTTCTGCTGGCACCGATAACTGTTATCTCCTCACCAAAAAACTTACTCAGGGTCTTATTCAATACCTCTTCTACCGTTATTCCGTTTTTTTGAATCTGCCAGCCACAGTAACCGGTTCCATCATATGCAACCGTGAGTTTAATCCGTTTCATATATCCTGTCCCATCTGTCTATTTTTCTATTCCCCTAAAAACTTCTGTAAAACACGAAGAAGCTCTTGTGTGTCAATTGGTTTTGCGATATGTGCATCCATGCCACAGTCCAGGCACTCCTGAATATCACTTGAAAAAGCATTCGCCGTCATGGCAATAATCGGAAGCTGCTTATCCTGACGCTCCAATGCCCGGATTGCCTTTGTTGCCTCATATCCATCCATAACCGGCATACGCAAATCCATTAATATTGCATCATAGAAACCGATTTCTGCTGCTTCAAACATTTCCACACATTCCTTACCATTTTCTGCCCGTACTGCTTCCAATCCAAAGGATAAAAGAATCTCATTTGCAATCTCCCAGTTAATATCAATATCCTCTGCCAGCAAAACCCGTTTTCCGGTAAAATCTATCTCTTTGCTCTGTTTGTCGTTTGATTTATCCTGATTTCCCTCTGCATACTGAACCAGACGGGAATACAACGTGGATTTAAACAAAGGCTTGGAAATAAACCCTTCAATATCTGCTGCCTGGGCATCCTCTTCAATATCACTCCAGTCATAGGCAGAAATCAAAAATACAGGTATTTCCTTTCCCACCCTTTTCTGAATCTCATGAATGGTCTGCAAACCATCCATCTTTGGCATCTTCCAGTCAATTAAAACAAAATGGTAATCGTCATCTTTGTCATGCCTTTCCTCTATCATCTGCACAGCCTCTCTGCCATCCACTGTCCAGTCGGCATGGACACCAAGCTCTTCCAGATTGTTGGCTGCACTGGTACAGAGCTGTTCATTATCATCTACCACCAGTACATTCCAATTTGGCAAATTCATTTCAATCTCTGCCTCTGCTTTTTTCAAATCCAGCGTAACATGAAACTTACTTCCCTTCTTCAGTTCGCTTTCGACCTCAATTGTACCCTTCAGGATATCCACAATCGCCTTTGTAATTGCCATTCCAAGACCTGTACCTTCAATATTCTGTACCTTTTCCGAGCTTTCTCTTGTAAAGGTATCAAAAATATTTTTCTGAAACTCCTCTGACATTCCAATCCCGGTATCCTCTACCACAAAATGTGTTCGTACATACTCTTCTCCCATCGGTGACTCTTCCTGATACACATGTACATCAATCCTGCCCTCCGCCGGCGTAAACTTAAGTGCATTTGAAAGCAGATTTAACAAAATCTGGTTCAGACGTGTTCCGTCACAATATATATTTTCTGTTAAAATACTGTGGATATAAATATCAAAATACTGGTTTTTAGCTTTTATCTGCGGCTGGACAATATTTACAATGTCGTCCATTGTTTCACGCAGGGAAATACGGCTCATATTTATAGTCATTTTTCCGCTTTCAATTTTAGACATGTCCAGTACGTCATTAATCAATCCCAGCAGATGCTTGCTGGACAACTTGATTTTTTTCAGGCAGTCCTCCACCCGCACCTCATCCTGTTTGTTCTTCAAAGCAATCTCCGTCATTCCGATTATGGCGTTCATCGGCGTCCGGATATCATGGCTCATACTGGAAAGAAAATCACTTTTTGCCTTGCTGGCATGTACCGCTTCTTTTCTTACCCGGTCAAGCTCCCGTACCTGCTGCTGCGACAGCCTGTAATACAACACAAAAATGGCAATCATACATATCAGAATCACTGTCAGCGACCCTATAATCACCACGATACGCAGATTATCCAGTTTAACAATGGGCTCATTCAAAACATCACCCTTCATAACCGTAATCAGATACCAGGTAGATTTTTCCGGAAGTGGGGCACAGTAAATATACCGCTCTTCTCCATCAACCATAATTTCCGTACCGTATTCTTCTCCATTGTCCATGGCATGCCTTAATTCCCTGGCATAATCATCCGTATCTTTTCCCTTTAGCGTTTGAAATTTTTCCTCAATACGCTGAAAATAATTGTTTCTGAATTCCCCGGAGCTGCGGATGACAAACACACCGTCTGTATCGATGATATGGCTATATGCATTTGCTCCCGCATCGTCCAAAAAAAGAGCCTCATCCAGATACTCCATAGAAATACCCGCCACTAACAGAACACTGCTGCTTCCATCCTCTAAAGGATAATGTGCTGGTTTGCCCAAAAGGAGAATCGTCTCCCCGTCTTCATTTATTCCCCTTTTTATCACTTTTCCATTGGCTTGTAGCAAATCTGTAACATCATCTTCACCAACAAACTCCACATCCCCTCCGTAAATGGACTGCAGCTCGCCGGACTCTGTATAAAATCCTAAATAAATAAAATTTCTTACCTCCGCGCTTTTTTCAAGCTGGTTTAACATATATCGTCCATACTGTACAGACTCTTCCGGCGTTCTCTTCATAATCCCATCTACCTGTTCCAGACGCAGATTAACAATCGATTGAAATTTCTGCTGAATCTGCTTGCTCATCTCAGACATATAGATTTCGCTCACCTCTGCAACAGATTCTTTCGTTTTCCTGGACATAAAATAAGTCAGCCAGATAAACACAATAATACATATAATTATAACACCGCAAAAACTCCATCCTAATAATTTTTTAATTTTCTTATCATCCATTGCTGTCTTCCTGCCCCTATTCTCATCAGTTTTATTCATTATCTGTCGTGGAATAATAACGGATAATATCCCATTTACAGTTTGTAAGCAGTGAAAAAACCTCTTCACTCACAGCGCCTTTGTCCTGCTCAAGCTCCTTTATTGCATAGTCAAACTGTATTTCTCCATGGTCACGGTATTTAAAAAAGATACTGTCAAATTTATCACCCAGTCTGCAGATTTGGGTATAGACCAGATTGTTTTCTCCGACGATTTTATGTGGGAAGCCGGTTCCGTCATACCGCTCATGATGATGCACACAGATATCCGAACATATCTGCACAAAATATCTGCAGTGCTTTGAGTAATTCAACTGTATAATATTCGCCCCTGACACCGTATGGCTCTGAACGCCTTCCCTGTCTGCCTCATCCTGCTTTATCATTCTTGGGAACCTGCTTGGAATAATCATATTTCCTATATCGCAAAAATAACCGGCATTACTGATTATTTCTATATGCTTTTCATCAAACTCTTCCTTTTTTGTGACACGCGCATATTCTTCCAATAAAATTTTCATTAAATCGGTAATACGCTGATAGTGTCCGCAATCCTGACCTGCATTTGTCAGATAAGTGTTGTAAACCGACTTCAAGTCCGATATGTATCTCTGGGTTTCCTCAATGTCCTCTGCCGTTAAATTATAGTCAGAAACAATTCCAAGCTTGAGCCTTAATCTTTTTAAGATATCCTCCCTCTCGAAGGGTTTTCTGATAAATTCAGATATATTAAACTGTGTCGCTTTTTCTACATTATCTCTTGTGGCTTCCGCTGTAACCAGAAACACAGGAACATTCCTTATATTGTTCTCCTTCATCATCCGCAGTACACCGAATCCATCCAGAACAGGCATGGAGACATCAAGCAATATTGCATCCAGAGAATCTGTCTGTTTTAATATGATTTCCAGTGCCGCATAGCCACTGTCCGCTTCAATAATATTAAATTCCTTCCAAAGAATATTTTTCAGTATTGCCCGGTCTATTTCCGAATCATCAACAATTAATAATGTTTTATCATTTTCCGCCATAAACAAACCGCCAGCTCGAAAAGCTGCTCCTCCTTTTCCCATTATGCTTTCAACCTAGTGTCTCTTCTTCACCTTATCCATGGAAGCCTCAAATGCCTTAAGCACCTTCGGATTAAAGGCTCCACATTCACCGTTAAATATCATCTGCACAGCAACCTCATGGCTGAATGCCTTTTTGTACACACGCTCCGATGTTAACGCATCATAGACATCCACAACGGATACCACCTGCGCCCAAATGGAAATATCATCTCCCTTTAAGCCATCCGGATAACCCCTGCCATCCCATCTCTCATGGTGATGCCGGCAGATATCATAGCTGTAATTATAAATATCCTCATCCATCATGTCCGGAATCTTCTGGAAAATCTCACAGCCTTTTACTGTGTGCTGTTTCATAATCTCAAATTCCTCTTTGGTGAGCCGCCCCGGCTTGTTCAAAATATTATCCGGAATGGAAATCTTACCCACATCATGTAATACAGAGGAAGCGACAATTTTATCAATCTCACTCTGGGGCAGATGATACTCCGGATACATATCACTTACTTCCTTCATCAGGATTTTAGTAAGGCCACGGATTCGCTTTACATGTTCTCCAGACTCACAATCCCTGAATTCAATAACGGTAGCAGGTATTTCTATCATGGATTGATTCATGCGGCTAAGACGTTCCACCTGCTTTGCCACAATGTCCTCCAGCTCATTTTGATAGCCGTACAGTTCAATCACATTATTAATTCTATGCTTCAAAAAGTGCGCCATAAATGGTTTTCTGATAATATCAATTGCACCGAGATTGTATCCCTCCAGCAGCATTTCCTGACTGTCTGCGGCTGTTATCAGAAATACCGGTATATTTTTAATTTTTCCGGTTGCATTCATGTCCTTAAGTACATCCAGACCATTTACATCAGGCATAACCAGGTCAAGCAGAACAGCAGAAACAACCGTTCCACCATTTATGATTTCAATTGCCTCTGCGCCACCGCATGCTTCTAAAATATTATACTCATCTTTAAAAATCTCAGCCAAAATCGCACGGTTAATTTCGATATCATCTACAACCAATATCGTTTTTTTATCCATCTTAACCTCCATACCTATCTAAAAAATGCCACATCTGGCATACAACCAATTACAACCCTGTATTACACATACTTCTCAATACAATTCAGTATCTCCTCCTGAACAGGCTGAATATTTTTCAAAATCTCCTTTGCCTGCTCCGGCTGACCTGCACGAAGCAGCCTTACAACTTCAGCATATGCCTCATATATCGGCGTAACGGAAAGATTTCCGGCTGAACCCTTAATTGCATGTGCAACCTCTATCACATCTCCATAATTATCACTATCAAAATCCGGATTAACCGTTGATTTTTTCATCATATCCAGAAATTTAAACAGCATTCTTTCATAAAGCGAAGCATTCCCCATAAGACGCTCTACACCCTCATCAACATTTACACCCAGATTTTTCAGTTCTTCAAGTAAATTCATCAATAATAACTCCTTCCGTTTTTATTTTGAAACCGTGTCTCATTTTCTTATGTTTTTTATAAAAAAGTTTATTATATAACTTTATCCATGGTAACATAGCCCTGCATAACAGGCTTATTATCATGGATAAATACTTTATTGATGCAAAAAATCACTACATTATCATTATATGAATGCAATTATAAATTGTACGTTTAAAATTATAACAAATAAATTATAAATATCCTTATATATTTTAATATAAATGCCTGTTTTTGTCAACAAAACAGGTTTAAGCACGGAAATTTTCCCAATTAAAATTTTATTGCCAGCGCTATCATTACAGCCAGATAAATCGTCACAAAAAAGCAGGCAATATAATCCCGCTTGCAGTACTGCAACGGCTTCATTTTTGTTCTTCCCTCTCCCCCATGATAACATCTGGCATCCATAGCCAGCGCCAGTTCATTACTCCTTCTTACTGCGGATACAAAGAGCGGAAGTATAATCGGCATCAGCTTTCTCAATCTTGCAAGCAGCTTCCCTTCCTTAAAATCAATTCCTCTCGCCATCTGCGCTTTCATAATTTTGTCAAGCTCCTCTACGAGAATCGGCACAAAACGAAGTGCAATGGACATAATCATTGCAAATTCATGTACCGGTACATTTAACTTCTTCATCCAGCCTAACATTTTTTCCAGACCGTCAGTCAATGCATTGGGCGTTGTGGTATAAGTCATCATACTGGAGCCAATAATCATAAATACCAGTCTCAGCCCAAGATACACAGCGGATACCAGCCCCGCCTCCGTAATCTTAATAAATCCCCACTGGAATACAACTGTAACACCCTTAACAGTGAACAGATTTACCACAACGGTAAACAAAATAATCATTGCCAGCGCCTTTAAGCCCTTTAAAATAAACTTAAGAGGCACCTGAGACAACCTGATATATACTGCCAGCACCAAAAAGGCTGCCAGATAGAGAAACGGATTTCTGGGAAAAAACAGGGTTATCACATAAACCAATGTAAAGATGATTTTAACCCGTGGGTCCAGGCGGTGGATAACAGAATCCGTATTATAAAATTGTCCAATTGTCATATCCCTAACCATAGCTTTACCCGACCTTTAACTTCAGCAATTCCCCACAGATATCTGCCCGTCTGCAATTTGTTATGTCCACGTCAATTCCCACATTTTTCAAACCATGCAGAATTTTCATTCCCACTGGTACATCAAGTCCTATCTGCTCCAATCTTTCTACCTGCTCAAATACCTCCCAGACAGCCCCATCCATACATTTTCTGCCCTGCTCCATAACAACTACCCGGTCTGCATACTCCGCAACCTCTTCCATGGAGTGGGAAACAATCACAATGGTTATCCCCTGCTTATCCTGTAAATCCTTTAACATGGTGAGCAATTCTGCGGCTGAGAGCGGGTCCAGACCCGCAGTAGGCTCATCCAGCACAAGATACTCCGGCTGCATCGCCAAAATACCTGCAATTGCCACCCTCCTCTTCTGTCCTCCCGACAGCTGTAACGGTGATATATCATAAATGGTATCCGGTAATCCCACCGCATTTATCGCCTCATAGGCACGTTTTTGCGCCTCTACCTTTGGAATATCCATATTTTCCGGTCCAAAGCATACATCCTTTTCCACGGTTTCCGCAAACAGCTGGTATTCCGGATACTGGAACACCAACCCCACCTTCTGCCGTAATTCCTTAATGGAAAAATCTTTATCTGCAATGTCCTGTCCGTTAAAATATACATTTCCTTCCGTGGGCAGGCAAAGCCCGTTCAAATGCTGCATCAACGTAGATTTACCGGAACCGGTATGTCCGATGATTGCAATAAATTCGCCCTTTCCTATTTCAAGATTCACATTATCCAAAGCAATATGCTCATCCACAAAGCCTTTATTATACACATAACTGACATGATTTAAGAGAATCCCCTCAGACAGGGCTCTGGTATTGGAATCTCTCTTTGCATCATCCGTCCCTTTATGATTCTCCCCGGAATTTTTTCGGTTCTGAACCATCATTTTCCCAATATTGGCATACTTTCTGCACAACAGTCCGGTCAACTCCTCCTCATTCTGAAGCCTCATAGCCTCTTCTTCTGAGATAATTTCCTGCCCAGCCAGAAAATTCAGATACTGATAAAACACCGGAAGGCTCAGACCGCACTCCTCCAGCATCTGTTTTTTGGCAAAAATCTGTCCCGGCGTACCTTTATCCATTACCCTGCCATCCTTCATCACAAACACCTTGTCTGCCCATAACACTTCATCCATATGGTGGGTAATCAATATAATTGTAATTCCTTTTTCTTCCTGCAGACCCTTTGCCACAGCAAGCATCTGCCTCCTTCCGGCAGGGTCTAACATGGCAGTCGCCTCATCAAAGATAATGCATTTGGGCTCCATGGCAAGGACTCCGGCAATCGCCACCCGCTGCTTCTGCCCGCCGGACAGATGATTGGGAGACTGGTTCCGGTATTTTTCCATCCCGGTATCTGAAAGGGCTTGTCCCACACGGTTCCAGATATCTTTAGTGGGTATGCCAAGGTTTTCCGGACCAAAAGCCACATCCTCCTCCACCAGATTCGCCACAATCTGGTTATCCGGATTCTGGAACACCATACCTGCAGTCTGGCGGATTTGTAAACGCACTTCTTCATCCTCTGTGTCCATGCCATCCACAATTACCTGCCCCTCTCCCGGCAGCAGCAACGCATTCAGATGTTTTGCAAGAGTCGATTTGCCGGAACCGTTGCGGCCTAATATGGCTATAAATTCCCCCTGTTCCACATCAAGGGAAACACCATCCAATGCCTGTATGAGCTCCGCCACATTTCCCTCATCATCTCTTCTGAAATATTCAAATGTGAGATTTTTGATATCAATCAGTTTCATCTGTGTTATCCTTCTATTGTAATTTCCTGTTTTATATAATCACAATATGTACTGTCAGCATATTTCTGTTCCGGTTTCCGAACAACAGCCCAGGAAAAGGAATATCCTTCTTTTCCTGGGCTAAACCTAAGCTTATATCTATTTACTCACCTAGCAGTTTCTCCACGGAAGCAAGCTTCACGCAAAGAGTAAAAATCTTTGTAGCCTCTACCATCTCTTCCACTGTCGGGAAAGTAGGTGCAATACGGATATTACAATCCTTCGGGTCATTTCCATAAGGATAGGTTGCTCCTGCCCCGGTAAGAACCACACCAAGTGCCTTACACTTTGCAACAATAGATTTTGCACATCCCGGCATGGAATCAAATGAAATAAAGTATCCTCCTCTCGGCTTAATCCAGCTTCCGATTTCCAGTCCTGTAAGCTCGGAATCTAAAGTGTTAAGCACAGCCTCAAACTTAGGACGAATCAGCTCTGCGTGTTTTTTCATATGAGCCTTTAAGCCATTTATATCCTTAAAGAATCTTGCATGGCGCAACTGGTTGATTTTGTCATGTCCGATAATCTGTGTTGTCATAAACTTCTTAATATACTCAATATTTTCAAAAGAGGTAGCAATTGCAGATACACCAGAACCAGAAAAGGTTACCTTTGAGGTTGAGCCGAATATATAAACCATGTTCGGATTGCCCGCCTTTTCACACTCATCCAGAATGTTTAATATTTCATCCTGAATATCCTCATATATATGATGGACACAATATGCATTATCCCAGAAAATACGGAAGTCCTCCGCAGCAGGCTTCAGGTTTGCAAACCGTCTTACCACTTCATCTGAATAGGAGATACCTGTCGGATTGGAATACTTTGGCACACACCAGATTCCCTTTACAGCAGCATCATTATTCACATACTCCTCTACCATATCCATATCCGGTCCATCTTCCTTCAACGGAATGTTAATCATTTCAATTCCAAACAGCTCCGTAATCTTAAAATGTCTGTCATATCCCGGAACCGGACATAAAAATTTAACCTTATCCAGCTTACACCACGGTGTAGAACCATTCACACCCATAAGCATGGAACGGCACACGGTATCATACATGATATTTAAGCTGGAATTACCACATACGATTACATTGTCTTTTTTTACTTCCAGCATATCAGCCATCAGCCGCCTGCATTCACCAATACCATCCCAGTCTCCGTAATTTCTGGTATCATTTCCCAGCTCAGTCCTCATATCTGACTCGCTGTTAATCACATCCAGCATCGGCATAGATATTGCCAATTGGGAGGCACCTGGCTTTCCTCTCGCCATATTAAGGGAAAGTCCCTTTGCCTCTGCTGTCTTAAATTCTTCCTCTAAACTCGCCTTTAATGTTAAAAGCTCTTCACGACTCATATCCTTGTATGCCTTCATAATGTATCTCTCCTTATATTTAGATATAAAATTGCGTCCAACTTATTCATTTTATCACACATTCCTCATTGTTTCTACCCCGTAATGCAACAATAGGGAACTGTAAAACAGTCCCCTATCTGATAAATCCCAATTATACCCTTATACTAACTCGATGATAACTTCCATAGCAGCATCACCCTTACGTGGTCCAATCTTAATGATTCTTGTGTAACCACCGTTACGGCCTGCATACTTAGGACCATACTCATTGAATAACTTCTCAGTTAAATCAACCTTCTTGGTTCCTCGCTTCTTACCAGCAGCTTCAGCCGGCACCTCAACAACCGGATAAAGAACCTTTAACATCTGTCTTCTTGCATGTAACTTTGATGGCTTATCCTTCTTTACAGTCTTTTCAACCTCGTCATAAACGGTAACCTTCTTACCATCTACAACTTCCTTGATTCTCTTGCCATCCTTATCCTTCTTGGCAACCTTGGCAGTTACGGTAACCTCATCATAATTATCCTTTTCTTTAACTGCCATTGTGATTAAGCTCTCAGCAATCTTGCGGATTTCCTTTGCTCTTGCCTCTGTTGTCTTAATCTTACCATTGTATAATAACTGTGTAACCTGGTTACGAAGTAATGCTTTTCTTGCCGCCTGTTTCTTTCCAAGCTTTCTATACATTGCCATGATGTATTTCCTCCTTCACTTTGCTTACTATTATTCGGCTTAAGTGTTTCCTTTTTACTCTTCTCCAGTATTCAGAGATAAGTTAAGCTCCTTTAATTTGTTCAGGACTTCCTCTAATGACTTCCGTCCCAAATTACGAACCTTCATCATATCCTCTGGAGTCTTATTTGTTAACTCTTCTACCGTATTAATACCTGCTCTCTTTAAGCAGTTAAAGGAACGAACAGATAACTCTAATTCATCAATGTTCATTTCCAATACTTTTTCTTTCTCATTATCTTCTTTCTCTACCATTACTTCTGCTGATTTCGCATTTTCTGATAAATCAATAAATAAATTGAGATGTTCACTTAATACCTTTGCTGCTAAGCTTACTGCCTCATCCGGTGCCAATGTACCATTGGTATACACATCTAAAGTAAGCTTATCATAATCGGTAATCTGACCAACACGCGTATTCTCAACTGTAAGATTAACGCGCTCTACTGGTGTATAAATAGAATCTACTGCAATCACATCAATTGAAGTATCTTCCTTCTTATTCTTATCCGAACCAACATACCCTCTACCCTTGGTAATGGTAAGTTCCATGTCAAATCTCGCCTCTGAACCACTTAAAGTAGCAATCACTAAGTCTGGATTCAAAATTTCGATATCGCTATCAACATGAATATCTGCTGCGGTAACTACACCTTCGCCAACATACTCTATATAAGCCTGCTTTGGCTCATTTGAGCTGCTGTTATTCTTAATGGCTAATTCTTTGATGTTCATGATAATCTCAGTCACATCTTCCTTAACACCTGGTATAGAACTAAACTCATGTAAAACGCCTTTGATTTTTACATAGCTTACGGCGGAACCTGGTAATGATGATAACATAATTCTTCTCAAAGAATTACCCAGTGTTGTACCATAGCCTCTCTCTAAAGGTTCTACTACAAATTTACCGTATCTGTTGTCTTCTGAAATCTCTGCGATTTCAATTCTTGGTTTTTCGAATTCAAACACGCTAGGAACCTCCTTAAAAGTTTTACAATGCCTCTCATAACTTTATTGGAACTGCAAGCTCGATTCCGCTAAGGCTCCATCTCGCTCGGGCTAAACGCCCTATACATAATTTTCCAAAACAGCTTATTTGCAAGCAGGCCTGCATAATCTGTTTTGAAAATTATGTGCAGTTCTAAATAGTTATCGAACATTACTTAGAATATAACTCGACAATAAGTGTTTCATTTACAGGAACATCAATCTGCTCTCTTAATGGCAACTCTGTAACGGTACCACAAAGATTTTCCTGGTCAGCTTCCAGCCATGCCGGAACCAGTCTTCCACCAGTCACTTCCAAAATGTCCTTATATCTCTGAAGAGACTTGCTCTTCTCTCTGATTTCAATCTTATCTCCAGCTTTTACTCTGTAGGATGGAATGTTAACACACTTACCATTAACTAATACATGCTTGTGGTCAACAATCTGTCTTGCTTCCTTACGTGTTCTTGCCAAGCCTAAACGGAATACAACATTGTCCAATCTGCACTCTAAAAGAATCATTAAGTTTGGACCTGTCAAACCTTTCATTCTCTCTGCTGTTGCATAAAGATTACGGAAAGGCTTCTCCAATACACCGTAGATGAATTTTGCTTTCTGCTTCTCGCGAAGCTGTAAGCCGTACTCACTCATCTTTCTATTTGCTCTGACTAATTTTCTATTTGATTTCTTATCAATTCCGAGATACATTGGCTCCATGCCTAAAGATCTGCATCTCTTAAGAACTGGGGTTCTATCTACTGCCATCTAACTGTACCTCCTATTACACTCTTCTACGTTTTGGTGGACGACAACCATTGTGCGGAACCGGTGTCACGTCACGAATACTAAGTACTTCCAGACCTGCTGCCTGAAGTGCACGAATTGCAGCTTCACGACCAGAACCTGGTCCCTTAACCATAACGTCAACCTTCTTTAAACCGTGAATAAGAGCTGCCTTCGTCGCAGTCTCTGCTGCCATCTGTGCTGCATAAGGAGTAGACTTCTTAGAGCCTTTAAATCCCAATTCGCCAGCACTTGCCCATGAAAGTGCATTACCTTCATTATCGGTTAATGTAACAATTGTATTATTAAAAGATGACTGAATGTGTGCCTGTCCGTGTTCAACATTCTTCTTAACACGCTTCTTCGTCACTTTTTTTGTAACTTTAGCCATTAAACTTAACCTCCTGTTAAATATAAACGAATCTTATTTCTTCTTATTTGCAACGGTTCTCTTTGGACCCTTACGAGTTCTTGCATTTGTCTTGGTCTTCTGACCACGAACTGGCAAGCCCTTTCTATGACGGATTCCACGATAACATCCAATTTCCTGTAAACGCTTGATGTTCATAGCGATTTCTCTACGTAAATCACCCTCTACCATCTGTGTCTCATTGATAATCTCACTGATTCTCTTAACCTCATCATCAGTCAAATCACGAACACGGGTATCAGGATTAACATTTGCTTCTTTTAAAATACGCTGAGATGATGGAAGTCCAATACCATAAATATAGGTAAGACCGATCTCAACACGCTTTTCTCTTGGTAAATCTACACCTGAAATACGAGCCATTGTGACTGTGCACCTCCATAATTAATACTTTTTTCTTGAATGTCTGGATTCCCTAACCATCAACGTATCCGTATGTATCGCATACGGGTGAAATGCATACGTCTTTGCTTCAAATCCATTCTATTGATATGTTGCATAGGCTAATGACAACCCATGCTACAGCCGCTTTCTAAAATCATCTTCTATACCAATAATGATAATATAGAAGGAACTTCACACTGGGAATACAGTGCTACTTTGGTTAACAAACTTCGAGGGGTCTTTAAGATGGGCTATCATCTAACCTTGTCTCTGTTTGTGTTTAGGGTTCTCACAGATAACTCTGATACTACCTTTTCTTTTAATGACTTTGCACTTATCGCAAATTGGTTTTACGGATGCTCTAACCTTCATTAAAATCTCTCTCCTTTCAAAACAGTGTCATCAGACGTGAATACATCTGCCGTGTATTCCCTGCCCGCCGACCTTTTCTGTAAAAAGTCCGCTACGAATATCTATTCTATCATCTTAATTTATTCAATGCAAGCAAAATTTTCTTATATTTCCAAGTTTTTTTCTGTTTTTCCAATTTTTTTTAAGAAAATTCTACTTTTCTCTCCATTTAATCCTTCCTTTTGTCAAATCATATGGAGATAATTCCAACGTAACCTTATCCCCCGGCAAAATTTTAATGTAATTCATTCTCAGCTTTCCACTAATATGTGCCAATACTTCGTGCCCATTTTCCAGCTCTACCTTAAACATGGCATTCGGCAATTTCTCAATTACAGTTCCCTCAATTTCAATCACATCTGCTTTAGACATATATAAATCCTCCTGTTTTAAATTCCAATCGACTCTATGCATCCTGCACTTTTTTGTTCATTTCTATATTATAGTGCAATTCCGGGAGCCTGGGACAGAATTTCCGGCTCTCCCTCTGTAATCAGTATCGTATTCTCATAATGTGCAGACGGTAAACCATCCTCTGTCACAACGGTCCAGTCATCATCTTCCCAGTATACATCATATTCACCCAGATTAATCATTGGTTCCACTGCAATCGTCATACCAGGACGAAGCTTTGCGCCCCGCCTCAAGCCTGCAAAGTTTGGAACCTCCGGGTCTTCATGTAGCCTGGAGCCTACTCCGTGACCTATCAGGTCTCTGACCACGGAATATCCATGGGCTTCTGCATGCTTCTGGACTGCTCTTCCAATATCAACTACATGATTACCTGCAACAGCCTCTTTCATACCCTCAAAAAAACATTCTCTTGTTATCTTTACCAGTTCCTTTATCTCATCGGATACTGCCGGCATAATCAAAGTTCTTGCCGCATCAGAATGATATCCCTTATATATTACTCCTGCATCCAGGCTGACAATATCATCCTCCTGGATAATGCGGTGTTCATTTGGAATACCATGCACCACTTCCTCATTGATTGACACACAAATAGATGCCGGGTATCCGTTGTAATTCAGGAAAGACGGGATACATCCATAGCTTCTGATAATCTCTTCACCTATCCGGTCTACCTCCAGTGTAGACATTCCTGGCTTTACACGCTTTGCCAGTTCATCATGGGTGATGGCGAGAATTCTTCCCGCCTCACGCATGAGTTCAATTTCTGCTTTCGATTTAATTGAAACTGCCATTCTTATTCACCTAAAATTTTAACAATTGCCTCAAAGACATCCTTCATATCAACGGTTCCATCCACCTCACGGGTAATGCCCTTGCTGGTATAATAATCAATTAAAGGCTGTGTCTGCTCATGATAAACAGCAAGTCTGTTTTTAACAGTCTCCGGCTTATCATCATCACGAATAATCAAATCTGCTCCACAGGTATCGCATTTACCCTCTACCTTGGTTGGGCTGTATACAATATGATATGTTGCTCCACAGCCTACACATGCACGTCTGCCGCCCATTCTGTTAATAATATTTTCATCCGGCACTTCCACATTGATGGCATAATCGATGCTCTCACCAATTGCAGTCAATGCCTTATCAAGCGCCTCTGCCTGAGGAATTGTTCTTGGGAATCCATCTAACACATATCCCTTTTCACAATCAGGCTCTTTAAAACGGTCCATTACTAAATCAACCACCAGCTCATCCGGTACTAAAAGGCCTTTATCCATATATTCCTTTGCCTTTGCTCCTAATTCTGTACCATTTTTAATGTTGGCACGGAAAATGTCTCCAGTTGAAATATGCGGAATTCCATATTTTGCAGCAATCATTTTTGCCTGTGTACCTTTTCCTGCTCCAGGCGCACCTAACATAATAATCTTCATAACCTATCCTCCATAAATTTTTCGCTCCATCTCGGTGTTCGTTTCTGCTCTGCTCCATGAACGCACCTCGATTCCGCTCCGCTTCATCTCGGTGTTCGTTTCACCTAAATAGCTCCGTCTTCCTCTATGAATGAACGCACCTCGATTCCGCTCCGCTCCATCTCGGTGTTCGTTTCACTCACATAGCTTTCTTAGAATGCCTGTAACTGCAAGCAGTTACAGCATTCCTTCGAAAGCTGCGTTCATTCAATGCGACAAACCGCAGGGATACAGCGTACTGTTTTCCTACGGTTTTATATACGTTCATAATAGTAAAAATATTAGTCATTCAAGAATCCTGAATAATTACGAACCAGCATCTGGGACTCCAACTGCTTCATTGTCTCAAGAATAACACCTACAATGATGATTAAAGATGTTCCACCAAAGGATACATCCGCCTTAAACATTCCGTTAAAGAAAATCGGAATCAAAGCTACAATTAACAGTCCTGCCACACCAATTAACACAATATAATTCAGAATCTTATTCAAGTAATCCTGAGTTGGTTTTCCAGGCCGGATACCCGGAATAAAACCGCCGCTCTTCTTCATATTATTCGCAACTTCCATCGGATTAAAGGTAATAGAAGTATAAAAATATGCAAAAATGATATTTAAAAGAATATATATAATAAGTCCAACGGACGCCCAAGGATATTCCGGATTAAACCAGTAATTCTGATTTAACCCCTGCAAAATCTTCTGCCATGTTGTTCCCGGAGTTATATTAAATAAATTAATAATAATCGCCGGAACGGATAACAGCGATGATGCAAAGATAATCGGGATAACGCCGGCAGTATTTACCTTAAGGGGAATATAACTTGACTGTCCTCCAGCCATTTTTCTTCCCTGAACCTTTTTAGAATACTGAACAGGAATCCTTCTCTCTGCATCCTGTAAAATAATTACAAGAATTGTCGTTCCGATAACAACTGCCGCAATCACACAAATTGCAATTACAGCCTGAACAATATCCTTGTTTTTTACAAACATTTCATACAGATTAGCAAAGTCAGATGGCATACGGGATACGATATTAATTAACAACACAATTGAAATACCATTTCCGATACCCTTATCTGAAATTCTTTCACCTAACCACATAACGATACAGCTTCCTGCTGTTAATGTTAAAATAATTGTTATAATGGTAAAAATATTGGAATCACCCAATGCTCCCTGTCTGGAAAATCCAATTGCCAGACCTGCACTTTCAATAACAGCCAGACCAACAGACACATATCTTGTAATCTGGTTCATTTTCTTCTTGCCATCTTCACCATCCCGGTGCATTTCCTCTAACGCTGGAATTGCAATGGTTAAAAGCTGCATAATAATGGATGCTGTAATATATGGCGTTACACCCAATGCAAATACTGACATGGATAAAAATGACCCACCCGTGAATGAATCAATAAAGCTATAGGAAGCTCCCACTACACTCTCCAGGAATTCCTTCACCTGGGACACGTCAATGCCAGGGATTGGCAACTGACTTCCCAGACGAACTACTACTAAAATCCAGAATGTATATATGATTCTCTTCCTTAACTGTTCAATTTTGAACGCATTAACTAAGGTTTTGAACATATTACATCACCTCTGCTTTTCCACCAAGAGCCTCGATTTTTTCTACAGCAGAAGCGCTAAAAGCATTTGCCTTTACAGTAAGCTTCTTTGTTAATTCACCATTTCCTAAAATCTTTACGCCATCCTTAGGATTGCTAACGATTCCGGCACCGATTAATGACTCAACAGATACCTCTGAACCCTCTTCAAATGCATTAAGAGCGGATACGTTAATAGCAATGATTTCCTTTGAGCTTGGACATGTAAATCCTCTCTTTGGAAGTCTTCTATATAATGGCATCTGACCACCTTCAAAACCAGGTCTTGTTGCTCCGGAACGAGCCTTCTGTCCCTTATGACCCTTACCTGCAGTCTTACCATTTCCTGAACCATGGCCACGACCTTTTCTGAAATTATCGCTGTGCTTAGAACCATCTGCTGGCTTTAATGTAGATAAATTCATTTACGTGCACCTCCTTATCTCAATTTTATTAAATCTCTTCTACCTTTACTAAATGTCTAACCTGCTGAACCATTCCCTTTGTAGCAGCATTGTTAGGAAGCTCAACTGTCTTATTCAGCTTTCTAAGACCTAATGCTTCCAATGTCTTTTTGTGCTTTGGAACTGCTCCAATAGGAGACTTTACTAAAGTAACCTTTACTTTATCTGCCATTTTTTAAATCCTCCTTAACCTAGAATCTCTTCAACAGATTTTCCGCGAAGTCTTGCAACTTCCTCAGGAGTCTTTAAGTTTGAAAGTCCATTGATTGTAGCTAACACTACGTTCTGCTTGTTATTTGAACCTAAAGACTTAGTACGGATATTCTTGTATCCTGCTAACTCAAGTACGGAACGTGCCGGACCACCTGCGATGATACCGGTACCTTCTGGAGACGCTTTCAAAAGAACGGATGCACTTCCGAACTTACCTGTCCAGTCATGAGGAATGCTTCCATTATCATTAATTGGAACTTCTACCAAGCTCTTAATTGCATCTTCTTTGCCCTTACGAATTGCCTCTGGAATCTCGGCTGCTTTACCGATACCTGCACCTACATGACCATTTTTGTCACCTACAACTACAAGAGCAGCAAATCTCATGTTACGTCCACCTTTAACAACCTTGGTTACACGCTTGATGTTAACAACTTTTTCTTCTAATTCTAACTGACTAGCATCAATAATTGTATGCTTCATAAATTGTTTTCCTCCTTATTAGAATTCGAGACCAGCTTCTCTTGCTGCATCTGCTAATGCTTTAACCTTACCCTGATATATAAATCCGCCTCTATCAAAGACAACAGTAGTAATACCCTTTTCCAATGCTCTCTTTGCAATTACTGTACCTAAGTAAGCAGCTGCATCTACATTATTTGTCTTCTCTAATTCTGCCTTAACTTCCTTCTGAACTGTTGAAGCAGACACTAAAGTATTTCCAACTGTATCATCAATAATTTGAGCGTACATATGATTATTACTTCTGAATACAGCTAAACGTGGTCTCTCAGCAGTGCCACTAAAGCGGTTACGGATTCTTAAATGCTTTTTTGCGCGAACCTTACTTCTTGACTCTTTATTAATCATCTATCTCACTCCTTTAATTATTTCTTACCAGTCTTACCAACCTTGCGTCTAATCACTTCATCAGCATACTTAATACCTTTACCCTTATAAGGCTCCGGTGCTCTCTTCTCTCTGATTTCAGCAGCATATTGGCCAACTTTTTCTTTATCAATACCTGAAACGGTGATTGTGTTACCGTCTACCTTAGACTCTAATCCTTCCGGGTCCTCCATCTCTACCGGATGAGAGTAGCCTAAGCTGAGAACTAATTTCTTTCCCTGCTTAGCAGCTCTGTAACCAACACCATTTACTTCTAATACCTTTGTATAACCTTCGGTTACACCGATTACCATGTTGTTAATCAGGGTTCTTGTAAGACCATGTAAAGATTTCATCTTCTTCAAATCGTTAGGTCTTGTTACAATAACCTGGTCACCCTCAAGCTTAATGTCCATTTCCTCAGGTAAAACTCTGGTCAGTGTACCCTTTGGTCCTTTTACAGTCACTTGATTATTTTCTGCAATATCAACAGTTACGCCTGCTGGTACAGCGATAGGCATTCTTCCGATACGTGACATGCCGTTACCTCCTTAATTATATAGAACTGATTATACAGTCCGGTTATTTGTTTATCTATATTATTTTTGTTAAATGTTTTTTAATAACATCCACTCTACTAAATTCTACCTTTCTACTAAGCTCACCTCTGGTTCGCTAAGTATTCAGGCATCATTAAGTATCGGGATGGACTTGGTTTCTCTGCCTCGGCAACTACTAAGTGTTTATCACTACGCTTTCGCATAATCCACTGCATCCACTCTACTAAATTCGAACTTCGCTTTGCTCGTTCTACTCTGTATACCTTTCTACTAAGCTCACCTTTGGTTCGCTAAGTATTCAGGCATCATTAAGTATCGGGATGGACTTTCGCACTAACCTCAAACTGCGCCTTCGGCTTGTTTTCGCTAAGTGCTCAATGTCACCATACAAAAGCCAGTACTTCGCCGCCAACCTGGGCTTCACGAGCCTGCTTGTCAGTTAACACACCCTTGTTTGTAGAAATGATAGCAACACCTAAGCCGCCTAATACCTTAGGAAGCTCATCCTTGCCAGCATATACACGAAGACCTGGCTTAGAGATTCTCTTAATACCAGTAATAATCTTCTCATTCTTATCCTTACCATACTTTAAGGTAATACGGATTGTCTTAAATTTACCTTCTTCAATTATATCAACAGCTTTGACATAACCCTCTTCTAAAAGGATGTTAGCAATTGCTTCCTTCATCTTTGAAGCAGGAATATCAACTGTATCATGTTTAGCAGTATTCGCATTGCGAATTCTAGTAAGCATATCTGCGATTGGATCTGTCATTGTCATTTACCTCCTTCAAAAATTTTACCAGCTTGCTTTCTTAACGCCCGGGATTTCACCCTTGTATGCTAACTCACGGAAGCAGATTCTGCAGATTCCGTATTTCTTTAACACTGAATGTGGACGTCCACAAACTTTACAACGAGTATATTCTCTTGTAGAGAATTTCTGTTTACGCTGCTGTTTAACAACCATTGCTTTCTTAGCCATGAATCTTCCTCCTATTATTTCTTAAATGGCATACCGAATAAGGTTAACAACTCACGAGCTTCCTCGTCAGTCTTAGCTGTGGTAACGAAAATAACATCCATACCTCTAACCTTATCTACCTTATCATACTCGATTTCAGGGAAAATCAACTGCTCCTTGATACCTAAAGCATAGTTACCTCTGCCATCAAATGCGTTTGGGTTGATACCTCTAAAGTCACGGACACGTGGCAATGCAAGATTGATTAAACGGTCTGCAAACTCATACATTCTCTCGCCTCTTAAGGTTACCTTACATCCGATTGGCATTCCTTCTCTTAACTTGAAGTTCGCAATCGACTTTCTGGCGCGGGTAACAACTGCCTTCTGACCAGTAATTGTCTCTAAATCCTGAACTGCTGAATCTAAAAGCTTATGGTTTTCCTTAGCCTCACCAACACCCATGTTGATAACGATTTTTTCAAGCTTTGGAACTTCCATAACATTTTTATAACCAAATTTCTTAGTCATAGCGTCTTTGATTTCGCTATTGTACTGTTCTTTTAATCTACTCAACTTCTGTGGCCTCCTCTCTTAAATTAGTCAATCTTTTCTAACTTACCGTTCACTTTAGCCACACGAACCTTGTCTTTCTTCTCGCCCTGGAAACCGATTCTAACTGGTTTTCCCTTGTGAACATACATAACGTTAGATATATCAATAGGTGCTTCCTTCTCAATGATACCACCCTGCTGGTTTGTCATACTTGGTTTAGAGTGTTTAGAAACCATGTTGACTCCCTCAACTAATACTCTATGGTTTTTGGTATCCACTGATAAAACCTTACCGGATTTACCCTTGTCTTTACCAGTGATAACCTGAACTAAGTCATCTTTTTTAATCTTACTAGTTGCCATCCTGACACCTCCCTATAAAACTTCTGGTGCTAATGAAACGATCTTCATGAATTTCTTATCTCTAAGCTCTCTCGCTACAGGTCCGAAAATACGGGTTCCTCTTGGATTCATATCATCCTTGATGATAACAGCAGCGTTCTCATCAAACTTGATGTAAGAACCATCCTTACGGCGTGCGCCCTTCTTTGTACGAACAACCACAGCCTTTACAACGTCACCCTTCTTTACAACGCCACCTGGTGTTGCATCTTTAACAGAGGCAACGATGATATCACCGATGTTCGCATATCTTCTGGTTGAACCGCCTAATACTCTGATGCAAAGTAACTCTTTTGCTCCGGTATTGTCAGCAACTTTAAGTCTTGTTTCCTGTTGAACCATTGTCCTTGCCTCCTTGATTATTTAGCTTTCTCTACGATTTCCACAAGTCTCCATCTCTTGTCCTTAGATAAAGGTCTTGTCTCCATAACTCTTACTCTATCGCCGATATGACATTCATTGTTCTCATCATGAGCTTTTAATTTATAAGTTCTCTTCACAATCTTACCATAAAGAGGATGCTTAACATTATCTACGATTGAAACAACAATTGTCTTATCCATCTTATCACTTGTTACTAATCCTACACGTGTTTTTCTTAGATTTCTTTCCATTGTCTTTGCCTCCTTCCAAGATAATTAAGCATTAGCCTTTTCTGTCATAATAGACTGAATTCTGGCAATATTTCTTCTTACCTCTTTAATTCTGCTTGTATTCTCTAACTGGTTAGTTGCATTCTGGAATCTTAAATTGAATAATTCCTTCTTAGCAGCTACTAACTCTGCGTTTAACTCTTCCACATTCTTAGCTTTTAACTCTTCACGATATTCCTTAGTTTTCACTGCCTGCACCTCCTTCTAAATCTTCACGGGATACAATCTTGCACTTAACAGGCAACTTATGAGTTGCAAGTCTTAAAGCTTCCTTAGCAGTCTCTTCCGGTACACCTGCAATCTCAAACATTACACGTCCAGGCTTAACTACTGCTACCCAGCCTTCCACATTACCTTTACCTTTACCCATACGAACACCGATAGGCTTAGATGTATAAGGCTTATCAGGGAAAATCTTAATCCAGACTTTACCGGTACGCTTTACATAACGAGTCATAGCGACACGGGCTGCCTCAATCTGGTTTGATTTAATCCAAGCCGGCTCCATTGCAACGATACCATATTCACCGTTGCTGATTTTGTTACCTCTGGTAGCCTTACCAGCCATGGAACCTCTGAACTGCTTTCTATGTTTTGTTCTCTTAGGCATTAACATTATTTATCGCTCCCTTCCTTGTTGTTCTTAGTTGGAAGTACTTCACCATGATAAATCCAGGTCTTAACACCAACCTTACCATAGGTTGTGTCAGCCTCAGCAAAACCATAGTCGATATCTGCACGAAGTGTCTGAAGAGGAATGGTTCCCTCGCTGTAGAACTCTGTACGAGCCATATCAGCACCACCTAAACGTCCAGAAACAGAAGTCTTAATTCCTAATGCGCCGGTCTTCATTGTTCTGCCCATGCAGGACTTCATTGCACGGCGGAATGAAATACGGTTCTCTAACTGTGCTGCAATATTCTCAGCAACCAACTGAGCGTCTGCATCCGGCTTCTTAACTTCCTTAACGTCTACCATCAACTTCTTATCTGTTAACTTGGCAACCTCTTTCTTGAGTGCCTCGATTTCTGCGCCACCTTTACCAATTACAACACCAGGCTTTGCTGTGTAAATGATAACTTTCAGTCTGTCAGATGCTCTCTCGATTTCGATTTTAGAAACCTGAGCACTGTAAAGTCTCTTCTTAAGGAAGGTACGAATTTCATTATCTTCTACCAAGTTGTTTGCAAATTCGCCATCCTTTGTATCAGCATACCATCTGGAATCCCAATCCTTGATGATACCGACTCTCAAACCATGAGGATTTACTTTCTGTCCCATTATTTGCCTCCTTATCTTTCATCAAGCACGATTGTAATATGGCTTGTTCTCTTCTCAATTCTATAAGCTCTACCCTGTGCTCTTGGTTGAATTCTCTTCATTGTTGGTCCCTTATTTGCATAACACTCTGCAATATAAAGGTTCTCTGCCTTGTAATTTTTGTCTGGATAGTTATTCTCAGCATTTGCAATAGCTGACTTTAACAACTTCTCTATTACACTTGAAGCATATCTTGGATTGTAAGCTAAGATAGCAAGTGCAGTCTGTACATCCTTACCTCTGATGGCATCTAAAACGAAACATGCTTTTGTTACAGAGACTCTGGCATAAGAAATCTTAGCTGATGGTCTTGTATCCTTATTTGCATTTCTCTCTCTTTTAATCTGGGATCTATGTCCTTTTGCCATGGATGAATCCTCCTTTCAAATCTGATTATCTAAGTTTTGATTTCTTTTCGTCCTTGCCATGTCCTCTGTATGTTCTGGTTGCAACAAACTCGCCGAGCTTGTGTCCTACCATGTCCTCAGTAACATATACAGGCACATGTCTTCTTCCGTCATAAACTGCAATTGTATGTCCTACGAAGCTAGGAAAGATAGTAGAACGACGTGACCAGGTCTTGATAACCTGCTTGTCATTACTAGCATTCAAAGCATCGACTTTCTTAAGCAAATGTTCATCTGCAAATGGTCCTTTTTTAAGTGAACGAGCCATAGGTCAAACCTCCTTATATTATTTAATACTCTTACCATCTCTGGTTCTAACGATCATCTTATTTGACTGCTTATTCTTCTTACGAGTCTTAAGTCCAAGTGCCGGCTTGCCCCATGGTGTACATGGACCCGGACGACCGATACTGGTCTTACCTTCACCACCACCGTGTGGATGGTCGTTAGGGTTCATTACAGAACCACGGACTGTAGGTCTGATACCCATATGACGCTTACGTCCAGCCTTACCAATGTTAACAAGGCCATGTTCAATGTTACCAACCTGGCCAACCGTTGCACGGGCAGTGATTGGAACCATTCTCATCTCACCTGACGGCAGACGAAGGGTTGCATACTTGCCTTCCTTAGCCATAAGCTGTGCAGAGTTACCGGCAGAACGAACAAGCTGTCCACCCTTTCCCGGATATAACTCAATGTTGTGCACCTCAGTACCAACCGGAATTGCCTCTAACGGCAGGCAGTTACCAACCTTGATTTCTGCATTGGCACCATTCATAACCTTATCTCCAACCTTTAACCCTACAGGAGCTAAAATATAAGCCTTCTCGCCATCAACATAGTTGATTAATGCGATATTTGCTGTTCTGTTTGGGTCATATTCGATTGAAACAACAGTTGCCGGAATATCGTCTTTTCTTCTCTTGAAATCGATAATTCTATATTTTCTTCTGGAACCACCACCATGGTGTCTAACTGTAATCTTTCCCTGATTGTTACGACCGGCGTTCTTCTTTAAAGAAGTTGTAAGGGATTTCTCAGGTGTGCTCTTTGTAATCACATCGAAATCCAAACCAGTCATATTTCTTCTGGAAGGTGTATATGGGTTGTATGTCTTAATTCCCATTTTCTTTCTCCTTTCAAATTGCATTTATTATCACGCTTGCTTGCGTATGAATTATTATACTTTTTCTTATTAGGATGGGCTTTCGCACTAACCTCAAACTGTGCCTTTGGCTTGTTTTCACTGCTCGTCATGCTTTCGTTTCATTCACAGCATCCACTCTACTAAATTCACGCTTCGCCTTTGGCTTGTTTTACTCTGTATACCTTCCTGCTAAGCTCACCCTTGGTTCGCTAAGCATTCAGGCATCGCTAAGTGCTTAATGCCTATAACCCCTCAAAAATCTCAATATCTTTGCTGTCAGCTGTCAGCTGAACGATTGCCTTCTTAGACTTAGCAGTTCTTCCGTAAACCATTCCACGTCTCTTTTTCTTACCATCAAGATTCATGGTGTTTACCTTGGCAACCTTTGTTCCCTCGAACATCTTCTCAACAGCATCCTTAATCATAGTCTTATTTGCTTCCGGATGAACCTGAAATGTGTATTTCTTGTCAGCCATAGCATCCATAGACTTCTCAGTAATGATAGGTTTCTGAATTACGTCATAATATTTGATATCTGCCATTATGCGTACACCTCCTCGATTGCTGCTACTGCATCCTTAGTAATGACTACTGTATCATACTTAAGAATATCATATACATTGATTGTGTTCGTCAAAGAAGTCTTAACATTAGGAATATTTCTGGCAGATAACATCACATTCTTATCATTATCCTTTGTTACCACTAATGCCTTTGCCACCTCAAGGTTATTGAGAACCTCCACAAACTTCTTTGTCTTAATCTCATCTAACTTAAGCTCATCTAAAACGATGAATTTTTCTTCATTTACCTTAGAAGTCAATACAGACTTAAGAGCTCCTGCTACTTCTTTCTTATTCAACTTCTTAGAGTAATCTCTTGGCTTTGGTGCGAATACAACTCCACCACCAGTCCACTGAGGAGCTCTTGTAGAACCCTGTCTTGCATGACCTGTTCCCTTTTGTCTCCAAGGTTTTCTTCCGCCTCCACGTACTTCTGAACGTGTCTTGGCGCTCTGTGTTCCCTGACGCTTGTTTGCCAACTGCGCTACAACTGCCTGGTGAACTAAATGCTCATTTATTTCTACACCGAATACGGCATCATTTAACTCTAACTTGTCAACTTCTTTACCTTCGATGTTGTAAACAGCTACTTGTGCCATTCTAAATTCCTCCTTCCTACAGATTACTTACCGCTCTTAACGGTCTCTTTAATCATAACCAATGACTTCTTAGGTCCCGGTACAGAACCCTTTACCAGGATAACGTCATTCTCTGCATCTATCTTAACAATCTCTAAGTTCTGAACGGTAACTCTTACAGCTCCCATATGACCTGCCATTTTCTTACCCTTGAAAACCTTACCCGGGTCAGTTGCACAACCGTTAGAACCTGCATGACGATGGTACTTGGAACCATGAGTCTTAGGACCTGTATGCAAGCCGTGGCGCTTGATACCACCAGCAAATCCCTTACCCTTTGACTTAGCAGTTACATCAATCTTATCGCCCTCAGCGAAGATGTCTGCCTTGATAACGCTCTCTCCAGCAACGTATTCGGAAGCGTTGTCAACTCTGAACTCTCTGACAAATTTCTTAGGGGTGGTATTTGCCTTCTTGAAGTGTCCAACCTCTGCCTTACCAGCTCCATGCGGATTTCTGATAACTTTCTTACCTGATACATCCTTTGTTGTAATCTTTTCCTTTTTCTCTCCATATCCAACCTGGATTGCTTCATATCCATCATTGTCAATGGTCTTAACCTGTGTTACCACACAAGGTCCAGCCTGTAATACGGTTACAGGTGTCAACACACCGTCTTCATTGAAGATTTGAGTCATTCCGACTTTTGTAGCTAAAATTGCTTTCTTCATTAAAATTTCCTCCTAATTAATCTACAGCGGATTGCCTTGGCAATCATTCTAAATTTGGCTTTCGCCCATTAGGTTTTACTGTACTTACATATTAAATGTTGCTCTGTGAATTTCCGATTCACTGCTGCTTGCTTTACATCTTCTTATTATAGAAGTTATATACAAGCAGATTATTTTGTTTTCATCTTTACATCGATGTAAACACCAGCAGACATATCCAATTTCTGTAAAGCATCAATTGTCTTCTGGGTTGGCGCAATCACGTCAATTAATCTCTTGTGGGTTCTCTGCTCAAACTGCTCTCTGGAATCCTTGTACTTGTGAACCGCTCTAAGAATTGTAACTCTCTCAATCTTAGTAGGCATTGGTACAGGACCAGAAACCTTTGCACCTGTCTTCTTAACAGTATCAATGATGTTTGCTGCAGCCTGGTCGATTAACTTGTGATCATAAGCCTTAAGTGTAATTCTCATTACCTGGTTTGCCATAAAAAAAGCCGCCTCCTTTTCGCACTTATTTAATAGGTACGACAAGCGGTGACTGTACACTCTCCCGTGTGTGTCATATTTTGAAGCATTTTACAATATAACTTTCACACGTCATCTCCATATTATGGATGGTTATTCGTACAGTGACTTGCCGTCAGTTTCTTAACTTGACATTCGCTCCACGGAAAAACCTGCCACAGTGGGCAGCAACCTCACGCTTCCCAGCTATCAATGTCACAGCAAGTGCTAGTATAACGCATGTTTCAAGGGATTGCAAGCCCTTTTTTCATTAAATTGTACTTTTTTTCGTACAAGCTATGCCGCCCTCCCCTGAAAATCTGCAGCTATAGGCTTATTCCCTTATAAATGCGGTATCTGTTGCAGGAACTCCGCTTTCATCAGACACATACCGTTCCACTCTCATATGCAGGTCATATTTTTCCCGCAGCTCCGTAATTTTTGTCATCATTGGTGATGCATGGTGCGCATCAATTGAGGACTGGTCTTTCCAGCTGTCAATTAAAAGCACTGTTTCTTTATCTTCCATTGGGAAAAAGTACTCATACCTGAGATTTCCCTCTTCTGCACGAATGTCACTGACAATTCCACTTGAAACCATTTCTTCTGCAAACTTCTTCGCATTTCCATTCATGCCACTGTAATAGATATTTACTGTAATAGCCATATGCTTACCTCCTTCAAATCCTGTTTTCTCTGGTTACCTGCAATATAATTATAACTCCAAACAACTACCTTAATTCCGAGTATCTTCCTTTCTCTCCAAGTAAATCACACCGAGCTGATAGTAGCCCTGCATCGCCACCTGGTCCATATTATCCATCACCTCATTTACAATTGTCTGAAATTCCTCATCCGTCAAGGTTATTTCCGTGCGGAGCACCGCTTTGTTGCCAAGTGATAATTCCTTTTCAAGTGCCTCTGCAATCATATCTGTTTCGTAATACCGTCCAGCCAGATGATAATATTCAAATTCATCAGTATCAGCTGAATACTGTCCTATACTCTCATCACAGAGATACCGGTTATCCTCCTTTAGCATCAGTCCTGCCACCTCATCGGACACATTCAAAAAAACATTCTTCATATCCTGTCCATCATTGCTTGTCACATCCACCACACACCATTTTCCGTCAATCTTAACCTTGTTCCATGCGTGATTCTGATTTCCGTTTAAGGTTCCGGTTACAACAATACTCTCAAGTCCCATTTCCTGTGCCAGCAATTTAAATGCACCGGCATACCCAAGACACACGCCCCTATGGTTGATAAGAGCGCCATATGGTGTCATAGAATCGGTAAACGCTCTCTCACCTGCCTTGGTCTGCTCCGCCGCTCCCACATCATAAGCTACATTATCACACAGATAGGAATTGACAGCCAGCACCTTGTCCACATCTGACATACCTTCTTCCATAAGCTCTCCCGCCACAAATTTCACCTTTTCTATAAGCTCCCGCTGCTTTCGCTCTCTTTCTATGGCACTCTCTTCATAGGAAACAGACACCACTTCACCGGATTGGGAAATGGTCAGCTGCTTCACCGCCGGAATAAGAGGATTTTGAAAATATGCCTCATAAAATGCATCCGTCAGCGCTTCTTCATCCGGTCTTTTCTCAAGCTCCTCAACAGTTATGGATTCCATTCCCTTCAGCAGACAGGAAGCAAGATAGCGGCTCAGTTCTGTAGTTCCGTCCGGATTTTCCGCAAAATCCTTTCCACTTATCACTGTCTTCCCATCTTGTTTTTCCCCAGCCTGCCCAAAATCTCCTTCGGTATCCTCATGGCTGCCTTCTTCCTGTTCGGCATCGTTTTTGCCGTTAAACCCACCTTCTGTATTACTCTCCTTCGCCGTCTCAGACTTTACCATAACCTCTATATCCGAAAGCATTCCCGTCATCTTGCTTTTCAGCACATTCTGACGTTCCCATAACTCCTCCAGAGCTTCCGGATAGGTATCCCGGTCAAATTCCTCCACATAGAAAGTGCCTTCAAATTCAGTCCCTTCAATCAAATAAGGAATCGCCAGCATTTCTCTGGGAGACTCCTCTAAACAAGTAATATTCACAGGCTCTGCCTCATCAATACTATAGCGAATCAAATGTTGTGCCATTGTCCCGTCACAAAGCCGAATCCACTGGTACCTGGACAATAAATCTATGCTCTTAACAATTTTTGAAGAAAGATTTTCACCCTCTGGCGCTTCTTTACAATAAGGAAGGCGCTTTGCCATATCCGACTTTAAAATCAGATTACTTATCATAGAAGTTCCCTCTTTTCCCACAGCAATTACACCATAGTAATATTCCCTATTCTCCATATCATACAATGTGCGAAACTCCTGATTCATAATATCTCCCGGCTCTGTTTCCGACTGCCAGCTGGTATCCGTCGTTTCTGCAATAATATCGCAGTCCTGGTTAAAACCGCTGATTGTATCTTCCTCCGTTAAACAAGCTGCGGAAACAATCAGATATCGCTCTGCATTCTCCACCGACTCCCACGAAAATATACCAGTTCCATATTCTGATACTTCAAACCGGAAATTCTTCGGAGTATCCAGTTCCCCTTTTACTGTAATCTCCGTAATTTCCGGCTCTGCAAGCTTCTTCCCTGTCTGCAAATCCAGCCATTTCACCAGATACATTTTTCCCAGATTACCCCAATCCTTGTTCTCCTCTTTTTCAAACAAATAGTAATCGGAATGCTCAAATTCACGTAACAGTGACTTACTGGCATAAATCGTAGACACATTTAAAAGCGAATATTTGGGCGGTGACAGCGAAAGGGTTTTCTGTTCTTTATCCCAGTCATATTGGCAGTAAATCTTATTATCAAGCGCTTCATCCTGATAAAGCTCCACTGCATCGTCATAATACTCTATCCCAAGTGCTGCAAAATCCATTTCCACATCTAACAGGATGGATTCTGAACGCCCATATAAAAAATCATCATTTTCTATTTCCACGTCATCCTGACTGCTTACCGTATTCTTTTCTTCTCCATTTGCATTACCGTTCTCTTCATCTGACAATCCACATCCCGTACCCTGTAATACCAATAACATCAGCAGCAGACCGCAGAATCCTTTTATTATCCGTCTCATATCCTTTTCCCTGTAAATTTTTATACAATTTGTTTTTATAATGTAATATAAGCATCTGTCACATTTGCAATTTTCATAAGAATCTTTATTTTACTCCCCATAGTTTTTAATTAAATCCTTAATATACGCTGTCATTTCCCTCTCAGATACCATTTCTCCCTTCAAATAATAATGAAGCTCTCCCAAATCAAATGCTGCCAAAAGATATTCCTCTCCGTCTGCTGCTGTTTTCCCCAAAAAGACCTCTGTTCCCTTTATATTTTGTGGCTTCATCTGATATAACAGCTGGTTTCCTGCAAGCTTTACCGTTCCGGTCTGCACCACAATTCTTCCCTGTCCAACCTCTACCTCTGTTACCTCAGCTTCCTTATCAAACACATAAAGATAAGAAGATTTATAGTTTAAATAGGAGTTCCGCTCCTCCCCAAATTCTTCTTTCCGTTTCTCCAAATAGTCACTTCCTTCATCCGGGGAAAACTCTGTCACCAAATCCGGATAAACAACCTGCATATTCCATTTCCATACACCAGTCAGAATTAGACAAATCACAGCAAATATGATTATACCATACCGCCATTTTCTTAAATTCCATTTTTGTAATTTCTGTTCTTCAGAAAGCATTTTAACCCTGGAAATGGTTTCTGCAAGCAAATCCTCTGACGGGTGCTGTTTATCCATAAATGATTTATAATTCCCTTCCATCTCCAAGCTCCTTTCCTAACTTTCTGCTTAAAAGTTCTCTTCCTCTGGCAAGCTGTGACTTAATCGTTCCCTCTTTCCGCCCCAGACATTCGCTTATTTCTTTAATGGATAATTCTTCATAATAGTATAAATGAAAAACAACCCTATATTTTTCCGGCAGGCTCTTTACAGCTGCATACACTTTCCATTCCATTTCTGACTGGCTGTTTTCTTTGTCTGCTACAAGTTCTGTTTCAAGCGGAAGCGTCTTGTGTTTCATCCAATTCATTCTGTGGGTCTTTCCGCAGTTTACCGTAACCCTTATTAACCAGTTTCTGATATATTCCTCACTTTTAAGTCGTTCTTTATATTTTACAAGACGCAGAAATACTTCTTGAAAAATATCCTCTGCGTCCTCTATGGTATTCCCGTAAACCAGAGCAATCCGGTACACCATATCTCCATATTTCTTTATAACCTCTTCAACATCGAACTCTTCCGTATCCCTCAATTTCATTCTCCTGTTAATTTAGTACACCACATCTTCCGGTATTCCAGTTAAATGAATTGTAGCATTAACAAGAGAACTTTTCAATTCCAACAAAATTTTGTTGTGTTAAAATTCTTTTATTCTCAACTTATTAATACTCGCTATTTTTCATATAAACATCTCCAAGTATACCATCATAAAAGGTTAACTTGATTTCCTGCTGGCTATAATCCACCTCATAACTGATTATTTTTAAATTTGTTTCCTCATCTCCATATTCTGATGTCGGTTCTCCATATGCACTTTTTACATCCTCAAGTGTAGATACTCCAGATTGGATTCCTTTCGGTAAAATAAAGGTCATGTCATTACCTGAATTATAATTCTTGGCTATCGAAATTCCTGTAATGGTACATGCGGAATAAGAAACCGGACTGTCCGTAAAATTAATAATATCTGCCTGCATATCATAATCCCCATTATTAAATGTTTCAAAAGGCACATATGTATAGGCATCCAATTCTTCATTTTCATCCCCGTCATATATCCATCCCTTTGCAGCCAAATCACTGAAGTCCATCGGAATTTGATACAATTCTCCATTAATTATAATCTGATAACTGTACAAATCATCTGATATTTCACCGGCAGCAGCACCCTCTGTCTTAGCAGCTTCCGTTTCATTGCTTTCTGTACTTGCCTCTGTAACCACGCCTTCCTCTGTTGCTTCTGTTGTTGAAGCTTCTGCCACCTCTGTTGTGTCAACGTCACTTTCTTCCACTAAATCCGCTTCCGCTACTCCATATGGCTCAACCTCACTTGATTTTCCACAGCCTGCCAGGCAAAGCAGCATAAAAATAATGCAGCCCTTTACTAAATTTTTCTTTTTCATATGCGTTCTCCTTTTCTTAAAAAATAATTTCACATATAAATACTCAGAAAATCTGTAAAAGGTTGCATTTTTTATTTTTTCTTCTGATTGTACCGTTTCAAAAGCTCCGCAATGTAATGGCCGATGCACACAAACAGACCCATAACTGCCGCATAATCCATCAGGAAAAATATCAGCGGTTCTTCAAAATCAAAGAATACAAACTGGATTTTCAGGAACATCTACCTCCGGTTTTTTGGCTTTACCAATTTTTCTTTTCCTTACTGCTGTCGTGCTGTTTTTTCCGCTCTTCCACCATCTTTACGAACCACTCCACCATGTTTGGGTCATAATGGGAGAAGAATGCGCTTGTTTTTGTATCCAGCTCTGCAATGGCACCCATATCCTCGTCTGTCAGTGAAAAGTCGAAAACATCCAGATTCTGAATCATTCTTTCCTTGTGGGTTGTCTTTGGAAGCACGATTACCCCTCTCTGGATATTCCAGCGGAGCATAACCTGTGCCGTTGTTTTGCCATATTTATCCCCAATCTGCTTTAACACCTTGTTTTCAAAAAGTCCACCACGACCTTCCCCAAAAGGCGCCCATGCTTCATGGGCAATATGATACTTGCCCATCCATTCGTTATCCTCTGTGCGCTGGTTTAAGACATGGGTCTCAATCTGATTAATCATTGGTGGAATTCTGGTAAAGGAAGCTAAATCCACCAGTCTGTCCGGGTAGAAGTTGGAAACGCCGATTGCCCGCAGCTTCCCTTCGTCATACATATCCTCCAATGCCCGGTATGCGCCATAATAATCATTGAAGGGCTGGTGGAGCAGCATTAAATCCAGATAGTCTGTCTGAAGCTTCCGCAAAGACTCTTCAACGGATTTCCTTGTCTCTTCATATCCGTAATGCTCCACCCACACCTTGGAAGTCAGGAAAATCTCTTCCCGTGGAATGCCACTCTTTTTCATGGCAGAGCCCACCTCTTCCTCGTTAAAATAAGACTGTGCAGTATCCAGGCTGCGGTATCCCACCTCCAGTGCATCCATCACGCACCGCTCACATTCATCCTTTGTCACCTGGTAAACACCATATCCGAGAACCGGCATTTTCACTCCATTTGATAATGTTACATATTCCATAATGATTCCTCCATATTCTTTTACAGTTATGAACACTCAGCAGCAACATCTTAGCCTCTTACCATTTTCTATTTCTGTTCATCCACAGGCGGCACCATCTCCGCATAGGCCTTCAGCATATCCGGTGTGCTGGTGTAGTAACGTTTGTTTTTGTTGAGTGCTGCAATTTCTTTCATTTCCGCATCATCCAGGCTGAAATCAAACAAATCAAAATTGGCACGGATATGCTCCGGATTTTTTGAGCCCGGAATTACCACGTTCCCACTCTGAATATGCCAGCGAAGGATAATCTGCGCATTGCTCTTTCCATACTTTGCCGCCAGCTTTGAGAATACCGGCTCCTCAATCAGTGTCTTATCTCCATGGCCCAGAGGGTACCATGCCTGGATAACCATATTTTCCTGAGCCAGAAATGCTTTCAATTCCTGTTCCTGGGAATACGGATGTACCTCCGTCTGCAAAACAGCCGGCTTTACTTCACAAACATCCAAAATTTCCCGAATCTGGGCAGGTGTAAAATTAGACAATCCGATAGCTCTGACTTTTCCGCCTTTGTATGCCTGCTCCATCAGCTTGTATCCGGCAATGTAATTTCCGGCAGGCGGATGAATCAGCAGCAGGTCAATATAATCTGTGTCCAGACGTTCCAGAGTTTTCTCTACCGCATCCGCCTGCTCATAAAAGGACGGCCACAGCTTGGTTTCCAGAAAAATCTCCTTCCGGTCAATGCCAGATTTGTGAATTGCACGGCCCACCGCTTTTTCATTCACATAGGCATTGGCTGTGTCAATCAGACGATAACCTGATTGCAGGGCGCTGGTTACAGAAGCCTCTGCTTCGTCAGGGCTTAACAGGAAGGTTCCAATACCAGCCATAGGCATATCTACCCCGTTATTCAATTTAATATATTTCTGTTCACTCATACTTACATCTCCTCTTCTTTTTTATATTTTTATTATAAATGTGTTTGCATCCCAGCAGAAGTTCCTTCTGGTTTTTCAGTACACACCTTTGGGTTATATCCTTGAATTTCTGTGCAAATTTTATTGTATTTGTTGTCTATTTTTATCCTCTACAATTTTCGAGCCGCCAAACACTTCCGACATCTCCATCTGATTCAATGCCTCATCCAGCATCTGAACCTCCTGTGCTGTGAGCTTCACTTCCGCTGCGCCTGCGTTTTCTTTCAGCCGGTCCAGCTTACGGGTACCGGGAATCGGAACAATCCAGGGCTTCTTGCAAAGCATCCACGCCAGAGAAATCTGAGCCGGGGTTGCACCCTTATCTTCCGCCATATGCTGCAGCAGAGCAAGAAGCGGCCGGTTCTTTTCCACCGCTTCATCCGTAAATTGCGGCATATTGCTGCGGTAGTCATATTTTGAATCAAACTGCTCGCCCTTTCCATACTTGCCGGTCAGAAAACCGTTTGCCATAGGTGAAAATGCCACCAGACCAATACCCAATTCTTCCAATACAGGAAACAGGGCTTCATACTGCCGCGCCATCATGGAATAGCGGTTCTCCACGGCAGTCACAGGACAGACGGCATTGGCACGGCGAAGATATTCCTCATTTGTCTCCGAAATGCCCCAATGCAGGATTTTTCCTTCCTTTATCAGTTCCGCCATGACCTCCCCAACGATTTCCGGCTCTACTGTTGGGTCAATCCGGTGCTGAAAATACAAATCAATATAATCTGTCTGCAGACGTTTCAGGGAGCCTTCTACAGACAAACGGATTACCTCTGGCCGGGAATCCGGAATTAAAGGGTGGTTTACCGCCGAACTGCTCATATCAAAATGAATACCGAACTTACTGGCAATCTGCACATGGCTGCGGATTGGCTTCAATGCCTCCCCTACCAGCTCCTCGTTTATATGCGGATTATCCTGCGTTCCGTAAACCTCTGCCGTATCAAAAAAGGTGTACCCTAAATCATAAGCGTTGCGAATCATCTGAATGGTTTCTGCCTTTCCGGTGGGAGCACCATACGCATGGCTGAAGCCCATACAGCCCAAGCCTATAGAAGAAACCGGAAGGTCTCTTCCCAGTATTCTCGTTTCCATATTTCCTATACCTGTCCTTTCAAATTTTTCCGGAAAGCGCCTTTGCTTCGCCACTGTCCGTTGCCATTCCCACATACTCCATGCCATACATTCCTGCAAAGCGGCTCATGGTATACTCAGCCTTTTCCAGCATCCATGGTTCCGGAGCAGCACCCTGGAATAGAAATACAAATTTTCTTCCCTTTAACGCTCCTGATGACACCGGACCGTAAAAACGGTCAATCAGGTTCCGTACCATTCCGCTCATATTGTGCCAGTAAACAGGGGAACCGATGACAATGGTGTCTGCCGCTTTCATCCTCTCAACAATCTCTGTAAACTGGTCATCCTCAAAGTGCTGCCCATAACCGTACACCTTATAATCTACCAGGTTCAGTGTCTGATACGCTTTGCCATCCATCAGCTTTTCTGCCAGCTCTGCAGTATTTCCATTTTTATTTGGACTGCCATTGATAAATAAAATACTCATTTTTTAAATCCTCCTTGTAAATAAATTCTTTGTTATATAATGTTTACTTAAGAGTGTTTACTGACCGGAAAATACCTCCGTCAGGAAACTGTCATAGGCATCAAACCAGTTTTCCCGATAGCCAAACCCATGAGGCCGGTCATCCAGCTGCAGCCGTTCCACCCGTACTCCGGCGGCTTCTACCGCATCTGCATTGGAAAGAAACTGGTCATAAAACGGGTCCCGGGTTCCGTAACAGTAGAAGGTGGGCGGCAGGTTCCCGGCACGCAGCATTTCCACATCCGTGTTGCCTACACTTAAGCGTCCATAAAAGGAATAAATCATTCCGTCGGCTGCGGCATCAGCGGAGACCTCATCCAGGGAATCCAGAACATAATCTGTATCCAATGCCGTGCCATTTACCAGTCCGTCAAAATTCAGCAGCATTTCACCTGCCAGAATACCGCCAGCCGAAAAACCCATGACGGCGATATCATTTTCATCCATTCCATATACATCTGCATTTTTGCGGACAAAACGGACAGCACGGGCCAAATCCAGGGCTCCTTCCTCCTGGGTATATGGGCGCAGCCGGTAATTGACGACAAAGCTCTGATAGCCCCTGCCTGCCAGTTCCTCGGCAACCGGTGTTCCTTCATTTTCATCACTGCGGTACTGAAAAGCTCCTCCAGCGCAGATTAACACTGCCCCTTTCACTTCTATTCCTTCCGGCACAGGAAAGCTTACCAGATATGGGCGGAAATCCGGGTCATCCGAATAGCTTCCATTATTTTGTGTGTACTCGGTTATTGCCGGAACATTACCTTCTTCCCATAAATAGAGCGTCTGACTGTTATGAGAATCCGCAACAGCACTTAATACTGTATTGCCATTCCCAGTTTCCGGCATCTTGACCTCCGCATTGATTCCAAGGCCTTTCGCCCATTCCATAACCGTTTCCCCGCTTTCTGCTACATCATTCCGGGATAAAACCAATTCATTTCCCATCATCAAAGCCCCCGGCTGCAGTTCAGAGATGGTATCCACTGTACGGGAAGCACTGCTTCCGCCATGGGTAATAAACGGAATAATCGTCTTTGCACCAAAATCATATTCCTCCAGAAAGGAATAGATTGCCATGGGCATATCTCCCCACCAGTTGGGATAACCCAAAAATACATATTCATACTGTTCAAAATTCTGCACATGCGTGGCTAATTCAGGTCGAAAATCTTCGTCCTGTTCTTCTGCCGCCTGATTTACCAGCAGGTCATGGTCGAGCGGATAATCCTCCACCGTTTCAATGCGGAATAAATCTCCTCCTACCGTCTGCTGAATCAATTCTGCAACATACTCGTTATTACCCAGCTTTTCACCGTCTTCTACGACAACACTGGCACCGGAAACAGCGTCTGTCCCGTCCACATCCTCCGGCACCGAAAAATAGGCAATCAACACATTGGAGCTTACCGTCTGTGGTTCTTCCGATACTGGTGCATTGCCTTCATCTGCGACAGGCGATTCTGTCCGGCTGTCTGCCAAGGCACCTGCCCCGGAAGTCCCGGCGCTGTTGTCAGTTCCACAGGCTGCAATACCCAGGCTGAGAACAGCAGCCAGCAAAAGAGCAATCATTCGCTTCATCTTGTATTTCCTCCTTTTCGATTAATATTTATATAAGCAATTGCTATACTATCTTTTATCAAAAACGTAGTTGTGCAAAATTCAAGGTTCTTTAGTTGGAAGTTTATCGGGAAAACAGCCATCCCATAATTTCTTCGTCATAAGCAAACAGACCGCCTCCACCATGTTCATTGGACATGCCCCGGTCCGTAAAATACGTATGCTCCTTCACATCCAGTACCAGCAGCTCGTCAATTTCCGCATCGGTCAAGCCCTGCTGCTCGTATAAAGCATGAAAGGTATCATAAGCCTCCCGGGTAGGTTCCAGACCATAATATTCATCATTGCGTCCGATAGCAAAATACACCGGCAACCGCTGCTCCACCACGGATTCATATTTACCATCCCACTGGGAACTGACCTGAAGATAGGCGGTAAACAGCTCCGGCCGCCTGCCCATCACAATGGACATCGTCTCACCACCACCGGAAAATCCGTTGCCATATACTTTGGAAGAATCAATGTTGTATTGCTCCAGAAAATACTCCACCAATGCAATCGTCTGATTTGCGGAGGTCTCACCCCAATCGCTTAACTGCGGGGCTACAACAATCATTTCACTGTTATACTTCTGCGCTTCAAAGCCAAACTCTTCGGACTGTATATTTGCAGCAACACCTTGAAAATACAGCCCTTCATATCCCGGCAGTGTAAAGTACAGGGCATATGGTCTGCTTCCATCATAGCTTTCCGGAATATAGACATTATAGTGAATGTCACCCTCACTGACGAAATGAAACACATTGTCAATAACAAAGCCCCGGTACTCCTCCGTTCCTTCTGTAACATAACCCAGCGCACTTTTATCCGGCTTTATTTCCGTGGTTTCCCTTCCGTTTTCAGTCTGCCTTTCATCTGTTCCCGCCGGTATCCCGCTGCCGGTATCCTGAATCTGTCTGCCATGGAACAGATACCAAAACACAACTCCAAGCAGCATCACCGATACAGCTATGCTAAACAACCACTTTTTTTCTTTTTTCATGCTGCTCCTTTCCTCAACCTTTCAGTCTGCCAGCCTCTTTACAGCCCCAGGCTTTCTACCCAGCTTTGGACCTCCTCTTCTGAAACCCCGGATGAGAACCGCATCCCCTCCAGCCAGCTACCGGTTCCTGCCGCTTCCTCCAGAAGCTCACCGCTGTCTCCCAGCTCGGAAGAAGAGGAGGTGCAAAATGGAATCACTGTTTTTCCGGTAAAGTCATTTGCGGCAATGAATCCGTCCACCGGCCATGCTGCGATTCCCCACCAGATAGGATAGCCGATGAAAACAGTGTCATAGGATTCCCAGTCAGAAACCGTGGATTCCACAAGCTCCACTACCCTTGCATCCGGATTATCATGCTCATACACAACACGGCTGTTGTCATCCGTCCAGTCCAGGTCATCATCACTGTAAGGCTCCACCGGTACCAGCTCAAACAAATCTGCGCCAGCGGCAGCCGCTATATAACTGGCGGCCTCTTCGGTGTTACCCGTTGCGGAATAATAAACAACCAGAGTTTTCCCTCCTGTGGTTTCTGACTCTTCTGCAGATGCCTCCTCCGGTGCTTCCGTGGTTGCCTCCGTTGACGCTTCAGCCGAGGTTTCGGTACTGTCGCTGACGGATTGTGTGTCCGTAGTGTCATTTCCGCTGCTCTGACTGCCACAGGCAGTCAGGGTGAAAATCATTAATAAACTTAAAAATAATGCTGTCATCTTTTTCATGGTAAATCATCCTTTCTTTACATTTTTGTCTGGCTTCCCAAGACATCAGGTATACCCTTGGGGTATTTCCTTGTTTTTGTCCGGTTTCCCAAGACATTATGGGATACCCTTGTGGTGCTTCTGTTTAATAACATTCCCGGAAAATTTTCAGGATTTCTTCATGGGTCATTTTCCTGTAACCGCCGGGAGCCAGGTTGCAGGAATCTGCAATAGCCTTCAGGTCTGTGGATTCATTTACACCCAGCTCCCGCAAGGTCGTGGGAAGACCGATTTCTTTAATAAAATCCGCCAGAGCCTCCACACCGGCACGGGCCAATTCTTCTCCGGTTTTTCCTTCCTGGGGGATGCCCCATACATTTACGGCAAATTTCCGGAATTTAGGCAGACCATCCCGATAAATGTGCCGGTAGTAAACAGGATGCAGCACCGCCAGTCCCGCACCGTGATTACAGTCTAAATAAGCTCCAAGCTGATGCTCCATCTGGTGACATTCAAAATCCATCCGCTTGCCCAGCTTAATGATGCGGTTTTCTTCCATGGCAGCCTCCCACATCAGATTGCTTCGGGCAGTATAATCCTCCGGATTTTTAATTGCCACACGCAGGTCGCGGATTACGCCCCGCATAAGTGCCTCCGAAATATCATCCGACACATTTTCCTCATCCGGCTCACTGAAATAGGTCTCCATAATATGGGATAAAATATCAAACCCGCCGGACACCATCTGTTTCTTTGGAACACTGTAGGTATAGGCAGGGTCCATAAGCGCAAACCTTGGATTACACTTGGGATAATCCCTCCCGGTCTTGACTTTTTGTTCCTCATTAGTAATCACCGCACCGCCATTCATTTCACTGCCGGTTCCTGCCGCCGTGACAATCACGCCCAGGGGGAGGGGCTCAAAATCAACAATACCGGGTCTCGCCCAGAAATCTGTCCAAATGTCACCGTCATACACTGCTGCCATAGAAATCGCCTTACAGCAATCCATGACACTGCCGCCGCCCATGCCGAGAATCATATCCACCCCGCTTTCCCGCGCCAGCCTTGCACCCTCCAGCACCCTGGCATAAGTAGGATTAGCCCCAATGCCGGAAAATTCCACCACATTTTGTCCGGTCTTTTTTAAACATTCCATCACTTCATCATAAATGCCATTGCGTTTAATAGAACCGCCGCCATAAGCCAGCATTACCGTCTGTCCATAGGAAGCGGCAAGACTTGCCAGATACTCCTTTACGCAGCCTTTTCCAAAATATATTTTTGTTGCGTTTTCAAAAATAAAATTATTCATCTTCGTTCTCCTTTCGTTATATTTGTTTTTGCCAGAATGCGATTGCCTCATTAATCCAGCCTTCTGCCACCGTACCGGTTCCCAGTCCAAAGCCATGCCCCAGCCCCGGATAAGAATGAAATTCTGTGTCAATTCCCAACGCTCGCATACCATCCAGCCGCCGCTTCATGGTACGCCAGCTTGCAATTCCATCATTTTCTCCAACTGTCACAAATGTCGCAGGGTCATTTTCGCTGTATTCAGTTAAGCCGGTATACTGCATGATGACTGCGGCAGGCTGTGGAAGCGCCTCGGCACCAAAGGCTGCGGTTCCATAGGAGCCAAGCCATGCCGCCATTCTCGCACCGGCACTTCCTCCCCACAGAGAATAGCCGTCGGTGTTTACTTCCAATTCTCCGGCATGTTCAAAAATATATTGAATGGCACGGGCCAGGTCTTCACAGGCTGTCTGCGCACCGGGACGGTAAATCAAGGCAAATGCGTTATATCCTTGCTTGGACAGCTCCAGGGCATGGGGAAAGCTGTCCTGCATGGCTCCCACATAGGCAAATGCCCCGCCGGCATTGCAAATGGCAAATCTTTCGCTAGGGTTCCCCTTGAAAAAGAACAAGCCTGTATCTTCTTTTGCCGGGTCAACCGACTTTTCTTCCTCTGTATAAATGTCATAAAAAATGACGTCACCGGAGGCAGCATGCTCCCTCATATAATTTGTGATTTCCACTGTCTCCTCCGAATCAATGTTGTTATACCATGTCAGCTGCAGTTCCCCCAGCGTATCCCCGCTGTAATAACCGGCATCTACCGGAAAAATCAGCCTGCCATAATCTCCAAAAACAGGGTCCTGAATGACATCGGATATGGCTGTGTCAACGGTATACGAATTACGCATACCTGCATTGACTGTATTGTCCTCCTCAGCTTCTGTCCGGATAGTGTTAGATGGCATATTCTGCGCCTCCTGATTCTGCTTTGTTGCACCTGTATTTCCACAGGCACTGAGTATCATCATAAACAGGGCTGCCAGGATTCCCATTGCAATTACCCTTTTCATAATATATATCCCTCCTGCCATGCAATTTTCTTACCTCATTTGCTACCTATAGTATAAAAAAATCGAGACTCCCACAGAAGTCTCGATTCGTTCATCAATTTATACCCAAAGGTTATAACTATTTTATTTATGCAATACCGCCTGAATTGCCGACAGAAAACGCTTTACCGTTTCCGATGGAGCTGGAGAATGAAGCAAGCCATAAGGAATAGAATGATTCCATTCCACAGGAATGACTTTTAATAAGGGATGCACATTATCCCATGCCTGAACTGCCATCAGAACATCATTACTGTTTTCACACCGGTTAAAAACATCTACACTGTAAAAATCAAAATCCACAATCTGAATCTGGCTGTGATTCTGCCAGATATCATCCCGGAGCACATCCACATAATGACTCCAGTTCCGGTGCATCAGCATCAGACGTTCCCCATATAAATCCTGAACAGTCAGCCTGTTCTTACCGGCAAGACGATGATGGATGGACACTGCACAGCATATCGGCTGTCTGGAAATTTCAAAGCCTGCGCAGCTTCTCACATTCAACATCGTATCATCAAAAATCCCTGCGACCACATCAATATTCTGTCCGAGATTTTTCAAAATCTCCCTTGCATTTTCCGGTGTGTTTTCAAAGGGGATGAGCTGGAATTTAATCTCCGGGCAGAGCTCGTGAATCTTGGGCCAAAGCTCCACCAAAACTCCAGCCGGCGTCATAGGAGAAGTTCCGATACGAATCACATTATCCCCTTCCTGCATTGCATTCTTTGCCCGGATTACCGAATCCTTGCAATACTGAATCACATATTTTGCATCATTATACAAAGAGGTTCCTGCCTTTGTCAGCTTCAGCCCGCGATGGGTACGCTCAAAAAGCTTCACCTCTAAATCTGCCTCCAACAGATTAATCTGTTTAATCACTGCCGTAGGTGTAATGTAAGCTTGTTCAGCAGCCTTATTAAAGCTTCCGGCATCTGCAACACGGATAAACGTTTCAAGTTGAGGATTATACACCACTATCACCTCTTTTCCTTCTTAAATCTTCTGGCTTCCCCACAGTTTAGAGTATTTATCATAAACATCTAAAGCGCTGCACCTATTGTAGCATATCCACTCGAATCCGTATACATCACCGGATTTGCATTCGCATACAGATACTTATGCAGGCTCACCGGGTCATAAATGCTTCCCTGGTAGCCGTCCATGCTAATAAAGGTTCCGATAGATGGATTCATATACCTTGCACGAAGATAATATAATCCTGTATTCGCATTGTACTGTTTCCCAGTGTAGAGGAACTCGTTTTTGGTATCGCCTCTTATCTCTAATAAACTATAGGGTATTTCTCAATTATTGAATTTTCAATATTTTTACTATCAGATGACAAAGTAATAATATATCTCTTGCTATTTTCGTTCAGAAACTTAGCTCTTAAATATATATATCCTTTTTTGGGTTTTAAAACAAATTCCTCCCTACAATTAGTAATACCTATCTTATTTTCACCTATTTTAACTAAGCATTGTCCTGCTAACTCATAATCATGATATTGCTCTTGTTCTATTTTTTCCAATAATACTCTATGGCTTCTGTAATCCAACAAATGCAATTTATTATTTCCAACTATTGCCTTTGTCTCATCAGAAAAAACTTTATGGACAGTATACTTCTTCAAAAAATCGTAATCTTTTTGAACTTGCATTTCACATTCATTATAGTATAACGGTTCAAAGGCTGTATTTGTCAAATTAATACATACAAAGTTTCCTTTATATGTAGATAATACTATGCTATCATCAATCCATTCATAAATTTCTCCAAATATTTCATCTTCAAAGCCAGACAATGAAATTATCATATGCTTACCCGTTTCCACATCTAAAAGAACGATAATACTATTCTCCGGGCAATATAATAATATATTATTCTGATAAACATAGTATGAGAAAATAACTAAACCATCTATAATTTCTATAGTATCAATCACATTTAATTCACTATCTAAAATCAATACTCCTATATAACTGTTATTTATTACTATTTTATTGTTTACACAAGCCAAAAAATAGATATCATTATTAACAACGCTTATATATTTTGTTGCTGTCATTTTTACCCTCACTTAATTTTAAGTTTTTTGGAAGAATCTGCAGTTCCTGGCCTTAACTCTCCTGTTTTAGGGTCTGCTTCACCTAAATGATTCCCCGATTTATCAAACACTTCCAAATGTGCAGATTTTCCTGTATGAAATGTATCTCTATAATAATACCGATTACCTTTTTTATATACTGTCGCACCTTTAACACGTATTTTAGTTTTCTGAAATGTACCAGACCCTAAAATCGTTTCACTATCCATCGGGACACGATTATCTGTTATATAATCTGAATAAATCTTAGCCCCACTTTGCTCTTCCGCGGGAACACCATTTACTTTATCCTCTTCATCCTTCTCATTCGCTGGAACACCCGGAAGCTTATTCGTATCTTCCTCTGTTGCATAGATTGCCTCAAACAGCTGCCATGATGACAATGCCATTGGTATGGTAATCAGCCATTTTGTATCAAAATCATGTGCCGGAAATCCCAGAATTACATTTTTCCAGTCGGTCACTGTCACTGTACATTGCAGCGACATTACTGCATCTGCCATATTTTTTCTTAAGTTTGAAAATATATTTAACATTGCCTGGTTATGCAATGCGACTGATGAAGCCAGCATGACCGCAATCGTTGCAGCAACTGCTGTTTCTGCAAGATTTTTATCCGTTGCATACCCACTCGAATCCGTATACATTACTGGATTTGCATTCGCATACAAATACTTATGCAGACTTACAGGGTCATAAATGCTTCCCTGATAACTGTCCATACTGATAAAGGTTCCAGCGGACGGATTCATATATCTTGCGCGAAGGTAATATAATCCCGTATTCGCATTATACTGCTCCCCTGTATAAAGGAACTCGTTTTCCGTACCGCCTTCCTTCTCTAATAAGCTGCCGTAGGCATCATAGCTGTAGACAATATTTCCTTCCGGAAAAGCCTCTGTAATCAACGGGTTTAATACATTGTAGGTATAAGCTATGATTTCTTCTGTTACCTATACTTCTTCCAATCATCCGTCTGCAAGTACAAAAGGGGGACTTTTTTATGGTTATTTATTTTTTCGCAGCTTGCTACAATGTATATTTTTAACATTTACCAGTGTTAAATTGTCGTCAAATCAATGGAAACATTTCTAATTATCATACACATATAAATCAAATCCTATTTCAACTTCTAATTCCCCGAAATATGAAACCAATTCCGACGAAATAACCATTTCTGGTAAATACATTGGATTTCCAAAAATAACAATAATTAATGATTTCTCTACATTGTTTTTTTTACATAACTCTTTAATTTTTTCCTCTTTACCAGCTATTTTTAAAATCAAATTTTTTATAGGTCCCTCAAGCGTTTTACACCCAGCCTCTTGTTCAGATATACACCACTCACAGTGAGCATGTAAACTTTCTGGTAAACTAACATTATGCCGAATTACTTCTGGCCAATCCTTAGATTGTCGCACTTCTGATGGTGATATTCCTATTTCTTTAGTAAATTCCTTTAAATCAAAATCTTTTCCACTAAAGACCAGATTTATTTCAACATTATTTAAAAAATTCATTTCCATCATTTCTCCTGTCTAACTGCCGACTAATTATTTCTATCTTGTATATTCTCCTCTAAATTAATTCACATAAAAGCACTTTTAATATTCATTTTTGAATTGTAATGATTATTATTGATTTTTTAACCCTGTAGGTATTTGTATGGTTCCGTCTTTACTCTCCAAGTATATTTCACCCGTTTTGGTATCATATTTCATATCAAACTTTGAAACATTTTTCTTTCCTACATAATCTGCTTTTAAATCATGTGCATCTTTATACCCATGCTTCTGAGCTTGTTTATTTGCATCTTTATTATTTTTATAAGGCTTATTACTCGGTTTAGCTCCATTATTATTTTGATAAATCTTAGCCCCACTCTGCTCTTCCGCCGGAACACCATTTACTTTATCCTCTTCATCCTTCTCATTCGCTGGAACACCCGGAAGCTTATTCGTATCTTCCTCTGTTGCATAGATTGCCTCAAACAGCTGCCATGATGACAATGCCATTGGTATGGTAATCAGCCATTTTGTATCAAAATCATGTGCCGGAAATCCCAGAATTACATTTTTCCAGTCGGTCACTGTCACTGTACATTGCAGCGACATTACTGCATCTGCCATATTTTTTCTTAAGTTTGAAAATATATTTAACATTGCCTGGTTATGCAATGCGACTGATGAAGCCAGCATGACCGCAATCGTTGCAGCAACTGCTGTTTCTGCAAGATTTTTATCCGTTGCATACCCACTCGAATCCGTATACATCACCGGATTTGCATTCGCATATAAATATTTATGCAGGCTTACCGGGTCATATATGCTTCCCTGGTAGCTGTCCATGCTAATAAAGGTTCCGGTAGACGGATTCATATATCTGGCACGCAGATAATATAATCCTGTATTCGCATTGTACTGTTCTCCGGTGTAGAGGAACTCGTTTTCGGTATCGCCTTCCTTCTCTAATAAGCTGCCATAAGCATCATAGCTGTAACGGTCTGTGATTCGTCCCGCTTCGTTTGTCAGAAGCCTTGTGCTTCCATGTCCGTCATACAGATAATACCATACTTCTCCATCCTTTTCCATGGAAAGAAGCTCATCACCCCTGGTATAATAAGCGGTTTCTTTCCCATTTTCATCCGTCTCTGCCGCCACCATGGTAAGGTCTGTACTGGTATCATTGACATAAAAGATAGTATCACTTTCGTTTATGGTCTTTGACAAACGGTTTCCGGCATAATCGTAGGTATAGGATTCAACCATTACGCTGCTGCCCTGCTGGATGGTTGCCTTCGTCAGATGGTTTTCCTTATCATAAACATAATCCACCGTCTTATCTCCGGTCTGCTTTACAAGGTTTCCGTTGGCATCATAGGTGTAAATGATACTGCCCTCCGGGGAAGCCTCTGTGACAAGCTGGTTTAACGCATTATAGGTATAAGTGGTTGTTCCTTCGGCAACTTTGATTTCTTCCAAATCCACATCTGCCAGCGTGGAGATATCACCTTTAACGGAAGTCTCTTTGGAAATACGGTTGCTTGCTTTGTCATATGTAAATTCGTTAGTTAAACGGTTCCCATCCCTCTCTATGGTCTCTTTTACAAGACGGTTTAACCTGTCATATTTATAGGTGGTTTCCGTCTCCACACCACTGTTTACCTCTGTGATGGTGAGACGCTCTCCTGCTTTGCCCAGCCCATAGCTGTACCGGGAAAGCTGTACACCATCTGCATTGGTCACACATTCTTCCTTTAACCGCTGGCAGGCATCATAGGTATAGGTTGCCACATTGCCGTTTGGATAGCGGACTGCACTGCGGTTTCCTAATTCGTCATACTCATATACCGTCGCCCTGCCGTTCCGGTCAATAATTCTGGTTATCCGGTCAAGGAGGTCGTATTCATAGGTGGTCTTTCCAAAACCATTGTCGAAGGTTTCCAGCCTGCCTGCCGCATCATAGGTATAGGATAAGGTATTGCCGTTCACATCGGTCTGGCTGGCTAAACGTCCATACTTATCGTATGTGTATACCATATCCCCGCTCTTATCTGCCACTTTCACTAGCTGTCCCTTGTCGTCATATGAGTAGGCGGTCTTTTCCGTTCCAACCTTCTTTTCCGTCATGCGCTCCATTTCATCATAGCTATAGGTGGTTACGGTTCCTGCATAATCCTTATATTCCGTTACATTTCCAGTTTCATCATAGCGGTACTCCATGGTCTTCCCAAGAGCATTGGTTACAGTCTGTACCCTTCCCACCGCATCATAGGCATAGCGGGTCACATGTCCATTGGCATCCGTCACCGTTATGAGATTGCCGTTTCCGTCATAACCATAGGTGTAGCTGTTTCCATCCGCATCCGTTACCTTCGTCAGGCGGTCTGCCCCGTCATATTCATAAATCGTCTCATTGCCATTCTGGTCTTCCTGCCTAGTGACACGGTTACGGGCATCATATTTGCTTGACACGCTGTTCCCGTCTGCATAGATGGTTGTGGTAATGTTTCCGTTATCGTCATATTCATAGGAAATGGTATTTCCTTTGGCATCTGTCCGGCTGGTAAGCCTTGCTGCCTCGTCATAGGCAAAGGCAGTGACATTACCAAGGGCATCGGTAATAGAGATGTTACGGTTTCTCTCATCATACGCATAGCTTGTTTTTGCCCCGCTGGTGCTGGTCTGTTCCGTGATGTTGCCTGCGGCATCGTAAGCATAGGTTTCCCTTGTGCCGTCGGCATATTTCTTCTCGGTCATCCGGTCTAACTTGTCATAGGTCATAGTGACGGTCAGTCCGTTCCGGTCTGTGGCGGTCACGTTGTTGCCGTTGGCGTCATAGGTGAAGGTCTCAAAGGTTCCGTCCGGATAAGTGGTCTTTTCCATGTTTCCCATATCGTCATATGCATAGGTAATCCGTCTGTCTTTGGCATCCACCGATGCGGTCTGGTTGCCGTTATCGTCATACTCATAAGCTGTGACATTTCCGGCATTGTCAATGCTCTCGGTGATTTCCCCTGCCGCATTATAGCTGTAATGGCTGGTAAAGGTTACCGTTTTCCCGTTTTCTTCCCGGCTGATGGTGACGCTGGTTACTTTTCCATTTTTATCATAAGTATAGGACGCACTTTCCCCGGCACCGTTGGTGGTGGAAGCCACATTTCCGTCACTGTCATAGGTTATCCGCTGGTATTCCCCGATGGAATCCGTAAGACCGGTCAGCTTTCCGTCTGATGTATAACTGTAGACTGTTTTATTTCCATTTGCATCCTCCACGGAAGAAACCCTGCCCTTATCGTCATACTCCATTGCCATGACCGTCTTGTCTGCCATCTGGACAGAAGAAACAAGATTTTCCTGTGTATAAGTACTCTTTACCTTTGTACCGTCTGCCGCTGTCACCTCCGTAACATTGCCGGAAGCATCATAGGCATAACTGGTGGCATTTCCGTTGGCATCGGTAGTGGACAGCAGGTTGTTATATTTATCATAGCTGTTTGTGGTCTTATTGCCGTAAGCATCTACAGTCTGTAATACATTTCCATTATCGTCATAGGTATAAACAGTCGTGTTGCCCCTGCGGTCTTTCACGGACTGGGTCCTGCCCTCCACATCATAGTCATACTCTATCCGGTTTCCGTCTGCATCAATGGTGGCAACAAGCCTTCCGTCGTCATCATACTCAT
>ENA-OYZN01000055-OYZN01000055.1-human-gut-metagenome-genome-assembly--contig:-NODE-55-length-84619-cov-13.662031_pt1 | contig 84619 bp, 72 predicted proteins | sample MGYA00243294_ERZ653483 | MGnify/ENA primary metagenome ERZ653483 (study PRJEB26926, sample SAMN06165155) | human gut metagenome | biome: ENVO:00009003; feature: ENVO:2100002; material: ENVO:00002003... | reverse complement strand
CGAGATAGGCTCCGGTCTCGTGGGCTCGGAGATGTGTATAAGAGACAGACCTTAACCATACCCATTTCCTTTAAATTTCTGGGCATCTACTATCCCAACATTCAGAATAACTATATTGTCATGTGCATTATTTTCATACTCTGCGGTTTACTCGCCCTCTGGATTATCTATTACCTGCGCAGAATATTTCGGACCGTGATTGCGGAGGACTGTTTTGTGGAAGAAAATGTTACTGCATTGAAAAGAATGGGCATCTCCAGCTTTGGTATCAGTCTTGTAACACTAATCCGCCTTTTCTTTGTCGTAACACCTGCAACACTGATTATTATACTTGTATTTTTCATTGCCGGTTTATTCAGTCTTGTGCTGGCGCAGGTGTTTGCCCAGGCAGTATCCTATAAACAGGAAAATGATTTTACCATTTGATTGACATGAAAAGACAATACAGGCATCAACATACATTCCGGAATTGAGAGGTGATACATTATTATGAAAATTATTGTGAATTTAGATATTATGATGGCAAAACGAAAAATGGGACTGACAGAGCTGTCTGAAAAGGTGGATATCACCATGGCAAACCTTTCCATCCTAAAAAATAACAAAGCAAAAGCCATACGTTTTTCCACTCTGGCTGCCATCTGCAAGGCATTGGACTGCCAGCCCGGAGACATTTTAGAATTTGAAGAGGAGGATGAAAATAATGAATAATTTTTCTTTTTTATGGAAGCTGTGCGTTGTCTATGGCATCTGCTATCTGTTATTTGCCTACCAGAACCCAGACGGTATTGGAAGCGGTATCTTTGCCGCTATCAGCGCCATTTTTCTTCTGGTCATTGCCAGACGGTTAAAGAATCAGCCGGCAGAGGAAGACAATAACCTGTCCATTACCATTTCCGCTGAAAGCATATTTTATTTCATTGCGGCGGTACTGATTTCCTTTGGCAACTGCCTGACAGACAACTCTTTCTTTTTATTTTTCAATCACGTAGGAAGCTTTCTATTGTTTTCCATCGCCTGCATAAAATTGTTTTACAACGATAAGAAATGGGATTTTGGAAAATACACTGCTATTTTGTTTTCCTATTGGATTCAGGTATTAAAAGCCATACCCGTTCCCTTTCAGGACTGGAGTGATTACCGCAAAAACGACAGCAAAAAAATGTCCTCCACGACACGTTATGTTATCATCGGTATTACAGCCGGAATCCCTATTTTATTTATAACTACCCTTCTTTTAGCCAGTGCAGACCAGGTATTTTCCGATATGCTGGAACATATCATTAATTTTGACTCTATGTATAAATGGCTGACAGAAAATCTTCCGGAAGATATGGTATTGCTGCCCTGCAGCTTTATCATCTACACTCTGCTCCTCTATCTGGTCATAAGCGCCCTGTGCAGAGGAAATTTAAAAGAAGAAATAAAGGAGCCTGCCCGCTTTGGAACGCCTATTGCTGTGACTATTTTTATTATGATTGACATTGTATATGTCATATTTTCCGGTATCCAGCTTTTATTCCTGTTCATCGGTGTGCCAATCGTTCAGTATGAATATGCCGAATATGCCAGAGAAGGATTTTTTGAACTCTTATTTGTGGCGCTTATTAACTTTTTCCTTGTTCTGTTCTGCAATAAGCACTTCACAAAGAACACAATCCTCAAGGTAGTAATGACCATTACCTGCCTTTGTACCTTTGTTATGATTGCCTCCTCCGCATACCGGATGCAGATGTATGTCCAAGCTTATCATCTGACCTTTCTCCGGTTGTTTGTCCTGTGGTTTTTGCTTCTCCTCTTCTTTTTTATGGTGGGGAGTACCGTTTCCATTTACAAAGAAAACTGGAACAGCTTCCACTATTGCCTGTTTGTGCTAACCTGCTTTTATACTGTATTTGCACTGTCTAATGCGGATGGTCTTATTGCCCGATACAATGTGGCACAGTTTGAAAAGGATTTTGCTGATGGTACGGCAGACTACCTGGGTGATTACCTGCCCTACGATTACCGGTATTCAAAGGCTTACGCATCGGCGCTGTCTGATTTAGAGGAAAAACATAAATCTTTTCTGACAGAAGCTGAGCGCCAGCTTATTAACAATTATTTATCCGTGGATGAGCATTTTTATGAATATGACTATGATATCTCAGATGAAACCTTTAACGACTATACCCTGCAAAAGAATGCTGAAATTTATGACGAAAGCTTGGAGAAATCCCTCTTCTCCTGGAAGCATTTTAACTTTATAGAATATATATGCTACCGGAAATGCAAACAGATATCAAATTAGCGGGTAGAAAATAATTGATTATTAAAAAAATACACAAATTTATTCCCCCGGCTTACCCGGGCTCCGAATAAATTTGTGTATATTTTTTCATCTATTTTAACTGATATTCCTGAATCTGTCCCTCCAGATTCTCCACCATTGCCAGCAATTCTTCACTTACTGCAGCACTTTCCTCTGAAGAGGCTGCATTATTGGATACCACGCTGTCAATGTTTTCAATACCGCTCACAATAACCTTCATGTTTCCTTCTTCCTTTGAGCATACCCTGGAAATATCCCCTACAAGCTGGGTTGTCTCCGTGGTGGAATTAACAATTTTCTTTAAAATACCGGCGGTTTCGTCTGCCAGTGTTCCTCCGGCATTCACTGCCTGAATCGTTTTATTAATCAATTCATTTGTTGTGTCCACCGCATCACCGCATTCCTCTGCCAGCTTACCAATCTCATCTGCAACAACTGCAAAGCCTTTTCCCTGCTCTCCTGCCCGTGCTGCCTCAATAGACGCATTAAGTGATAACAGCTTTGTCTGTTCGGATATGGAATTGATAACCTGTATGATATTGGAAATGTCATCAGCCTGCTTTTTAATAATCTCCATGGCATCTAACAGATGAATCATCTGGTTGTTGCCTTCCTCCACAACTGCCATGGATTCATTTGCCAGTACAGCCACCTTTTCCGCCTTTTCCGCATTCTCCACAATATCATCTGTCACCTGGCTAATATGGTTAAACAAATCCTGGATTTCATTGCTCTGGGTAGAGGCTCCCTCTGCTAAAGAAGAAGCAGTTTCCGCCATATTTTTTGCTCCCGTGCGGATGACATCCATGGATTCCAGAACGCCACCCAATAACGAATTCATTGCGTCAATTATATTCTCTATGGATTCCTTAATTGGAAGGAAGTCGCCAACATAATCGATATCCACTGACATTGCCATATTTTTATCTGACATCTGTGTCAATATCTCTGAAATATTGGTGATATACTTCTTCAACTCAACAATAGTTGCCGCCGTATTATCTACAATGGTGCCAAACTCATCTCTTTCGGTATAAGAAATCACCGTGTCCAGATTTCCCTGTGATAAATCGTGAATAGAAGTACTGATATCGTCCAGCGGAATCTTAATCTTGTTGATAACCGCCATAGCCATTTTGTTCAGAACTATGTCCACCATAACAATAATTACAATGACAAGTACTCCAAAGGCAAGACCTGCAACCGGAATCCATTCCTTTGTATTGTCTCCTGCTTCTCTATATACATTCCGAAGCAGAAAGGACAGCCTGATAATAATGGTAGAACATAAAACCATTAACACTCCCATAATAACACCAATAGTAACAAACCTCTTATGCAGAAACCATTCCAGCGAACTTTTCTTTTCAACCACAGACTTCTCTAAATCCATAATTCCCCTCCTGATAAAATAAACACTTTGATACACAAATTCATACTTTCTTCTAAATATTATATTACGATATTGTTCTTATTACAAGAAAAACCGCCATCCTGCGACAGCGGTTTTCCTTATCCTATTAAAATCTCTGTTCAGAAACCGTACAACACTCTTCCTTAGGAATTTTTTGTCACACCAAGGTCAACCTTTTCTCCATTGATATTCCAGCTCTTTGTATAACCGGATACCTCACCGTACTCAATTCCGGTGGCAAGTACATCTGCAAAGATTACCTCTTCATTACGTTTCATAATATCAGCAACCTTGTCATTGCCTGCAGCGGAAATCGTAATCTTATCCATTACCTCAAAGCCGGCTTCCTTACGCATAGTCTGTACCTTGGAGATAATCTCCCGGACAAAGCCCTCCTCAAGAAGCTCCTCTGTTAAGTTGGTATCAAGCACCACCGTAACCACTGCGTCTGCCTGGGTTTCAAAGCCTTCGGTCTGTGCAATGTCAATCAGCAAATCTTCCTCTGCCAAAGATACCTCCACACCATTGGCATCAAACTTCAAGGCTCCCTCTGTCTTTAAGGTATTCATCGCTTCATTACCGTCTACATTAGAAAGATACTCACGGATTGCATTCAACTGCTTTCCATACTTCGGTCCAACAGTCTTTAACTGTGGCTTGAAGCTGTAGGAGCTAAATTCAGATACATCATCCTTGAATTCCACAGACTTCACATTCAACTCATCCTCGATGATTTCCTTGTAGAAATCGGAAAGCTCCTTGGCTGCCTTCACATACATATTGCCAATCGGCTGGCGGTTCTTGATATTGGCGCTGTTTCTTGCAGCACGTCCCAAGACAACAATCTTAAGAACCTCGTCCATGTCTGCCTCAAGCTCCTTATCTACCATCTTCTCATCCACCTCCGGGAAGTCACACAGATGAATGCTCTTTGGAGCGGATTTATCCACACTCCGGACAAGATTCTGGTAGATATCCTCTGTCATAAACGGAATCATCGGTGCCGCTGTCTTACAGATGGTAACCAGTGCTGTATACAGCGTCATATAAGCATTAATCTTATCCTGCTCCATTCCCTTTGCCCAGAAACGTTCACGGGAACGTCTTACATACCAGTTACTCATATCGTCCACGAACTCACTCATGGCTCTTGCAGCCTCCGGAATCCGGTAATTGCCTAAATTGTCATCCACTGCCCTGACAGCCGTATTCAGCTTAGAAAGCAGCCATTTATCCATAACCGCCAGCTTGTCATAATCAAGGCTGTACTTAGTCGGGTCAAAGTTGTCAATATTGGCATAGAGTACATAAAAGGCATAGGTATTCCACAATGTACCCATAAATTTACGCTGTCCCTCAACAACTGCATCCTCATGGAAACGGTTTGGCAGCCATGGAGCCGAATTGGTGTAGAAATACCAGCGGATTGCATCGGCACCGTACTTGTTAAGCGCCTCCATCGGGTCTACCGCATTTCCTTTTGACTTACTCATCTTCTGCCCGTCCTTATCCTGGACATGACCAAGAACGATGACATTCTTATAAGGCGCCTCGTTGAAAATCAGAGTTGAAATCGCCATCAGGGAGTAAAACCATCCTCTTGTCTGGTCAACTGCCTCGGAAATGAAGTCAGCCGGGAAATTCTCCTTGAAGATGTCTTCATTTTCAAATGGGTAATGCCACTGTGCAAATGGCATGGCGCCGGAATCAAACCAGCAGTCAATTACCTCCGGTACCCGGTGCATTTCCTTTCCACAGTCCGGACACTTAATCGTAACTGCATCAATATACGGACGGTGTAATTCGATATCCTCCGGACAGTTATCACTCATTTCCTTAAGCTCTGCAATGGAACCAATGGCATGACGCTTACCGCACTCACACTCCCAGATATTAAGCGGCGTTCCCCAGTAACGGTTACGGGAAATACCCCAGTCCTGGACATTCTTTAACCAGTCGCCAAAACGTCCCTTTCCGATGGACTCCGGAATCCAGTTCACTGTATCATTGTTACGGATTAAATCCTCACGGACTGCAGTCATTTTGATAAACCAGGTATCTCTTGCATAGTAGATAAGCGGAGTGTCGCACCGCCAGCAATATGGATAGTCATGCTCGAATTTCGGAGCGTCAAATAACAGTCCTCTGCTGTCCAAATCAACCAGTACCTTCGGGTCTGCATCCTTTACGAACAGCCCGGCAAACGGAGTCTCCTCTGTCAAATTACCCTTGCCGTCTACAAACTGGACAAACGGAAGGTCATATTTTCTTCCCACCTGGGCATCGTCCTCACCAAATGCAGGTGCAATATGAACGATACCGGTACCGTCTGTCATGGTGACATAAGAATCACAGGTAATATAGTGACCCTTCTTTTTCTGCTTTTCAGCCACCTCTGCCGCACAGGCATATAACGGCTCATATTCCTTATGTTCAAGGTCTGTACCAACATAGGTTTCAAGGACCTCATAAGCTGCAACCCCATTTTCCTCGTCTGCCAGCCTGCCAAGCACCTTGTCAAGAAGCGCCTGCGCCATATAATAGGTATAACCGTCTGCCGCCTTTACCTTGCAGTAGGTCTCATCCGGATTTACGCAAAGCGCCACGTTGGAAGGCAATGTCCATGGTGTGGTTGTCCATGCCAGAAAATAGGCGTCCTCCCCAACAACCTTAAAACGTACCACTGCGGAACGCTCTTTGACTAATTTATAACCCTGTGCCACCTCATGGCTTGACAACGGAGTACCACAGCGTGGGCAGTAAGGCACAATCTTAAAGCCCTTATACAATAAGCCCCTGTCCCAGATTTTCTTAAGCGCCCACCATTCTGACTCAATAAAATCATTGTGGTAGGTTACATACGGGTCATCCATGTCTGCCCAGAAACCAACCTTGCCGGAGAACTCCTCCCACATTCCCTTGTATTTCCAGACAGATTCCTTACATTTTGTGATAAACGGGTCGAGACCATATTCCTCAATCTGTTCCTTGCCGTCAATCCCCAATAATTTCTCTACCTCTAACTCTACCGGAAGTCCGTGGGTATCCCATCCAGCCTTACGGATAATCTTATGCCCCTTCATGGTCTGATATCTCGGAATCATATCCTTGATGACACGGGTTAAAACATGTCCGATATGGGGTTTACCATTTGCAGTTGGTGGTCCGTCATAGAAGGTATATACCGGTTTGCCTTCCTTTTCTTCAATGGACTGTTCAAAAATTTTGTTCTCTTTCCAGAAGTCTAATGTCTTCTGCTCACGCTCTACGAAGTTTAAGTTTGTGGATACTTTTTCGTACATTGCTCTGAATTCCTTTCTTTATAATATAAAAGCCCTTTTCTCCTGTATCAGGACGAAAAGGGCTTGTTATTCGCTATACCACCTAATACACTGTACTCTGCGTTACCGGAAAAATTTTGCAAAATGTTATCTTTCCTTATACGCTTTCATACATGGTTTCTGTAACGGGAAACAGCCGTTGAAGCCTACTGGAATTAAGAAAAAATCCGGTTGCCGGATATCTGCGGTTCTTAATCCGTTCAGTTCACAACTCAGGAGTGATATTCCCATCCTTCCTACTCCCGCCCGACTTCCACCATCACAGGCTCGCTTGTCCCGAAGCTCTCTTACACGTCTGCGGAACTGTTTCAGAAAAAAGGTACTGTCTCCTTCATCGTCTTTTCATTGCTATGTATTTTTTATATCATTTCATGAATCATTTGTCAACAGAAGCGTCCTGTTTATCATCCGTTTTCTCCTCGCATGAACCAATCAAACAAGGCTTATTTTTCATCACTTCCGATATCCGTTTGAACTGTCCTGTTACATAGCCATAATTTTCAGGTTTATGCGGAAGCGTACAGTGTGTACAATCCTTTATACCATTTTCCAAAAAAACAGGGTTTCCGCCGCACTTATCACCTAACACATAAAGCGGACAATAACAGAACAGACAGTTAAACTGTTCTTCCTCGATTCCCTGATGACAGGGAAAGTATTCACACTCCCTATTCTGAAAAAAAGAATAATGTTTTCCCTTCCAATGTGGTTCCTGCACTCTTTCTCCTCCTTCTTACCTGCTAATCCAATCCCCCGCTTATTCATGTTATAATATTTTACACAAAAGCACAACATATTTAAAAAGGCTTTGCCGCTTTTTTAAGCCTGTTTTAATTATATTATATTGAAAAACTGTCCATTTTCTTATAATATTATAAAAAAACAAAAGAAGGAGAATTAACAGATGAAAAAATTTTTAGAAGAATTTAAGGCTTTTGCACTCAAGGGTAACGTTATGGATATGGCAGTCGGCGTCATCATCGGCGGTGCTTTTTCCGGTATTGTTACCTCGTTGACTGACAATTTTATCAACCCGCTTCTTGTATTTCTCACCGGCGGAACAGGATATCATCTTTACAGCTGGGCACAAATCTCTGCCTATGGCTCTGCATTTTTATCCTCAGTGGTAAATTTCCTCATTATGGCTTTTATCCTGTTCTGCTTAATGAAAACCATTAACAAGGCTTTGTCTCTCGGCAAGAAACCGGCAGAGGAAACACCTTCCACCAAAATCTGTCCATTCTGCAAGAGCGAGATTCCTGTTGACGCCACAAAATGTGCACACTGCACCTCTGAGCAGCCGGAATAAATTCTTTTCCTCACTTTACAAAAATTTTATAAATTAAAGTAAAGTTTTCCTCAGTTCCTCGCCGCTCTTTGCGCTTAAATATGCCGGTGCAATGTCAAACACTGTTCTGCAGCCTGTCTGTCCTTCCTTAGAAAGCTTATAGGCTGCCCTGGCATATGCCGCAATAACGCAGGCTGTAAATTCCGGATTGGAATCCAGTTTCAGGCTGTACTCGATTACATGGCTGTTCTCCTGTTCCCATCCGGTGCTTCCGGAGCGGATTACAAAACCACCATGAGGAATTCCGCTGTGCTTTTCCATAAGCTCCTCCTCACTGATAAAATGAACCGTTGTATCATAATCAGCAAAGTAGTTTGGCATAGTCTTAATCTCTTTTTCTACCTTTGCCGCATCTGCCCCTTCCTCCAGTACAACAAAGCATTCTCTTGTATGCTTCTGTCTGGTTGTAAGCTCCGGATTTTCTCCTGCACGGACTGCCTCTAATGCACTGTCCACCGGAATCGTATACTGCTTGGCATTTTTCACTCCCTTAATCCGGCGGATTGCATCGGAATGTCCCTGGCTGACGCCCTTACCCCAGAAAGTATAATCCTTTCCCTCCGGCAGAATTGCATTGGCATACATTCTGTTTAATGAGAACATTCCCGGGTCCCAGCCTACTGAAATAATACCTATCTTTCCGTTTTCCCTTGCTGCCTTATCCACATTTTCAAAGTGCTCCGGAATCTTAGCGTGGGTATCAAAGCTGTCCACCACATTAAATAATTTTACATACTCCGGGGTCTGCTCCGGAAGGTCTGTTGCGCTTCCTCCGCAAAGAATCATAACATCAATTTTATCTTTCCAGTCCTCCACCTCAGAAACCCTGCACACACAGGCTTCCTTTGTCAAAATGGAAACCGTTTCCGGCTCTCTTCTGGTAAATACTGCCACAAGCTCCATATCCGGATTCTGCTTAACCGCACACTCTACTCCTCTGCCCAGATTACCATAGCCTAAAATGCCAATTCTAATGCTCATAATATTATCTCCTTTTTGAGTATTTTCAAAATCATCCATATTTACCTGTCTTATTATAAACACATTACCCGCCAACCGCAAGCAGGATATTGAAACTCTTCCTTGCTGCCAGGCAATCATTCTAAACAATAGCCCTGCACTGAACTGTCTCAAAACTGGTTATTCATCCAAAAAAGTGGTTATCTATCCCTCAAATGCTACATAAGTACAAAAGTATGGTATATATTAAAAAGCTATCTGTGCAGTAGTCATAATTAGACGCAAGCTACTTAAAATTACTAATTATTATACAAAGGAGACAAAACAGATGAATAATATAACTAAAAAATTACTACCAATTGGTACAGTTGTACAACTAGTAAATAAAAAAGAGAAAATAATGATATGCGGCAGACAACAGGTTGATTTGGAAGAGCATGTGGAATATGACTATCTTGGTTGTGTATATCCTAAGGGAATAGATAATGAAGATGTACTGTTATTTGATGCAGATAATATATTGATGGTTTACTTTTTGGGGTATCAGGACTTAGATGAAATGCACCAAAGACTTTTGCTAGTTGATGAATTAAAAAGTGGAAATAGAGATAAAGAGTAACAAAGGAGTTTAATTATGGCGTGTTTTAAAATACATACAAAGGTGTTGAAAAGTGAATGCGGGAACATAAGCCAAGAGGTAAAAAATTTAAATACATATGTAAATGAAATTAATGCAATTGCTACAGATATATCACTAGGTCATTCAACAGCTTCTATCAAGAAAACGTTACAAAACATATCTACAGATATAAAAACAGGAAGTACTAATATCGCACTGTTTTCCTCTAAGCTTAATGATATTATTGTTGAATATGAGACTACTGAAGCAAGAATAATACAGAACAATACAACACCAAATACAATAGCAGATACATCAGGAAATGAAAAAAACAGCGAATCTCCAGACGAAGCTGTATCAGAAGATGACGAATTAAAGGAAATGATTTGGACAATATTAAGTTTCATTCCTGGTCTAAATTGCATTGCGGATATAAGACAAATTTTTAAAGATTTGAAAAAGGTTTTAGACGGTGATACACCCACAGTTAGTGAAATAATGGGAATTCTAATGGATGTAGCATTTCTTGCTATGGATTCTGTCTCCGCCCTGGCTTTGGCAAAGAACATAGGCAAGGGAATAAAAGCAGCCAAACTAGCTTCTACAGCAGCTAAAGATGCATCGCAAAAAGCGGCGAAAGCTGCAAAGGCTGCCGAAAAAGCGGCATCTAAAACAGGAAAAACAGTTGCAAAAACAAAGGCTGCTAAAAAGGCTGCCAAAGCCGCAAATAAAGCAGAAAATGCGGCTAAAAAAGCTGAGGCTGCTAAAAAGGCATCTAAAACAGCCAAAAAAGAAGCTGCTAAAAACGCAATAAAAGAAACGATGAAGGCAACAGCAGATAATGTTAAAGATGAATATGTTCCAAGCCCCGATAACAATTATATACCTGGTGCAATACAAGAAGATGCAAGAGACCAGATGATAGGATAGGGGTGACAATTATGACCGATGAAAAATTAGAAGACCTTAAGGTAATGAGCAGTGTTTCTTTTGTACTATGGCTGGCATGTACGATTGTAGTGGTGGGAGGAGAAATAGATAGTGCCAGAAATGGTACTGTGTCCTTGTGGATTTTAATTGTGATAGGAGCAATTCTCACTGCCGCTTCTCTTCTAATTGCAGTTATTTCAAGCCGTATTTTGAAAAAGCGCCAGGGAGAAGCCTATTTTAGTACCGCCATGTATATTAAAGGGTTTTTGGAAATGTTCTTCCCCTCGTTGTCAAAGGATTCTCATCCGGCAAAAATGAGGAAACGTAATATAAGTGAAAAAAACAAAGCTACTAATTTATGGAAGAATATGTGTGTTGGCTGGGATAAAGAAAGCATAATTTCCTTTATATTATGGTTTTTGTTATGGGCTGCCTGTATCTGGATGTCTATTAAAAACATATTCTTTTCCAATGGAGATGATAAAATGCTAGACTCCATATCATTCTCTGTCGCAGCAATTGTCCTTACGTTTGTGTTAATTGGCACTGCGTCAGGAATAAGAAAGAATCCTGCCCCTATATTTGAGTATATGGACATTACAAAAGTTAAATTTAATGAACTTGCAAAGCACTACGACAATGCGGACAAAATCACAAACGGAATCTGGATGGACTATAAGTATATATTTATACAGTCACACGGAAACGCATATTGTATTCCGGTTGAGGATTATATAGATATAACCATCACATTCAGCCGATTCCGCTTTGTAATGGTATTATCAAGTACATTTGATTGTGTAATAAAATCTGCATTTTCTCCTGTGGGCTTTCGAAAATTAAAGACAATCCTGGAAACCGTTAATAACGAATAAATTTAAGGGAGCGGCAGAATCCATCTGCCGCCCGCCAGGGTTTAACTCTGTTTATTTCTTAATCTTCATGGTCTTCTTTACGAAACCTGTCTTGGAAGTAAGCATTTTCTTGTACTTACTATACTTACTCTTTGGAACCTTGATAACTGCTTTTTTGTTGATTCCCTTAAATGCATTCTTACCGATTGAGGTAATGGTTGTTGACTGAATTGTAAATTTCTTCAATTTACTCTTTTTGTAAAATGCCTTACTGTTAATCTTTACAACCTTATAGGTCTGTCCTTTAATCTTAACGGTCTTTGGAATGGTAACAGAAGACTTCTGCTTCACTATGCCAGTCACCATGACGGTTCCTGTTCCATCAAATCCTTTTTTCACAAGCTTGTATTTTAAATTGCCGGACTTGTAGGTAACACCCTTCTTTGCACCTTCTCCAATTCCCGTTACATTAATATACACATAATGCTCTACACCTTGATTAAACGCTACCGAGCTCTCAAATTCCAGACATAATGTATACCAACCGTTCTTATCAACCGTAAAGGCATTTGTGCCTTCCAGTTTATTTGCACTATATGACATGCTTGTCACCTTACCCTCACACCATTTCACCGTTCCCAGGTTTGAGGAAAACTTCTGATTATATGCAATGGTCATTTTTTTCCTGTCAGAACTGGCTGTCTGGGTTATCTCAACTGCCTTGTCTGCCGCCACGGCACCAATCATAATTTTTGTAGAGTGATTAGATGTGCTGCTCATATATAATTTAGAGCCGCATTCCACATAATAGGTACCTGCCTTCAACAAAAAAGAATCATCCCCACTGCCATAATCAATCCCATTATCTGTCAGCGGTACTGCCATGGTCTCATTGGCATATAATCGAAAATAATCTCGGACGGCAAATGATTCTCTATTCACTGTTGACATTTTTATACGAACCAGGGAATCCTGTGCCAGGGTAAACTTTGCATAACGCTTCTGTTCTGTTACACCTGCATCCTTATCCAGCTTCCAGTCAAGCTTCCATGACAATCCAATTACCTGGTCATAGTCCCTCATATCATCCACCACATATGCCTGAATATTCTCAAAGGTTACCGCTGCCTTTGCCTTTTGTGGCTGCAGCATTACTGCACACAATAAGGCAAACATAATTACTGCTAAAAGCTTTTTTACTTTCATACATCCTTCTCCTTTTCTCTTTTTATTTCTTAATTTAAATGGCAATCCTATTATATAAAAATATACTCCCATATTCTACCAACTGGAATTGCGTTTTCCGCAATTCGTGGTTGCGGATGCACCCAAAAATGGTTTACCGGACCATTTTTTCATATGCCTGGCAACAAAAAAAGCAGGAATCCCAAAAGGAATTCCTGCCTTATCACGTTTCAATATTCGTTTTATAAAACCTCTGCTTACACAAGCTTAACTGTGTTCAATTTAACACCAGGACCCATTGTAGAAGTAAGTGTAACACTTCTTAAATACTGTCCTTTGGCAGCAGCTGGTTTTACTTTATTAATCTCATCTATTAACGCTTGGAAGTTGTCTACTAACTGCTCCTCTGTGAAAGAAGCCTTTCCAACTGGCACGTGAACAATGTTGTTCTTGTCAAGTCTGTATTCAATCTTACCGGCTTTGATATCATTGACAGCCTTTGTTACGTCAGGAGTTACAGTACCAGCCTTTGGATTTGGCATTAAGCCCTTTGGTCCAAGTACACGACCTAAACGACCAACAACACCCATCATATCCGGAGTTGCAACAACAACGTCAAAATCTAACCATCCATCATTCTGAATCTTAGGAATTAACTCCTCGCCACCTACATAATCAGCACCTGCTGCTGTAGCCTCATCAACCTTATCGCCCTTTGCGAATACTAAAACCTTAACGGTCTTACCGGTTCCGTGAGGAAGTACAACTGCACCACGAATCTGCTGGTCAGCATGACGTCCGTCTAATCCCATTCTTAAATGAGCCTCAATTGTCTCATCAAACTTTGCACTTGCTGCCTTCTTAACAAGTGCAACTGCCTCTGGAATATCATAAACCTGATTCTTGTCTACAAGCTTTGCAGCTTCAACATATCTTTTACCCTTTTTCATATTAAAAAACCTCCTGTGGTATTATCGGGAGCGACCCTCCCACTTGTGTACTAAACTCTGTCAATGCCTCTCACTAAAACTCGACCTCACCTTGTTCGGTCTCGTTAAGTTCGATGCATAGCTACGACTAGGTTCAAACTTCGCCTCTGGCTCGTTTTCACCAAGTTCTCTTTCATCCGCTCTACTGAATTCTACCTTCATGCTAAGCTCGAAAACACCTCGCTAAGCATTCAGGCATCATTAAGTATCGGGATGGACTTTCGTACTAAACTCGACCTTCGTTTTACTCGGTCTCGTTAAGTACTCAATGTCAGTCCTCCACAACGATTCCCATGGAACGTGCTGTTCCGGAAATCATGCTGATTGCTGCTTCAATGCTGCCTGCATTCAAGTCTGGCATCTTAAGCTCTGCGATTTTCTGAACCTCAGCTTTAGAAATAGTAGCAACCTTTGTTTTATTAGGAACGGAAGAAGCCTTATCAATCTTACATGCCTTCTTTAATAAAACTGCAGCTGGTGGAGTCTTTGTAATAAAACTAAAACTTCTGTCAGCATAAACAGTGATAACTACAGGGATAATCATATCTCCCTGGTCAGCTGTCTTAGCATTAAACTGCTTTGTAAATTCTACGATATTAACACCGTGCTGACCTAATGCTGGTCCAACCGGTGGTGCAGGAGTTGCCTTACCTGCTGGAATCTGTAATTTAATATAACCTTCAACTTTTTTAGCCATTTTGTATTTCCTCCTAATTCATGTGGTCAAACGGGATATACCCTCCCACTTTTCTGATTGATTAATCAATCTTTGTTACATCCATAAAACTAATTTCCACAGATGTTGCACGACCAAAAATATCCACTTCAATCGTAACCGACTGCTTGCCAGTGTTGATATCCATAACGGTTCCAACCGTGCCTTCCCAGGCACCTGCCACAACCTTTACGGTATCACCAATTTCAACGTCGATTTCCATCTCAGGAACTCTGATTCCAAGATTCTTCATTTCAGATTCTGTCAGAGGCACCGGCTTGGAGCCTGGTCCTACGAATCCGGTTACACCCCTTGTATTACGAACAACATACCATGTGGCATCATTCATAATCATATTGAGAAGTACATAGCCCGGAAACATTTTCTTAGAAACCTGTTTCTTTACGCCATTTTTTAATTCCACCACATCCTGTAACGGAACCATTACCTCAAAAATCTGGTCTTGAAGCTTTCTGTTCTCAATTGTCTTTTCGATATCTGCTTTAACCTTATTCTCATATCCGGAATAGGTGTGAGCAACATACCATCTTGCTTCGCTATTATTCTCTGCTTCTGCCATGTTCTCACCCACCTTAACCAATAATGAATGACAGACCGATTTGCATTATCCAATCGATTGCTGCAATAATACAGCCAATCACGATTGCTGCAATGATAACTGCAACAGACTGCTTGCCAAGAAGTTTCCTGTCAGGCCAAACAATTTTACGGAATTCACCCTTCAGCTCAGTGAAAAAGCTTCTTTTTAAAGCTGTTTCATTTTCTTTTGCCATTTCAAATCACCTCCGTAATCCCTGATTATTTGGTCTCTTTGTGTAAGGTATGAGCCTTACAGAATGGACAATATTTCTTTAATTCCATACGCTCTGTGTGGACTCTCTTGTCCTTTGTCAGATTGTAATTACGCTGTTTGCAATCTGTACATGCCAATGTGATTTTAACTCGCACAACTTCCACCTCCATCTTAAATTGTATACGGCTTTTTGCCTGCAAACCCAAGCGTTAAAGAAGTTTTTGCACACAAAAAAAAAGCCTCGACTAGTGTCGCAAGCTATAGGATAGCAGATGATATAGGAAAAGTCAAGAAAAATAAAGATTTTTCTTGACTTTTCCGGTGATTTAAAATTTTATAGCATCTTATCAATCATGGCAAGTACTTCCTCGCCTAATTCCCTGGATAAGCTCTGGGCATCCTCTAAAGAAGTTCCCTTCACACCATAGTAAAATTTAACCTTTGGCTCTGTTCCGGAAGGTCTCACACACAGCCATGCGGAATCGCTCAAATCATAGTAAAGCACATTTGAGCTTGGAAGACCCGTTGTGGTCACCTCACCGGTTGCAAGGTTCTTAATGGTATCCGCCTTATAATCTCTCGCGGAGAGAACATCATATTTACCAATCTTCGCCGGTGTATTCTCTCTCAGTGTTGCCATAATAGACTGGATTTTCTCAAGACCTTCAATACCCTTAAAGCCAACGGACTGGATAGCATCAATGCAATAGCCGTACTTATCATACATATCCACCATGGCATCCCAAAGGGTCTTACCCTGGCTCTTATAATATGCTGCCGCCTCGCAAAGCGCCATTGTTGCAACGATGGCATCCTTATCTCTTGCATGGGTGCCAATCAGGCAGCCATAGCTTTCCTCAAAGCCAAACAAATAGGTTCCTTTTCCGGTGGTCTCAAAATTAAGAATCTGCTGTCCAATATATTTGAAGCCGGTTAACACCTCAATCAATCGGATATTGTATGCCTTTGCAATCTCATCTGCCAGATTAGAGGTTACAATGGTCTTAATCAATGCGCCATCCTCCGGAAGGGAGCCATTGATTGCCTTCATCTGACCGATTTCATAGTCTGCCAGCAGACAGCCTGACATATTACCGGTTAAGGTAATGTACTCTCCGGATTTCGTATCCTTTACATATACTCCAAGGCGGTCTGCATCCGGGTCTGTGGCAAGAACCAAATCGGCATCCTTTTCCCTTGCAAGCTTTAATGCCAGTTCAAATGCTTCTGCCGCCTCCGGATTCGGATAGCTGACTGTCGGGAATTCTCCATCCGGCAGCTCCTGCTCCGGAACAACATATACATTCTCAAATCCAATTTCCTTTAATACCCTTCTTGCCGGAATATTACCGGTTCCATGAAGAGGTGTGTACACAATTTTTAATTCCTTACCATATTTATCTATACAATCCTGATGAAGAACAAGCTTCTTTAATTCTGCAATATAGACATCATCCACCTCTGCCCCGATGGTAACATAGAGTCCAGCCTTCTCGGCTGCCTCCTTGTCCATTGTCTTACAGGCAGACAAATCTGTGATTGCCTTTACCTCCGCCATGATTCCTCCGTCATGAGGCGGTGTAATCTGTGCACCATCCTCCCAGTAAACCTTGTAACCATTATATTCCGGTGGATTATGGCTTGCTGTTACATTGATACCTGCAATGCATCCCAGATGACGGACAGCAAAAGATAATTCCGGCGTCGGGCGAAGCGACTCAAAACGATATGCTTTAATTCCATTGGCTGCCAGGCAAAGTGCAGCTTCCTCAGAAAATTCCGGTGACATCCGGCGGGAATCATAGGCAATTGCCACTCCCTTATTCTCGCCGCCCTGTTTCTTAATATAGTTAGCAAGTCCCTGGGTTGCACGGCGTACCACATAGATATTCATCCGGTTAATTCCAGCACCAATAATACCTCTGAGTCCTGCTGTACCAAACTCTAAATCTGCATAGAATCTCTCTTTAATCTCTTTGTCATCATCTGCAATTGCCGCCAGTTCTCTCTTAGTATTCTCGTCAAAATACGGATTGCTCATCCACTCTTCGTAAATCTGCCTGTAGTCCATATTAAACTCCTTTCACAACATCATTCAATCAAACTGGATATCGATGTCAATTCATCATATTGCAAGCTTTCATCCTTACCATCATCCGTAAATGTTACTGTATAGCTCTTTGATAGATACCCCAATTTGCTAAGTGTAATTATATGACTTCCGGTGACTTTTGTAAAGGACATCGGCGCAATTCCTATATATTCCCCATCAAAATAAATGCTTGCCCCGTTAGGAGTGGTAATCGTAACTTTATTCGATGTCTTCGTACCTGTGGTACTGTTTACATCCTTTACATTATCCTTCTTTGTTGTGGAATCTTCTGTGGTACTTCCCGCTGTTGTTCCAGCCTCCGTGGTACTGCCCGCTGTTTCCGTTGTCTGTGCAGTACTGTTTCCGGACTGGGTTGTGGAGGAGGAATTCTCTGTTGTACCGTCTTCCTTCTCTAGTGTATATTCCTTAATCTTATAAGCATAATTCACATTAAAGGAAGCACTGTAGGTCTGATATCCATCTGCCACAATGTAAATCCTGTGCTTGCCGTACACAATATCCACCGCACCCTCTGTATTCACCCGCATGCCGTCAATATAAACCGCCGCATCTGACGGTGTCACCTTAAACAGCACAGAGCCTGTCTGCTTTGGCTCAATGGCAATATCTGCCAGTGATATGTCAATCTCCTGGTTTTTAATCACCTCTACCTTTTTTGTTCCCACATCATCTCCCTTGGCAATCCGAAGCGTATACTCTCCCTCCCGCACGGTCAGCAGCATATCCTCTGTTACCGGAACAATCACATCATAGCCAATCTCCACCATACCGCCAATATAGGAGGCATAATCCGACAATCGCACATATCCGTGTCCCAGCTCCACATACATGGAACAGACAATATCATTGTAAAGCCATATGGAGAGCTGGTCCTCCGAACAGATTTCATCCAGACCGATTTCTGTGTTATCCGAAAATGCACTGATGTTACCACTCATCTGATAGGTTTTCCCATCAACCCGTACCGTCTTTTCCACATAATCAAGCTCCGCCCCGGACACCTCCTGCAGCTTCTTTACATTCTCATCCTTTGACATATAAAGAGACAATAATTTATCCCGGTTTGCATCATAGACAATATCCACAATGCTTCCAAGCTCCACCTGGGACATGGATAAAATATCGCCATATTTATTTTGTATATCCGCTCCGCCGTTAAAGCTTAATACGATTTCCGTCTCATAGCTTACAGCCCGCAGGGTAATTTTCTCGTTTACCTCATCTATATTGCTGACAATTGCCACCATGGATACCTCGTCTGCCGGCTCCACCTCATCATCATAAGAGGGAACTGTAATCTCATTTCCACAGCCGGTTACACAAAACCCCAGGCAAAGCATCAGTATCACTATACGGAAATAGCCTGCTCTAATTGGATTCTTTACAAACACCTCTTTTATCCTCCTGTACATCTGGCAAATCTACAGGAATTGTACCACACTCACCGAAAAAAGGAAAGCCCGCAGTCAGCCAGACTCCTTAGAGTTTGTGATGTAATATTTTTTGTATTCCTCCAGCATGCTGTGCTTCTCTGTCTCCTGCAAAATAACCGTTTCCAGCTTTTCTAAATATTTTGGCGACAAAAATGCCTTGCTGGTATTATAATAGCTGTTGGCTATTTTCCAGAATTTTTCCGGATAGGAAAATAAAATATACATATAGCGGTAATCCTCTGTAGTCAGTTCAATCTGTTCCCCATAGGTGTTGAAAATATCCTCCAGCTGGGTAAAGCCAAAATGGTTTTTCTCCATAACCTTCCTTGCAAACTGATACAAATCATTTAACTGGTTTCCCCTTGAGAACCGTTCAAAATGCACAATTGCCTCAGATTTATCATCCAGTATCACATTGTGCTGGTTATAGCTTCCGTGACAGATTCCGTAGTGGTTTTGAAATATATTTTCCGTGGACACACCAGCTTCCCTTTTCAACACCTGGGAAAGCATTTCCACACATTCCACCCCTTGCCGGTAATAATCCCAAAACACCTGTAAAAACAGATTTTCAAAGGCATTCTTTCGTTTTACCCCCATAATGAATTTCTGGATTTTTTTTAACTCCTTATTATGTCTTACAAAAGTATTCTCAATATCAAAATCATCCATATCCTTCTCTGTAACACTTACTTTGGGACTGTTATTATCTGTCTTTTTCCCGGCTGTTCCCTTCTTCTCCTGCCCCTCCTTAATTTTTACAGCCCTTAATGCCTCTTCTAAGGCATTGGAGCTGATTTCATAGACATAAGAAATCCTCTCAATTTCTTCTCCATCCGCAATTGCCCGTTTTATTTCTTCAATCCGCTTTTGCTCTTTTTCCTGCAGGCTCTCCTGCCATGCATCCTGAAACTGAAAAACAATTTTTTTGCCATATATATGAAACCGGGCCAGCGCCCTCACTGCCCGCATAATATCAGAAGGGTTATGCATGTCACATTCATTTCCTTCAAAATGCTTTTTTAACACAAACGGCTGTCTGTATTTATCACAGGTAAACAGGCTTCCCTCCTTATTGGGAATTAAATAGTCAAGATTAGTGCATCCGGCTTCCTCAAATAATTGTTTTAACACATATTCCTGTTCTAACCTGGTCACACTGCCGCGAAATGGCTCCAGAATGCGCAGACCGCCGGTGGTGGTAAGAATCGTTGCACCTCTTCCCTTTCTTGTGGCAAGAATTTCCATGTCGTATTGTTCGTATACCTCAGCGAGTTTTTCGGACATAAAAACATCCCCTCCTTTACTCTTTCATCTTATGAAGAAGAGGTCGTTTTCATACTAAAAAATTGCTTATTTTTTCCTTTTTTCGCCGGTGTTTATTATATGCAACACATTATATTTCCGCATAAAAAATGTATCAGACAGGTTTTAACCTGTCTGATACAAGCTTAAGCAACGTATCCCTCTGATTTAGTTCCGGATGTTCCAGCACACATTCCAACAGATAATGCAGCATGTCTCCTATCTCTTTTCCGGGCTTCATTCCCTGCTCTATCAAATCCTTTCCCGTAACCTTCAAATCCTTCAGGGAAAGGCACTGCTGCTGCTCTAAAATCTGCCGGTAATATATTTTCAGCTGTTCCAGATTAGCAAGCTTCTGTTCCCGCATATAGGCACTCTGGGCAAGGATATCCGCACGCTTAATATACATATAATCCTCAAACAAATCTGCTCCCATTTTGCTCAGGGATTTCCGGAAGGAACGGAGTGTAGGCATCTCTCCCATTCCGTAGTCATGCCAGAGCACTAACCGCTCCACTCTCGCAGTGGTTGCGTTGTCAAATTTTAACCGCAGTAAAATTTTCCTTGCCATTTTTGCTCCCACCTCATTATGTCCATAGAAATGGTCGCCCCTTTCATCCGTGGTTTTGGTTACCGGCTTTGCCACATCATGAAGCAGTGCCGCCCAGCGAAGGCTCTCTGTGGGCGGAACCTCTTTCACTACATTAAGGGTATGCTCTCCCACACTATATATATGGTGCTTATTATTCTGTGCTGTCTCCATCATCCGGTCAAGCTCCGGCAATACCACCGCCGTAACCCCTAATTCATACGCTGCCCGCAGGCGCTCCGGATGCTTAGACACCAGTAATTTGGTAAACTCTACATGGATTCTCTCTGCACTGATATCCTTAAGAAATACTGACTGGTTGCGAATCGCCTCCCTTGTGTTTTCATCAATCTGAAAATCAAGCTGCGCCGCAAACCGTACCGCCCTCAAAATCCGCAATGCATCTTCGTCAAACCGCTCCTTCGGATTGCCAACGCACCGGATAACCCGTTTTTTCAAGTCCCCAACACCATCAAAATGGTCTACAAGTCCCTCCGCTTCATTATATGCCATGGCATTAATCGTAAAATCACGGCGTTTCATATCCTCTATCAGACTGGCAGTAAATGTTACAGAAGCCGGTCTTCTGTGGTCTTCATATTTGCCGTCCACACGATAAGTCGTAACCTCATATCCCTCTTTTCCAAACATAACTGTCACGGTTCCGTGTGCGATTCCGGTATCAATGGTTCTGTGAAAAAGCGTCTTCACCTGCTTCGGTGTGGCAGACGTAGTAATGTCCCAATCATCCGGCTCCCTGCCTAATATGGCATCCCTGACACAGCCTCCTACAATATATGCCTCATATCCGGCATCCTGCAATGTATGAATAATCCGGTTTGCATTCTCCGGCATGTTAATCTTAATCATCTATACCACCCCTTCTATTCTTCCTTTGCAGCTTCGCCCTGCATAATAGAAGAAATCATACCAAGGGAAATCCCGGTTATCTCATGCACCTTACGGTAGGACATCCCCTGGTTTACAAGTACACGAACCTGCTGCCGCTGTTCCTCTAAAAGTGCCGGACGCCCTCTTTTTCTCTTAGTTTGAAAATATTGCAGCCGCTTTTCATATTCTTCAATAGCCGCCTGCTGATGTTCAATTTGTAATGTTAATTCCTTAATCCGCTGTTCCTTCTGCTTCAGCTGCTGTTCGATATCACTGTTCATTTTCACGCACCCAATCATTCCCACACTAATTTTTATTATTGTTAACCCGGAACAGAAATATCATACAATACTTGTTCATTTTTTTCAATAAAATCTGAACACAGCCCCGTCCCCAAAGCAATACTGCATTTTATCCGGTTACAGCCTACATCTGCTTGCGAAGATTTGCCCCCATTGCATACTTGGAAACCGGTATTTTATAAAGAACCCTTCGGATTATTCCTGCAATTACCGCTCCCAGGACAACCGCCAAAATTCCCAGCATTGCTCCGATACCCGGATTAATTGACATGCCTCCCTCCATTGCATTGCTGAATCCGGAAAAAATCACGAAAAATCCCCCAGAAAATACTACCACACTGATAAGAAAACTTTTCCATGCCATGCCGCAATAAACCAATACCCAGCCTCCCATTATACCGGCAAACAAAAAAGCGGTTCCGTACTGCTGCTTCACAGCTTCATCTTCCAGATTCATTTTTATCACTGCAATTATAAGTAAGAAAATATAATAACATATGCCAGTCAATAATCCCAGAATGTCAATGAGCCATGTCTCCAGCATTCTCCTTTTCGGAGATGCTGTCACCATTCCAATACTTAAAAGTGTATTATAAACCTGAAGCAGCATAAGCAGACCGGCAAATATATACAAGCTTCCTATGACAAGCCCCTCCGAATCCATTATAAGAAACAAAAGCCCCAGTAGAAAAAATAAAGCAGCGGCAGCGATTGACGATTTTATATTGCTTCCATATTTTATTAATTTAATCTGCTTCCTAAAACTCTTTATCATAAAAACTCTCCTCCGCTCTCTTTAAAATCAATTTATTTCCCATGACTGCAATCCCCACAGCTGCAATTCCCAATAAAAGCAGCTGCCATATCTGTATATTCCAGGACAATGCATAAATTCCCACCATACTGGCAATTGTCATCAGAATGTAAAGCATTACCAGATTTAACCACACATTTGTGGAAAAACGGGTAATCATAAATCCCAGCTCCATCATCAGATAGGATATTACAATGCAAAAGACACATGCCTCCAGAGTAAGTGCAAAACCTCCTCTGAGAACAAAGAACACCCCAGCCACAATTACTCCTGTACTTAAAAATCGTCTGACTGCATCCGTCAATAATGCCTTCTTAAGCAGCGGCAGTCCCTTTGAAGAGGTTTTCAGATACTCTAACCGGTTTGTATCCCTTGCGGCAATTCCCAGAAATACATAAGTATCCAGCATATATTCCACCATAATTACCACACCGCATGCCAAGCCGATGCAGACAAATGAAAAATATGTGACATATCGATTTAACGCATACATTCCTCCTATTACAAGCAGCGGATACAGTATATAGATACACCATTTTACCCAGGCTCTGGGCAGAAACATATGATAACTTTTAATCGCTTCCTTCATAACCATCTCACCTCTCTTCTAACAGCTGCCCTATACCTGCAGATGTGTGTATTTTTTCATAACTGCCACACTAATCTGGGAAAGCGTTGGGGTTTCCGTTGCAATATCCAGCCCCGCCAGCTTATCTAAGTCCTCTGACAGGCAAAGACCTTCAAATCCATAAGTATTCTTCTGAAACCCTAAAAGAATATCCTTAACCTGATTTTCCTCCGATGGTTCTCCCTTAACCAGGATATATTTTTCCTTTAGCTCCTCCACAAAACCCTGTTCCACAATCCTGCCCTGCTCCATGATTATGGCATAGTCTGTCACATTTTCCATATCTGCAATATTATGGGTTGAGAAAAATACCGTCTTTTTGCCATTCCCCTCCTCTATATATTCCCGAATCATGGCACACAGCTTATCCCGCATTAACGGGTCAAGGGGGGATGCCGGTTCATCCAAAAGAAGCATCCGGGTATCTCTTGCAAATACTGCCGCCAGCATTGTCTTCATCTTCATACCATCTGACAGCTTATCAATACTTTTTCCTTCCCTGCTGACGCCTAAATCCCGGCAGAGCTGCTCATACCGCTCCCTGTGAAACTGTTCAAACAAAAGCTCACTGACCTCCCCCACTGCGTGGACAGTCCAATGCGGCAAAAAATAATTGCCGGGTCCCGTATAGCCAATGCTTTCACGAATCTCCTTATCTTCCAGCTCTCCATCAAAATAAGTAAGCTTTCCCTTATAATCCAACCGGACTCCTGCAAGAATATGAAGCAGGGTACTTTTCCCTGCACCATTTTCTCCAATTAAGGCGGTGGCAAAGCCCTCCGGAATCTCCAGGGCAGGAATGCTTAATTCAAACCCCTTAAATTTCTTTGTTATATTCTCCATTATAATTGCTGCCTGCTCTTTCATATCTGACTCCTTCCCGGAATAATTCCGTTTTCCTGTACCGAAACTATTCTTTCTTAAAATAACATTTTCTCATCAAAGCGTTAGTACTGCTTTAATTCTCTGCTTCCAGAAGCATTTTTAAAACCTCCACCAGCTCCCCGTTGGAAATACCGGCAATTCTCGCAGCGGATATGGCATTCATCAGATGCTCCTCCATTTTCCGCATATGCTGCTCCTTCAGCATTTCACTGTCCTGTGCATTGACATAATAGCCCTTTCCCTGTACTGCTGTTATCAGACCCTGCTTCTCTAACTCTTCATAAGCCTTCATTGTTGTAATCACACTGATTCGCAAATCCTTTGCCAGCCCCCGGATTGAGGGAAGATATTCTCCCTGTTTCATTTTTCCGGATAAGATATCTTCCTTAAACTGTGCTGCAATCTGCTGGTAAATAGGAATGCCGGAATTCTGTAATATTTTCATCTCTACCTCCTAATGCTTTTGCTGTTATATGCCTGCTCATTACTGTTTATATGTTATATATACACCATAAACACTTTTGTGTCAACTGTTATTATAAAAAATGTAAAAAGGATATCACACTTAATAAAAACAAAACAGACACCAACCTGTTAGTTGATGCCTGTAATTCTCCCTTATAATACCGCTTTCCTATTGTTTATAAAGATTTCTCTTTGTTATACCGTTCAAAGAAGCCCCTTGTCTCTTTTACCACAACACCGCTCAGGGCAAATATGGCAATCATATTTGGTATCGCCATCAATCCGTTAAAAATATCTGCAATGGTCCACACCGCCTTCACTGTCATATACGGTCCGATAAATACTGCAATTATGTACAGCCAGCGGTAAACCAGAATGGATTTTTGCTTTCCACCGGAAAGGTATTCCAGACAACGCTCTGAATAATAATCCCATCCGAGAATTGTTGTAAATGCAAAGAACACCAGACACAGCATCAGCAAAAATGCCGATAACTCCTCGGGAATCGGAAGACCCTGCTGAAACGCATATGTAGTAACTCCAACACCTTCTAATCCCTCCACCTGCCAGGCTCCTGTCAGAACAATGGAAAGTCCGGTCATGGTACAGATAACAATAGTATCAATAAAGGTTCCGGTCATGGAAATCAAGCCCTGGCGGACAGGCTCCTTTGTCTTTGCTGCCGCCGCCGCAATTGGTGCCGAACCAAGACCTGCCTCATTGGAAAAGATACCCCGTGCGACACCCTTCTGCATTGCGATTAACAGACTGCCCACTACACCGCCTGTAACAGCCGACGGATTAAATGCACCTTTCACAATTGTAACAATAGCATCCGGTATCGCTCTGAAATTGCAGATAAGTAAAACCACACAAATCACCACATAAATAATTGCCATAAACGGTACCACAACCTGTGACACATTGGCAATCCTTTTAATTCCACCGATTAACACAAGCGCCACACAAACACTTAAAATCAGGGACGCAATGACAACCGTCCAGGAATACTCGCCAATTCCCGGAATAGTAACCGTCCATTTCATATCCGGGTCAAAAAACGAATTTATCGCAGATGAAATACCGTTCACCTGGGAAAAGGTTCCGATTCCAAACAAGCCCACACAAATGCCAAAAAATGCGAAAATCTTTGCAAGCCATTTCCACTTCTCGCCCATACCGCGCTCAATATAGTAAAACGGTCCTCCAAGAGCATGGTTCTCTTCATCCACCACACGGTATTTTACCGCCAGCAAACCCTCTGCATACTTTGTCGCCATTCCAAAAAATGCTGCAAGCTCCATCCAGAATAATGCACCCGGACCTCCGGTTCCAATTGCCGTTGCCACACCAACGATATTACCGGTTCCGATTGTGGCAGAGAGCGCCGTACACAGGGCGCCAAAGGAGGTAACCTCACCCTCCCCGTTTTCCTCATTTTTCACCATCCATTTTAATGCCAATGGCAGCTTGCGTATTTGCAGGATGCCCATACGGACAGTTAAATAAATACCTCCTGCCAGTATCAGCACCATAAGCGGCGGTCCCCAGACAAAATCGTCTACACTCTGTAAAAATCTATTAATTGTATCCCACATTTTCCTTTTCCTCTGTTAATCTTATTAGTATGCGCGTCCAAAATATACCATTTTCTTTGCCGGTTTTCCACAGTGTACGCAAACCTTTCCCAGCTCCTCCTGAACAAACGGCATACAACGGGTAGATGCTCCCGTCTCCTCCTTAATGGCTTCCTCACAGGCAGTTTCACCACACCACATGGCTTTCACAAAGCCCTGCCTGTTCTCAATAATATCCGTGAACTCCTCCCATGTAGCAGCAGAATGTGTATTTTTTTCACGGTGTGCAAGTGCCTTTTCATACATATGCTGCTGAATGGTTTCCAGAAGCTCTCCAACTCTTCCCTCTATCTCATCCAGAGATACCTCTATCTTCTCTCCGGTGTCACGGCGTACCAGCAATGCCTTATTCGCCTCAATATCCCTCGGACCAATTTCCACACGAATCGGGATTCCACGCATTTCCTGCTCTGCAAATTTCCAGCCCGGATTCTTGTCAGAATCATCTACCTTTACTCTGTAGGCAGACAGCCTTTCTTTCAGCTCTGCCGCCTTCTCCAGAACACCTTCCTTTTTCTGCATAATCGGAACAATCATCACCTGGGTAGGCGCCACCTTAGGAGGTAACACCAGACCGGAGTTGTCTCCATGTACCATAATGATGGCGCCAATCAGTCTTGTGGTCATCCCCCATGAGGTCTGATGTACATACTCTAATTTGTTATCCTTGCTTGTATACTGGATTCCAAAAGCTTTGGCAAAGCCATCTCCAAAATTATGGCTGGTACCAGACTGAAGCGCTTTGCCGTCATGCATTAACGCTTCAATCGTATAGGTGGCCTCTGCCCCTGCAAATTTTTCCTTTTCCGTTTTCTGTCCCTTAATTACCGGAATTGCCAGAACCTGTTCACAGAAATCCGCATAAATATTCAGCATCTGAATCGTTCTTTCCTCAGCTTCCTTCGCTGTGGCATGGGCAGTATGCCCCTCCTGCCATAAGAACTCCCGGGAACGCAGAAACGGTCTCGTCTCTTTTTCCCAGCGGACAACGGAACACCACTGGTTATATACCTTCGGTAAATCCCGATAGGACTCTATTTCATTGGCATAGAAATCGCAAAACAAAGTCTCAGAAGTAGGTCTGACACAGAGTCTTTCCTGTAATTCATTTAAGCCGCCATGGGTTACCCATGCAACCTCCGGCGCAAATCCCTCTACATGGTCCTTTTCCTTCTGCAAAAGACTCTCCGGTATAAACATCGGCAGATATACATTTTCTACTCCCGTTGCCTTAAACCTCTCATCTAACTGTTTCTGAATTAACTCCCAGATTGCATAGCCTGCAGGCTTGATTACCATACAGCCCTTTACGCTTGTATAATCAATTAAATCTGCCTTTCGCACAACATCTGTATACCACTGTGCAAAGTCTTCCTCCATGGAGGTAATTTGTTCTACTAATTTCTTCTCCTTAGCCATCTCATTTCTCCTTATTTTCTTTAACCGCCTGACCCGGTGAAACAATGAATTATCCGATGTATTTCATCACGAGTTGCCAGCAAAGGTTATTATAACTTCATTCCATGCCATTTGCAAGAGCTATTCACTGCTTATATCCGTACTAACCCCTGCCCGGAACAGCTCCTTTCCTATGAGGACACCCACAGGTCCCAGCAAAAATCCAAACACCCCAAACAGGCGGAAGCCCACGTACATACTGAAAATAGTATATAACGGACGCATCCCCACCTTGCTTCCAATCATCCTCGGCTCTGTAATCTGACGGATGAGCAGACATCCCAGATAAGCCAGAAGGATAATTGCAGCCTTTCCAGCCTCTCCCGTAAAAAGCAGAATTGCCATGCAGGGCCATAAAATCAGACCCGCCCCCAGTACCGGCAATGCATCCACCAGAGCCACCAGCGGCCCCAGCACCCACGCATAGGGCTGCTGGATAAGAAGAAATGCAAGGGTACAGACAATTCCATCCAGCACCATAATCAGCCCCTGTGCCCGGACATAGGTTTTCAAAGTATCCTTACATTTTGCAATCACGTTACATATATTTCTTCCCCATTGGGATTGTAACATTTTTTCCCGGATTTCCTCGTAATCCTGAATCATAAAAAATGTTGCCATCACCGTGATAATAACCTCAAACACAACACCAAATACCCGGCTTGCCATCTGCACCGAATAGGTTGTAACCTTGGGCAGCAGTGTAGAAACCGTATCCCCATCCACCTTATCCATCATGGATTCCACATAGGCAAAGCTTGCGCCGTCCTCCATCCGGAAAAATGTATCTACCTGGCAGCAGCAGTTTTTCAAAAAGCACATTATTTTAGCCTGATAAAATGGAAAATTCAGCCAGATGCTCTTTCCCTGCCCAAACAGATAACTGCCAACCCAGCATACCAGCAGTAAAATCACAACATAGAATAACACCACCGATAAAACCAGGAGCCATTTCTTCCTTTTTCCTCTCCAGATATCGGAATTCCGGTATAACCTTCGGAGAAAGGGATAATATAAAATTGACACAATACCGGCTATTACAAAGGGCAGGACAATTGGAAGTAAAAATCGAAATGCAAGATAGATACCTATTACGATGATGATTCCTGTGATTATCTTTTTCCGGTTCAATTTTATACCTCCTAAAATAAAAATATCGGGCAGAGTTCTGTATAGATATCTTGCCCGATATTCTTAAAATTCATCCAATTCTATTACTTCAAATGCATCTCCCTCCGGCTCGCATTTGAATATCATATGTTCTCCGGTAACAGGATGTTCAAATTCCAGCCTCGTTGCAAATAAAGCTATCTGCTGGTATTTCTTCTTTGTCTTTGCAAACAGTGGATTATATTTGGTATCTCCATAAATCCCTGCTCCTCTGCCTGCCATCTGTACCCGAATCTGGTGATGCCTTCCGGTAATCAAATCAATCAGCACATAGGAGAGAACCCCCTGGTCTGTCTCAAAAACATCCAGCACCTCATACTCCAGCTGTGCTTTTTTGGCACCCTTAGTCCCTTTTTTTACAATTTTGGATGTGTTTGTCTTTCCGTCCTTTACCAGATAATCCTCCAGCATTCCGCTTTCATCCGGAAGCTCGCCAGTGAGAATTGCCTGATAAAATTTAACCATTGTCCCATCCTGCACCTGGTCCGAAAGGCGGGCGGCAGCCCTCTGGTTTTTCGCAAATACCATAATCCCTCCCACCGGTCTGTCCAGCCTGTGCACCATGGCAAGGTAAGGCTCCTCTTCCAGCTCTTCCTCCTCAAAAATATGATTTTTTAAAAAACTTAAAAGGTCCGTGTCCCTGCTTTTGTCTCCCTGTGCCGGCATGCCATAGGGTTTCACGCACACAATAATATCCGCATCCTCATGTAATATTTCTACTTTCATTCTACACCTCATTCTCCTACTGATTCACATATCCCTGAGCAATACTCCGGTATTCCCTATACCGCTGTTAAATAATGCTAATATGAAACGCTGTGTCTGTCAATCCCCTTTACCCCAGAAAACGATACCCTATGCCCCAGACCGTTTCTATGTATTTTGGATTTTCCACATCTTCCTCAATCTTCTCCCTTATTCTCTTTACATGGACAGCAACCGTATTATAAATCCCGTCTCCAAGCTCTTCCTTCCACACGGTCATATAAATCTGTTCCTTTGTCATCACCTGATTGGGATGCTGGGCGAGAAATAGCAGCACATCAAATTCCTTCAGACGCATGGATATACGCTTTCCTCTTAGCATAACCTGGCGGCTGAAGGCGTCTATTTTTAATTCCCGGATTTCAATTAACCCAAATGGACGGGTCAGCCTTTTGTAGCGTTCAATATGCGCACGGATTCTCGCCATTAATTCTGCCTGCATATAAGGGATTACCATATAATCATCCGCTCCCGACTGAAACATTTTAATCTTTTCCCATTCCTCATTACATTCAGAGAGAACAACAATGGGTTTTCCTGTCATCTCTCTAATCTGCCTGCAAATTTCAAAACAGCGCTCCTCCGCCCTGCATTCCATCAAAATAATATCTGCCCGCTGCACCAGTCCCTCATATTCCCCAACAGAACCCAGCTCTGCTTCCATAACCTCATAACCGCTAAGCTGCGCATAATCACAAAGCCGGCTATGACTCCCCTGTATCTCATGTAACAACAAAATACTGTACAATCCACATCTCCTCTCATCAACCCCCATTAAAAAAAGCTATTACCGATGACTTTATACATCGATAATAGCATAAATAACTTCCCAATTCTAACTTGTAATAGCTTACCTTCATCCAACCTTCAGCTTGAATTTCTGAATCTCCTTATCGGTTTCAACAATGGCAATCTGTCCGCCAAGCGCCCGGAGCTTCTCATCAAAATCCTCATAACCGCGCTGAATATACTTAATATCCTCAATCACGGTGAATCCATCTGCCACCAGTCCGGCAATGACAAGGGCTGCGCCTGCACGCAAATCCGGTGCCACGATGCTTGCTCCTACAAAGCCCTCCACACCGTCTATAATCGCCGTGTTGCCTTCCACCTTAATCTGCCCGCCCATGCGGAACAGCTCATCTACATATTTGAAACGGTTTTCAAAAATACTCTCTGTGATAATGGAGGTTCCCTCAGACAGCGCAAGTACCACTGCCATCTGCGGCTGCATATCAGTTGGAAAGCCCGGATATGGAAGTGTCTTAATATTGGTAGAACGCAGTCTGTGATTGCTGACAACACGAACCGCATCATCATATTCCATAACCACTGCCCCAATCTCCTTGAGCTTGGAGGAAATTGCCTCTAAATGTTTTGGAATCACATTGCGGATTGTGATATCTCCCTTTGACGCAGCAGCAGCCACCATAAATGTACCTGCCTCAATCTGGTCCGGAATAATGGAATATTCTGTACCCTTTAGTTTTTCAACACCCCGGATACGGATTACATCAGTACCGGCACCCTTGATATTGGCGCCCATACTGTTTAAGAAATTGGCAACGTCTACAATATGCGGTTCCTTTGCCGCATTCTCAATTGTTGTTTTGCCCTCCGCCAAAACCGCAGCCATCATAACATTAATGGTTGCACCAACGGAAACAACATCCATGTATATGTGATTTCCAACCAGCTTCTCTGCCTCTACATGAATCATGCTGTTGTGAATATCTACCTTTGCACCCAGCGCCTTAAAGCCTTTGATATGTAAATCAATCGGCCGGCTTCCAATATTACAGCCACCAGGCAACGCCACACTGGATTTTTTATATTTCCCCAGCATCGCTCCCAGCAAATAATAGGATGCCCTGATTCTGCGGATAAACTCATCATCTACACAGTTATCTGCTTTGGGATTGATTGTCCCTCCACATATTTTAACCGTATGCTCATCTATATATTTTACTCTTGCACCAATTCCCTGAATTGCCTGCAATAACACTCTGGTATCTCTTACATTAGGAACATTGTCAATTATAACATCTTCATCTGTCATAATCGCCGCTGCTAAAATTCCTAATGCCGCATTCTTTGCCCCTGCAATGGAAACTTCTCCAACTAATGGATTGCCTCCCTTTATAACATATTGCTCCATAATGCACCTCGTATAGGTTTTTGTCTATATACACATAGACGTAATCAAGCTAATTATAGCATGAATAAACAATTTGTAAACTGTTTTTCTTTTCCAAAATGGATTTTTTAATTTTTTCTTAAGGATTTGCGGATGCCTACCAGCTAATCTGCTCCCCCTGATTTTCGGCTTCACAATAGATACAGCGGTAGGTTCTCTTCTCCCTGTCTGTCAGCTTAAAAATCTGCGAAATTCCCTGCTCTGTCGTTGTAATACAGCGTGGATTCTTGCATTTTACAACATTTACAATTTTTTCCGGCAGCTCAACCTTCTTCTTTTCCACAGTGACTCCATCCTTGATGATGCTGACAGAAATATCCGGGTCCACATAACCCAGGATATCCAGATTAATATCATAATCCGGATGGTCAATCTTTAAAATATCCTTTCTGCCCATCTTGTGGCTGACTGCATTCTTAATAATTGCCACAGAACAGTCCAGCTTATCCAGTCCCAGATATTTATACACAAGCATAGCCTTTCCTGCGGTAATATGGTCCAAAACAATTCCATTCTGAATACTGTCAATATTCATACCCTTTTCCTCCTTTTATTCCGGTCTCTCAATCCCAAGAAGCTTCATAATCAATGCCATTCTCACATATTTTCCATTCAATGCCTGTTTGAAATAACAGGCGCGGGAATCATCATCTACCTCTACAGCAATTTCATTTACCCTTGGCAACGGATGTAAGATGCTTAAATCCTCCTTTGCATTTTTCAGCTTCGGCATGTCCAGGATATATGTGTCCTTCAATCGGATATAGTCTGCCTCATTAAAGAAGCGCTCCTGCTGGACTCTGGTCATATATAAGATATCCAGCTGGTCAATCACCTCGTCAATGGTGCGCACCTGCTCATAAGCAATGCCTTTCCCCTCAAAAACCTCTTCCTTTAAATATTCCGGTATTTCCAGCTCCTCCGGCGATATCATAATATATCGTATATTGTCATAACGGGAAAGCGCTTTTATCAGTGAATGCACGGTTCTGCCAAATTTCAAATCTCCGCAAAAGCCCACTGTCACATCAGAAAGCCGTCCCTTTTCTCTCCGGATAGTCAGCAAATCCGTCAGCGTCTGGGTTGGATGGTTGTGTCCGCCATCCCCCGCATTTATGATTGGCGCATCTGATTTCAGGGAGGCAAGAAGTGGTGCTCCCTCCTTCGGATGCCGCATAGCAATAATGTCTGCATAACAGGATACCACCTTAACGGTATCCGCCACACTCTCTCCCTTTGAAGCAGAGGAGGACGAGGACGAAGAAAAACCAAGTACATTGCCACCCAGCTCCATCATTGCTGCCTCAAAGCTCAAACGGGTTCTCGTACTTGGTTCAAAAAAAAGGGTTGCCAGCTTCTTGCCCTCACAAACCTTTGCATATTTTTCTTTATGTGCAATAATATCGTCTGCCAAATCCAGCAGCTCATCAATCTCCTGCACACTCAAATCCATCGGGTCAATTAAATGTCTCATGTTATTCCTCCTCTTCTTTTTCACTCCGCAGTGGAATGTTATGCTCATTAAAGTATGCCTCTATCCGGGAGCGGTATTCCTTTCTGCACCTTAAGATATAGCATTTCTTTCCCGCAAACGCCTGAACCCGGACAGTGCTGATTTCATCATTCACAATCTGGTAAGCATGTATTTTTCCCCATTCCAGGTAAGTGGTTCCAATAAATACACCAATGGGAGCAATTCCGCTCTGCATTCTGCTGTTCAGAAAAATGAGCAGAATAAATGCTGTCACTGCCGGAAAGAAACGGTAGCTGTGACAATATAGCATTCCTGCCACCGACAGCAGAGCAAAATTCACATACAAAATCTCCAGTGGCCCGGTATTTCTTCCGTACCGGCTGTAAACGGTTATCTCCTTTTGCTTATCAATAGTTGAAAATGCAACAAAATCCGCCATTCCAAATCCCAGAAACAGGACAATGGACAGGATATTCCATACAACTTCTATTTCCAAGGCTTTCACTCCAATCTCGTACATAATACTATACCTACCACCAAAAATCCACCATTATTTCAAAATTCGCATGGGATAATCCGACAGGTTCATTTTATGTGAAATTTGATATCCGTAATATAAAAATCCCGGGAAACAATGAGCGGTTATTGTTCTCCCAGGATTTATAATCCGGTTATTCTGTTATTTGGTAAGCAGTGTTACCATAACTGCTTTTTCCGCATGACGGCGGTTTTCTGCCTGGTCTAAAATAAAGTCCAGATTGTCATCCACAACATCCTGACTGATTTCAAAGCCAACATGCATCGGCATATCATGCATTACCTTTGCCTTACCCCCGGCAAGAAACTCCTTATTAATCTGATATGGCATCATTTTGGCAAGGGTCTCCTCCTTCTGCTGCTGGTATGCCGGATTATTAAAGAATTCCATGTCTACCCAGGTATCCGTATACAGCACGTCCATCTCTGCCGCATATTTTTTCGCTTCATCCATAGACATAGACGAATCTAATTCCACATAGTGCCCGGTTGCCTTGGCATCCTCATAGAAGGAATCACTCACCGCCGTGTCATTTACAAGAGGTGTCAGACCATAAATGGTACCCTCTCCCATCTTTGAGAAAAATTCCACCAGAGAATTAAAGACATTATTCTTTGCACCAATATACAGCATTTTTACATTCAGGCTTCCAAAATGTTCCTTAAGGGTCAGGGCATCTGCCAAAATCTGACATGGATGGTAGGTGGAATCACACCCATTAATAAAAGGAACCGTTGCATTTTTATTGAATAATTCCACTGTTTCATTCTTAATCAGCCGTGCCATAATAATATCCACATTGCGGCACACATACTTAATCTCCGATACCGTTTCCCCCAATACAAAGTTGGAATCCTTCCAGAGCTGGTTATAATAGGTTCCACCCAGTTCCGTAATACCTGTTGTAAAGGAGAGAAAAGTTCTTGTGGAAGTCTTTTCAAATAATGTGTATAATTTCTTACCTTTCAGCGCCTCTGAATACTTCTCCGGAGACTTTTTCATGTCATAAGCCAAATCTAGAATTGCATTCAATTCTTCTTTACTGAAGTTGCTAAAATTAATCATATTTTTCATCCTGCGTATCCCTCTTTCTTCGTTTTGATTCTAGCCCGTATAAATCACAATAGACTTTTATTATACATACAATCTCTTATAAAATGCAACCATAATCTGTCACATTACAAAAATATGTACTATTCTCCACTATTCTGCTCCTCTGTCTCAGCAGAAATTTCTGTATTATTTTGTACCGCCTGATTATTCTTACGTTTCAGACGTTTCTGTCTGCGCCTGTCTACCGGTCTCATATTGGCTGCCGCCGCTTCCTGTCTGGCGCGCTGAATCTCCCGCAGGGTCTGGTCTAACTTCTGGTATCTCTCCTCTGCTCTTGCCTCCTGCTCCTTCGTCATACCGGTAATCTGTGTAACCACCGCATTTGCAGCATGCTCTCCAGCACTTTTTCCAATCAGTTCATTATTTTCCTGAATTGCATTGGAAAGAATACGATTCATCAGCTGTTGAAACTGCTCCATTTTCTCTTCATTGGAAAGAATTTTCTGCTTCACCGATACAAGCTCTGTATCTCTGGAAGGGTTGTCCTCTTCTCCGGCTACCGCCTGAACCGCATCGGTTGTTTTTACCTTTTGTCCCTTTGCAATCTGCTCTCTGCGCATCTCTAAATAATTACGGATTGCTTTCAGCTGGAGTCCTTTTTCCTTTAAATCCCGAACCTTGGAAAGTACTTCAATATCCTTCTTCGTATAGTATCTATGTCCCATCTCATTTCGATGGATATCCATCTTCAGTTCTTCTTCCCAGTAACGAAGTACATGAGATTCTACGCCTACCATGGCTGAAGCCTCTTTAATCAGATAATAATCTTCTTTCATATTCTGTCCTCCCTGTATTGAATCCGCTGTATGAGTGCTTTTAAGAACCACTCATGCATATACGTTCATTATAGGGAAAAAATTCCAAATATAATAGTAGGTATCATCTTCAAAATTCTGATGAATTCTCTTAAGACTCGACACGCTGCCCTGTTGCTTCTTCTAAATTCTCCGTAGCTGCCTGCTCCGTTGTTGCTTCCTGTGTCACTGCCTCTTCTGTCACAGCTTCCGTTGTCGTTTCTTTTTTGTTATTCTCCTTTGTTACCATCTCTGTGGTTACATCATTTTTCACGAATTTACAACGTCCCTTTTTATCTGCCTTATAAATCTTGCCTTTATAAGTAAAGCGCTTATTCTTAACCAGACATCCCTTTTCATTAAAATAATACTTGTATTTCCCGATTTTCATCAGTGTGCTCTGCGCCCGGACGCCTGATTTCTTAAGGTAATATTTTTTGCCACCCTTGGTAATCCATTTTTTCTTCTGAACTACGCCCTTGCTGTTACAATAGTAATAGTTCCCTTTATATTTCTTAAAGCCCTTTGAGCGTTTTCCCTTTGCGTTAAAATAATAGGTTTTACCGCTGATTTTTACCATTTCACTCTTTGCCACGCTTCCGTCATCGGTCACATAAACAAGTGTATTACCCTTATACAGCCATTGTTTCTTCAGAGCATAACCACTGCCGCCCACATAGTAGGATTCCCCCTCAAAGGTTACCCACTTTTTCTTCTGCAGTACTCCCTTTGTGTTAAAATAATAGCTCTTCTTTCCGATTTTATAAAGACCTGTGACCCGGTAACCCTTTTTATCCAGATAGTATTTTTTCTTTTTAACCGTAATCCACTTCTTTTTCTGAACCTTGTCCGCCTTTATGTACTGGTAATGGATTCCATCTGCCGCCTTTTTCCAGCCGGTAAATGGAGCCTTTGCCTCCGTTGCAGCTGTTGTGGCTTCCTCTGTTTTATCCTCTGTGGCTGCCTGCTCTGTGGTATTACCGGAAGGATTCGGCACCACTGTTCCGGAAGCAAGCACAGAATCATAATTCCCGGCATGTTCATAATAGCTTACCGTGACGGTTGTCAGATTAATAATCCGTCCCCATTTAATCTGGCATCCATTCGGATAATTCGCCTCGGCTGCCATAATATTATTTCCGCTTCTTGCTATGACAAACACAGAATGACTGCCGTTGATTCTCACAATATCCCCAACCTGGATATTTGCTATCTGGGTCTTGCTTGGACTATTATATGTAATCCATGTAGTATCGCCAAATACATCATAGCCTAATTTGTTGGCAAACCCCATGCACTGGGTTGCCAGTAAATGCCCGCCTCCGGCAAAATGATTGCAGGTACAGCCGCCTGTTCCATAAACATGGCTCACCCCCGAAGTCTTATGAAGCGTGCAGGGCTTGCTTGTATAACCATCCGAATTATCCTTTGTGCTTCCCACATGGTTCCAATACTTTCCGTCAGGAAATTCCGTCTTTAATTCCGTGATTCTGGTATTAAAATCAATTCCTGCCGCCTGACTGCTACACGGCGCTGCCATAAAAAGAAAACCGGCAAGACCAATAAATACCCGTATCCGTTTCCACACCAGGCTTCTGTGCTTCTTCTTTGAAATCATCCGTACCCTCCATCCTATTATCCTGCGTATTGTAATCAACTGCTGCAATATATAATCATCATTATATACACGGTTCCTGTTAAATTCCTGTGAATAACAGCCATTATTATTGTAACAGCTTTTTCAGATATTGTCCCGTATAACTTTCTTTACATTGTACTACTTCCTCCGGTGTTCCTGCAACAACAATTGTTCCTCCCTTGTCGCCGCCCTCTGGTCCGATATCAATAATATAATCTGCGGTTTTGATGACTTCCAGATTATGTTCAATCACAACCACGGTATTGCCGCCCTCTGACAGACGCTGAAGTATCTCCACCAGCTTGTGCACATCCGCAAAATGCAGGCCCGTAGTAGGCTCATCTAATATATAAATGGTTCTTCCGGTACTTCTTCTGGAAAGCTCTGTGGCTAATTTCACGCGCTGTGCCTCGCCGCCACTCAAGGTTGTAGAGGGCTGTCCCAACCGGATATAGCCAAGACCTACTTCCTTTAACGTCTCAATCTTCCTTAAAATAGACGGAACATTCTGAAAGAAATTACACGCCTCATCTACTGTCATATCCAGCACATCATAGATATTCTTACCCTTATAGGTAACCTCTAAGGTCTCCCTGTTGTACCGCTTGCCACCGCATACCTCACATGGTACATACACATCCGGGAGGAAATGCATCTCTATCTTGATAATACCGTCACCCTTACATGCCTCACAGCGTCCGCCGGAAATATTGAAGGAAAATCTTCCCTTCTTATAGCCCTTAGCCTTTGCTTCCTTTGTTCCTGCAAACAAATCCCGAATCATATCGAAAACTCCGGTATAGGTTGCCGGATTTGACCGTGGTGTTCTTCCAATCGGAGACTGGTCGATATTAATAACCTTGTCAAGCTGTTCCAATCCTTCAATTGCATCATGGGCTCCCGATTTCATCCTGGCACGGTTTAACTCCTTTGCCAGATGCTTATATAATATCTCATTTACCAAGGAGCTTTTCCCGGAACCGGACACCCCGGTGACACAGGTCATAACCCCCAGCGGAAATGCCACGTCAATATTTTTCAGATTATTCTGTCTTGCGCCCTTCACGGTAATCCAGCCCGTTGGCTCTTTCCGCTTTTCCGGCACCGGAATCTTAATGCGCCCGGACAGATACGCACCGGTAATGGACTTTTTATTCTTCATAATCTGTGCTGCCGTTCCCTGGGCAATCACCTCTCCACCATTTTCTCCCGCACCGGGTCCGATATCCACAATATGGTCTGCCGCCAGCATGGTATCCTCATCATGCTCTACCACAATCAGGGTGTTGCCAAGGTCCCGGAGATGCTTCAGTGTTGCAATCAATTTATCGTTGTCCCGCTGGTGAAGACCGATACTCGGCTCGTCCAAAATATAGGCAACCCCCACAAGTCCGGAACCAATCTGGGTCGCAAGCCGGATTCTCTGTGCCTCGCCTCCGGATAACGTACCAGTAGGTCTGTAAAGTGCAAGATAATTCAAACCTACATCCATTAAGAAATTCAGTCTCGCCTTAATTTCTTTCAAAATTCCCCCGCCAATAAACTGCTGGCGCTCCGTAAGCTCCATATTGTCCAGAAATTCCACCAGCTTATCTATAGACATGGTGGTAATCTCATATATATTCTTGCCTGCAACCGTAACAGCAAGGGATTCTTTTTTCAGCCGCTGTCCCTCACAGACATCACAGGGCGTTATAGTCATAAAGGTCTCATACTCTTCCTTCATAGACTCAGAACCCACCTCACGATAGCGTCTCTGTACATTGCGAATCAGTCCTTCAAATGCCACATCATATATTCCTTCACCGCGCTGTCCCTTATAATGAACCTTAACCTCATGTCCATTTGTACCATGAAGAATAATGTTTCTTGCTTCCTCTGTCATCTGGTTAAATGGTGTATTTAAATCAAAATTATACTCCTCTGCCAGAGCATCCAGTATGGCTCTTGTATAGGATTTCTTATCTGTACAGGACTGCCAGCCCAGCACAGTAATCGCACCATCTGCTATGGAAAGGTTCTGGTCCGGTATCATTAAATCCACATCAAATTCCATCTTATAGCCAAGTCCGAAACAGGTAGGACAAGCTCCAAATGGGTTATTGAAGGAAAAGCTTCTCGGCTCAATCTCATCAATACTGATTCCACAGTCCGGACAGGAAAAGCTGGAGCTCATATTAATTGGTTTCCCGCCAATCACATCCACCACCATGATACCTTCCGCCAGCTTCATAACCGCTTCAATGGAATCATTTAAACGTCTCTCAATACCCTTCTTCACCACAAGGCGGTCTACTACAATGGAAATATCATGCTTTTTATTCTTGTCCAGGGTAATCTCCTCCGACAAATCATACAGGGAGCCGTCCACAATAACACGTACATATCCGCTTCTCTTCGCCTGGGCGAGAACTTTTTCATGTCTTCCCTTTCTTCCCCTGATAACCGGTGCCAAAAGCTGAATTTTTGTGCCCTCCGGCAGCTCCATAACCGCATCCACCATCTGGTCTACTGTTTGCCTTTTAATCTCTTTCCCGCATTTTGGGCAATGAGGGATTCCGATTCTTGCATACAAAAGGCGGAAATAATCATAGATTTCCGTCACCGTTCCCACCGTGGAACGTGGATTGCGGTTCGTAGATTTCTGGTCAATGGATATCGCTGGGGATAAACCCTCGATTTTCTCCACATCCGGTTTCTCTGCCTGTCCTAAAAATTGTCTTGCATAAGAGGACAGGGATTCCATATAACGGCGCTGTCCCTCTGCATATATTGTATCAAATGCAAGAGATGATTTACCGGAACCGGAAAGACCGGTGAGAACCACCAATTCATCTCTTGGAATCTTAATATCAATGTTCTTTAAATTGTGCTCCTTTGCACCCTTGATTGTAATGTATTGCTTCATTGGTTTGTTCCTTTCTGTTACTGTCTGAATTAGGCGTTTGCGAAACTCTGTTTTCGCTGCTGACCGTTGTGCGATATAATACATTTCACCAGTAACTTCTTTTCATATTATCGATTATTATTAAATTATTTGCAAGAATTTATTATTTTTAGGTCTGGGACATTTTTCAAATAGATTCTTGACGTTTTTTCTTTATCACTCACAACCGAACCTCAGTTCGCACAGGTAAAAGTATAGCAGACTGTTCAAAAAAAGTACAGAACAAAATCGAATATTTGTTCTGTACTTATATATCAGTCTATATTTACTCATTTTATAACCGCCGCATCACTGCCACTTATCCGCCATGGTATAAAACTGGTAATACATTCCCTGCTTCTCCATCAGTTCATCGTGGCTTCCCTCCTCCACGATGCCCTCCTGGGTAAGCACCAGTATCCGGTCCGAATTTCGGATACTGGAAAGTCTGTGTGCAATCGTCAGTGTTGTTCTTCCCTTCGACAGCTTTACCAGGGACTTTGCCACCTCAAACTCACTCTCATTGTCCAATGCCGAGGTAGCCTCGTCCAATATGAGAATTGGCGGATTTTTCAGGAAAACCCTGGCAATACTGATTCTCTGTTTCTGTCCGCCGGATAACTTCACACCGCGCTCTCCGATGTACGTGTCATAACCATCCTTGAGCTCCTTTATAAAAGCATCTGCCCCGGCAAGCCTTGCCGCCTCTGTCACCTGCTCCCGTGTTGCATCCGGTTTCCCATAAACAATATTGTCGTAAACCGTTCCGGAAAACAAATATACATCCTGCTGGACAATCCCGATATGCTGCCGCAGGCTCTTTAACGTATAATCCCTGATATTTTTCCCGTCTAACCGGATACAGCCGGTATCAATATCATAAAACCTTGGTATCAGATTACAGAGTGTAGTCTTACCGCCGCCGGACGGTCCCACAATCGCAACCTTCTCCCCCGCCTTTATGGATAGATTCAGGTTTGAAAATACCATATTGTGGTCATCCGGATATTCAAAGCTTACATTTTCAAACTCAATATCTCCTGACACATGTTCCAAAGGCTGTGCCCCTTCTTCGTCAAATATGTCAATATCTGCATCCATAATCTGCAAAAAACGCTCAATCCCTGTCATGCCCCGCTGGAACTGCTCGGCAAACTCAATAATTCTGCGTATCGTAGCAATCAGGGTTGTAACATAGAGCATATATGCCACCAAATCGCCGGGCTTTATCAGCCCCTTAACCATAAAAATTCCGCCACCTGTCACCACGGCAAGATACATGATGCCATCAAACATTCTTGTGGTTGTCTGAAATGCTGCCATATATTTATAGGTTTCCTTTTTTATTTCAAAGAAATGCCGGTTGTCTACAGCAAATTTTTCATTTTCCATATCCTCATTTGTGAAAGCCTTCACTACCTTCTGCCCTAAAAGGCTGTCTTCAATACGGGCGTTCAGCTCTCCAATCTGATATCTCTGTTTGGAAAATGCCCGCTTCATCCTTTTATTTAAAGCCATGCAGGTAAAAAACATAACCGGCACGATACAGAAAATAATCAGTGTAAGCCAGAAATTAATCCCGGACAAAATAATAAATCCAGCCACCGCCTTGATTGCTGCAATGAAGAACTCCTCCGGACAGTGATGGGCAAACTCCGTCACATCAAACAGGTCATTGGTAATCCTGCCCATAATCTGCCCCACCTTTGTATTGTTATAATAGGTATTAGAAAGCTTCTGAAGATGGGAATAGGCATCCCTTCTCATAGTAGTCTCGATTTTAGCACCCATTACATGACCCACATCTGCCATATAGTAATTGGCAATACTGTCTATGATTCTAAGTCCCAGATACAATGCACCAAGCATCAAAATGGTCTTTACCGACAGCGACGCCAAATCCCGCATTCCCTCATTGGTAATATAACGCATGATAAGGGGCAGCACCAGTTCACAAATGGTTGTCAGTGCCGCACAGAACAAGTCCAGCGCCACCGTTCCGACGTGTTCCCTGTAATAGGGAAGAAATCTCCTTAAAAGCTCTGTTGTCCTGTATTCCTTGTTATCCATTCTTCTCACCTCATTACTTTATTTCGCAATTACCTGATATTTTTTGCTAAAAGTGATTTGAGTATAACAGACAATTTATGAAAAGTACAATTTATTTTTTACTACTCCTCTTTTTATATCTTAAGATTTCTTTAAGTTTTTTTAAGATTTCTTAAGATTAAATTTTATTGTATATTCATGTATTATATGTTACTTTGTGACAATGTGGTTAATAAAATCAAACAAAAACAGCAAGATATGAAACAAGCGTTTGCAATATAAATATGGGAGGCAATTATGAACAATGTATTAGAATATCTCGAAGCCAGTGCAGCAGCCTTTCCCAACAAGACCGCGGTCAAAGACGATAAAAGCTCCTGTACATACAGTGAGCTGCTGGCAGATGCAAAAAAAATCGGAATACTGCTGGCAAGACAGACAGATATTAAAAAACCCATCGCTGTGTTTATGGATAAAAGCGTTATCACCCTGAAGGCATTCATGGGAATCCTGTATGCAGGATGTTTTTACACCCTGGTGGACCCAGCCTTTCCTGCCGACCGAATCCGGCAGCTTCTCAATACACTACATACCGATATTGTGATAACGGAAAAAAATCAGGCGGAAAAGCTTAACAGCGCAGGGTATAATAAAACAATTATATATACAGAGGATTTATTCACGGAAAAAAGCGAGGAAGCTGCTGATGCAATGCTTATGCAGCTCCGGCATAAGCTGGTGGATACAGACCCGGTTTATTGTAATTTTACATCCGGCTCCACCGGTGTTCCCAAGGGCGTTCTAATCTGCCATCGTTCCGTTATTGATTTTATCGAGCAGTTCACCGAAACATTTGGCATTACCTGCGATGATGTAATCGGCAACCAGGCACCCTTTGATTTTGATGTGTCGGTAAAGGATATTTACAGCACATTAAAGCTCGGAGCAACCCTGATAATCATCCCAAGGTCTTACTTTATGTTTCCCAATGCAGTGGTAGACATGTTAGATGACAACAGGGTGACCACCCTGATTTGGGCGGTATCAGCGCTTTGCCTGTTAAACCGTCTCCATGGACTAAAACACAAAGCGCCGTCGGGAATCAATAAAATTATGTTCAGCGGTGAAATGATGCCAATAAAACAGTTAAATATCTGGCGCTCCTACTATCCGGATGCCATGTTTGTCAATCTGTACGGTCCGACTGAAATTACCTGCAACTGCACATATTATATAATAGACAAAGAGTTTTCGGAAAATGACAGGCTTCCAATGGGACAGGCATTTGCCAATGAACGGGTATTTTTATTGGATGAGGATGACAACGAAATACCATATACCAAACCTGGGGTGACCGGCGAGCTATGCGTGGCAGGCACATCCCTTGCCCTCGGCTATTACAATGATTCTGCCGCCACTGCAAAAGCCTTTACACAGAACCCGCTGCAGTCCGGCTGGCCGGAAACCATTTACCGGACCGGTGACCTGGCATACTACGGAGCTGATAATATGCTCTATTTTGCCGGGCGAAGGGATTTTCAAATCAAACATATGGGACACCGCATTGAGCTCGAAGAAATAGAGAGTGTTCTCGGCAGTGTCAGCACCGTAGAGCATGCCTGCTGCTTTTTTGATGAGGAAAAAGGAAAAATTGTGGCTTTCTATGTGGGCGGGAATGACAAGAAGCAGATTCTTAACGATATGAAACAAAAGGTGCCGGAATATATGCTTCCCAATATCCTCCGCTGTGTGGAATCCCTTCCTCTTACAAAAAACGGAAAAACCGACCGCCGTCTTATAAGAGAGCTTTATCAGAACAAAAGGATGAGAGGATGAATTACATGCAACAGGACATGCTTCCATTTATAGCTTCCCATTACGGAACGCCCACATACGTATTTGACATGCAGAGTCTGCCTGAACGGATTGCACTGATACGAAGCAGGCTCCCGGCAGGAACGCAGCTATGCTTTGCCATGAAAGCAAACCCTTTTTTGGCAGGCCCACTCTCCCGGCTGACAGACAGACTGGAGGTGTGCTCCCCGGGAGAATATGAAATCTGCATTCGGGAACAGATAGACCCTGAAAAGATTGTGGTATCCGGTGTCAACAAAACCATGGAATCCATGGAACGGATTTTCTCCTACAGCCATGGTGCAGGCATCTACACAATAGAATCCGAACTGCACTACAGGATACTCAGACAATGCGCCGGCAGGCTTGACAGAAGGCTTAAGGTGCTGCTGAGACTTTCAAGCGGCAATCAGTTTGGCATGGATAAAACCAGCTTAGAACGGGTGCTTGCCATGATACAGACAGATAACGCCATGGATGTAATCGGAATCCATTATTATTCCGGTACACAGAAAAAAGGACAGAAAATCCAACAGGAACTGCAACAGCTGGATACCTACGGCAGACAGCTGCTGGACAAATATAATCTGGACAGCTTAGAGCTGGAATATGGTCCCGGTCTTATGGTTTTATACTTTGAAAATGCCAGTGATGCAGAGCTTTCCGCAGCTGACGACAACAGCCAGCTTGATATGTTAAACCATTCTCTGGCAGCCATAGCCTCATACCAGCACATTTCTATTGAGCTTGGAAGATTTCTGACATGGAACTGCGGATATTATATGACACAGATAATGGATATTAAGCATACCGCTGACACAGGCTTTATCATTGTGGATGGGGGCATCCATCACATAAACTATTACGGTCAGATGATGGGTATGAAAAAACCCTATATGCAGATTATAAGAACTAAGGATACCCCTGGAAATGCTGGAAAATGGACCATTTGCGGCTCCTTATGTACCGTAAATGACGTATTGGTGCGGCAGGTGGAGCTTGATGCCTTTGATATCGGCGACATTTTAGTCTTTGAACGCTGTGGCGCTTATGCCGTCACCGAGGGTATGGCACTGTTTTTAAGCCGGGAGCTGCCACAGGTGCTCTTAATTGATACGGATGGGAACATTCAGATTTTAAGAAACCGGACACAAATTAATGTATTAAATGGAAAAACGGAGGAAAAGGAAGATGGAAGAATTAATTGAAATTTTAGAGGAGCTTTTACCGGGAGAAGATGTGGCAAACTGTACCACACTGATTGATGACCATATTTTAAATTCCTTTGGTATTTTGTCTCTCGTATCGGAAATTGAGGACGCATTTGATATTGAAGTTTCCCCGGCAGAGCTGACGCCTGAGAATTTTAATTCCGCAGCAAAGCTCTGGGAAATGATTAACCGGCTAAAGGAGGAAAATTAGATTGGAGTATCATTTACTGACCTACAGTCTGTTATTTCTGCCTGTTGTAATTCTTTTATACCAGCTTACACCAGCCCGCTTCCGCTGGCTGGTGCTTCTTACTGCCGATTATGTGTTTTTCTGGATGGTCAGCAAGTGGCTGATTCTGTATCTGTTCATTGCAACCCTTGCCACCTATGGCACAGGCAGGCTTCTTGCCTATGTCGCTGAACACGCATCTGTAAAGGGAAAACAGCTGACAAAAAAGAAGCGTTATATTCTTGCCGGCGGTATTGCGATTACGCTTGGAATGCTGATTGTATTCAAGTATTTAAAGGTATTTGGACTTACCCTTATCGCACCAATTGGTATATCCTACTATACCCTGGAAACCATTTCCTATATGACAGATGTGTACAGGGGAACCATCAAAGCAGAGAAAAACCTTGCAAAGGTTGCCCTGTTCTTAAGCTTTTTCCCACAAATCATGGAGGGACCTATCAGTAAATTCTCCGAAACAGCAGACACCCTCTATGCCGGAAGGAGCATTGAATATAGCAATCTGGCATCCGGATACCAGCGGATTTTGTGGGGACTGTTTAAAAAGATGATGGTTGCCGACAGGCTTGCTCCCGTAATTTTTAAAATATTTGGAGATTACGAAAAATACGATGGTTCGGCAATCGCTGTTGCAGTGGTCTGCTACACTATTCAGCTCTATACGGAATTTTCGGGATGTATGGATATCATACTGGGAAGCGGTAAAATATTCGGTGTGAAGCTCCCGGAGAATTTCCGGCAGCCATTTTTTGCAAAAAATGCCTCGGACTTCTGGCGCAGATGGCATATTACTCTGGGAAGATGGCTGAAGGACTATGTATTTTATCCTCTTTCCCTGGCAAAACCTGTAAAAAAGCTTGCCAAAAAGGTGAAGGGTGTCTGGGGCATTGGTGTCAGCAAATTTGTGGCACCAATTATTGCATTGTTTTTTGTATGGCTTTCAAACGGTATCTGGCATGGCGCCGGATGGACATATCTGTTTTATGGTATGTACTATTTTGTATTGATTTTTATTGAAAATATAACGGAAGCACCAATAGAAAAATTTATTGAGCGAAAGAATATACACACAGAAAAAATCGGCTGGCGTCTTCTTACTGCATTAAAGCTTTTTATAATTGTTAATGTTGGTGAATTGTTCTTTCGTGCCAGCAGTATTACCCAGGGCTTCGGCATGCTGGGAAGAATTTTTACCAGCTTTCATATTTCTGTGCTGAAGGAAATGGACTTTGGTCTGGATAATTATGATATCCTTCTTTCCCTTGCCGGAATATTTATTGTTCTGGTGGTAGACATTATTCATGAAAAAGGTATTTCCATCCGGGAGAAGGTTGCTTCCTTGAACCTTCCGCTTAGATGGAGCTTCTGGTATGCCGTCATTTTCTGTATCGTAATATTCGGTGCCTATGGCGCTGGCTATACGGTTGTAGATATGATTTATGCCACCTATTAGGTACCGGCTGCTTTTAACGGAGGAATCGAACATTGAAAACACACAAGAATTTATTGAAATGCACAGGGTTCTTGCTGGGCCTTGTTATACTGCTTATTATAATTTCATTCTTTTTCCAGCGAAAGGATGGTCTTTATGTGTATGACTCCCTTTCTGTCAGCGTAAAAACTGCTGATATAAAAGCAGAGCCAGACAACAGTCTGGATATACTCTTTTTCGGTGACAGTGAAAGTTATGCCGCCTTTTCTCCCCGGCATTTATACTCCAAATACGGCTATTCATCCTATGTGTGCGGTACAGCGGCACAAAAAGTCTGCGATACCTACGCAATCTTAAAGGATGCCTTTGAAACCCAATCTCCAAAGGTTATTGTACTGGAAACCAACTGCCTGTTCCGTGATTTGAAATCCAAGGAAGAGAATCCGGATTTGGTCATGAACTATTTAACAGACACCCTTCCCGTATTTGCAAATCACGCATCCTGGAAAAAGGCTGCCCGGAAGCTGCTGCCAAAAAGCCGGGATGAGCGACGCAGAAAACAAAAGGGATTCATTGTAAGAAAGAATGTAATACCCTATAAGGGCGGCAAGTATATGAAAAAAACCAAAAAGAAACGTACCGTCAAAAAGGACATTTCCTCTTATCTGGAGCAAATTGTTACCCTATGCGAAGAAAACCAGGCAAAGCTTCTTCTGGTAAGTACGCCGTCGCCAAAAAACTGGAACTACAAAAAGCATAACGGCGTGCAGGAGTGGGCAGATTCCCATAGTGTTGATTACATTGACCTCAATCTGGAGGAGGGAGTTAAAATAAACTGGAAGAAGGATACCAAAGACGGAGGCGACCATTTAAATCTCAGCGGTGCAAAAAAGGTGACAAGCTTTATGGGGGAATACTTCCGTGCAAATTATACACTGGAGGATAGATGCAGGGAATCCGGCGATTAGCCTTAAAACATGCTTACGCATCATAGTCCCTGAGCGTCACCTTTAACTCCTTGAGTCTGTCTCTATACTCTGCTGCCATCTCAAAGTTAAGCTCTGCTGCCGCTGTCTCCATTTTCTTCGTGTATTTTTTAATCTCTGCCTGCAGCTCTTTTCTGGACATGGACTCAATGTCCTTCTCCTGCAGCTTTGCATTCAAGGCCTCAACATCCTCATCTGTTGAAGTGGTTATCAAATCACGAATTGACTTCTGTATTGTAGTCGGAGTAATACCATGCTCCTTATTATAGGCATCCTGAATCTGACGTCTGCGGTTGGTCTCATCAATCGCCACGCGCATGGAACGGGTAATCTCGTCCGCATACATAATAACCCTGCCCTCACTGTTACGTGCAGCACGTCCAACTGTCTGTACCAGTGAGGTCTCGGAACGGAGAAATCCCTCTTTATCCGCATCCAGAATCGCAACCAGTGTAATTTCCGGAATATCCAGACCCTCTCTTAACAGGTTGATTCCCACTAACACATCGAAAACACCCATACGCAGGTCCCGTACTATCTCAATCCGCTCTAAGGTATCAATATCAGAATGAAGATATTTTACCTTCACTCCCTGGTCCCTCAGATAATCTGTCAAATCCTCTGCCATACGCTTTGTGAGGGTTGTCACTAATATTTTATTGCCCTTTTCCACTTCTTTGTTCACCTCAGACAGCAGGTCATCCACCTGACCCTCCACCGGTTTCACTTCAATTAACGGGTCAAGAAGCCCGGTTGGGCGGATTAACTGCTCTGCACGAAGCAGTTCATGCTCTGCCTCATAATCAGACGGTGTGGCAGACACGAACATAACCTGGTCCAGCTTCTCCTCAAACTCATCAAACCGCAATGGACGGTTATCCATGGCAGAGGGAAGACGGAAGCCAAAGTCCACCAATGTCTGTTTTCTGGAACGGTCTCCCGCATACATACCCCGGATTTGCGGCACCGTAATATGGGACTCATCTATAATCATCAGAAAATCATCCTTAAAAAATTCCAGCAGCGTATTCGGAGTTGCTCCCGGCTCTAATCCAGCCAATGGTCTGGAATAATTCTCAATACCGGAACAAAAGCCTGTCTCTTTTAGCATCTCCATATCGAAATGCGTCCGTTCACTGATTCTCTGTGCCTCAAGAAGCTTGTCATTTTCCTTGAAGTAAGCAACCTGCTGTTCCAGCTCTGCTTCAATCTCCTCCACAGCACGCTCAATCTTGTCCTGTGCCACAACATAGTGGGAGGCAGGGAAAATAAATGCACAGTTGATTCCTCTTTTTACCTCTCCGGTAAGAGGGTCAAATTCCACCATACGGTCAATCTCATCCCCAAAAAACTCAATACGGATAGCATCCTCAAAGGTGGAAACCGGCAAAATCTCCAGCACATCCCCATGTACCCGGAAAGTTCCCCTTTTAAAGTCCATTTCATTCCGTTCATACTGAATATCAATTAAATCCGAAATCAGCTTATCCCATTCATAGGTCATTCCTGTTCGGAGAGTAAGCATCATTTCCTCATAATCCTCCGGCGAACCGATACCATAGATACAGGATACCGAAGAAATGACAATGACATCCTTCCGCTCAATCAGGGCTGCAGTTGCCGAATGTCTTAATTTATCAATCTCATCATTGATGGAAGAATCCTTCTCAATGTAAGTATCGGTGGAAGGTACATATGCCTCCGGCTGGTAATAATCGTAGTAGGAGACAAAATATTCCACTGCATTATTCGGGAAAAATTCCTTAAACTCACTATACAGCTGGGCTGCCAGCGTTTTGTTGTGTGCAATAATCAATGTCGGTTTATTCAGTTGTGCAATTACATTCGCCATGGTAAAGGTTTTTCCGGAGCCGGTAACTCCTAAAAGTGTCTGAAACTGATTACCTTCTTTGAAACCTTTCACTAATTGTTCGATTGCTTTAGGCTGGTCGCCGGTAGGCTTAAATTCGGAATGTAAAACAAAGTGTTCCATAATGGATATTACACCTCCTGTTTGCAAAACTTTATGATTTTCACGAAAGCAATGAGCCATGTAGCCTGAAAAAAGGAATCTCCGAAATGTCCACATTCCAGGGGATTCCTGATTTTTCAGTGCTATAGGGCGAATGCCCGTGAGCAAAAAGGCTTTGCCTTTGAGCTTGCATGGCTTTATTGTAGAAGAAGACAAAATTTTCAAAAAAAGCTTCGCTTTTGTCTTCACGCATATTATAGCACAGCACTATTATCATTGCAACGAATATTTGAACATCTGTTCGTTTTCTCTGATTTAATGTTATAAGTCCCCGTTACTGTCAGTAATCGTCGGCAACTTTTTTCATTCATAATTTATCCGATATTACAAACCTGTCCAAAATACCATTGCTTTCTTTATGACGGTTAATACCCTGCCTTTGCTAACAGTTCCTTCCGGTCTTCAATTCTCTTCCCTTCCAAACCAATCATGTGTCCCATTGTAGGGTATGCATATCCCTTCCCATCTCTCTTCGGTGCTTTCACTGACATCAATATCTCACCATACAGTTCCTCTACCTTTTCCACCTCAAACACTTGAGCCTTCCATGCTTAAGGTGCACGCCCTTGCCGTTCAGCTATGTACTTCCTTGTTACCTAGATGTACTCGGGACTCTCACCCGTAAGAGCTCGTCCACGGCGCACAAACTAACAAAATCCGTAAATATTTCTATCTACGGATTCACTTAGTTCTATTACTCCCCGAATATATTAAATTTACCTATTCATCACTAAACTTTTTGAGAAAGCATTCAACCTCTGCTATTACCTTTCCTGCTGCCAAAATCTGCTGTTCTGCTTTCTCTGTAGACACAATAAAAAAATCATCATAATCAGACTTTTCTCTTAACTGCTGAAGTTTTGCTATCATGCGTCCTAATTCTCTCGGAAATACCTCTGTTGCCACATACATTTTATTAAAATATGCTACCACATCCTTATGACGCTTAAAGTCTTTTTCCTCAATTGCCAATACAGCCTTCATCGCATAAAATGACGCATAATAGGAACGATTGATGGCATCTTTTATCATCCCATTATCCAACATAATTTCAGATGCTTTCAAGCTTTCTTTTGCTTGTTCCAACCGGTATTTACACAAATTCCAACGTCTTTCATCCAACAATCTCAACCCCCTCACATTCCACATTATCATAAAAAGGCAGCGCACCAAGCCAATACTGGAAATGTGCTTCATTTTTCACAATGACAGAAATGTGCACTCCATATTCCATCAAAAGGTCAAATGCCACATCATATAAAGCATCCTCTATCGGCTCAATCTTATCCTCTGGCAAAGAGGTTAGAATCATAACATCTATATCCGAGTTTTCATTATAATCCCCACGAGCGTATGAACCATACACTAGAATCCTGCTTAAATCCTTTCCCATAAGTTCTCTAACACTCTGTGCAAACATCAATAAAATATTTTGAATGCTTTCCATAGCAATCCCTTCTTTCACTAATAATTACATTATAATCAACTTGCAGAAAAATAACAACATCTTTTCTGACACGAATAATTTTGTATCTCTGATTGCGTTATTTTAGAATTTTCCTGCAGGGCATTCCGCCCGGAGAATAAATTCCAAGGAATCACAACTGAATAGTAACATAGGGAACAAATCCTTCCGCCTGCGGTTGATTCATTCCCTATGTATTCTTCATGATACTAGTATAGCACAGCACTATTATCAATGCAACGGAAAATTTGAACATCAGTTCGTGTTTGTTGCATTTATTTTATTTCCGCCTTTTTATAAACCTTATACAGTACAGGTTGAAGAATCAGGCATATTCCCGCGTAAACGGGTATGATAACCGCTGCTATTGTCACCACTTTTCCGCCAATCTGTACAAGTCCGGGGTCTTTAATAGCCAGATATATTTCCAATAGCTGGTCCGGGAAGAAGGAGCATATTTCCGGCAAGGGAAGGATTCTGCTCAAAAACGGCAATGCACATAATACTATAAAAGGTACGATGATTGCGGTTGGCGTAGAACGCGTAAGCGCCGATACCAGCATTGCAAGCGTAGAAGCAAATACTGTCCCTATATATCCTCCCAAAACAATAAAAAAATATGCCTGTAAAAAGGTAATATTATAAACACTTCTCCATAAATCCAGCTGGACCGGACAGTTTGCACCATCTGCTCCCAGTACAAAAAGCACAATAACGGTATATAAAAGCACAAAAACCACATAAAATCCCGAAGTAATACAGAATCCGGCTCCCAGTTTGGATAAAGTTCCTCTTTTTCTTCCAAATCTGGTGGAGAAAAAAATGGAATCCGCTTTGGTCTGGAATTCATCAGAAAAGATACCGGATACAAGAAACCCAATAACCAATGCCAGCATCATAATAAAGATAGCTATATGCTGCAATAATGTCGCCCATCCATCTATGTATTCATAGTAAAAAGGCGTTTCAAGCTTCTCGTATTGCTGAATTAAAAAGTCTTTTTCCTTTTCTGTAAAGGTTTCTCCGCCCGACTCCAGATATTCCTTTAGGGCTGAAATCCTGTTTGCATAGACATTTCCAACTTCCTCACTTGAAACACTATTAACTGCATAATAATCGTAATTCTTATATCCGCTGAAGGCATGGCTAATCACATCAGTAATTCCTGAAATTCCCTGCTTTTTAGAAAATGCCTTATTCTGCTCCTCAATATCGTCTGATAAGGCTTCTTCCGAATTATTAATGGCATTATTTTGCTTAAGGACTTCTTTCAATACATCTTCAGTCAAATAGCCAGCCCATTCATTTTTGGCTTCCCTGAGGCTCTTTGCCGCCGAAATTCCTACAGAATGATTTCCGTTTTCATCTACATATTCCACCCAGTTAATGGTCAGAATACTGGTTACAATCAGTATTGCAAACAAAACAATGACTGCGATTCTGTTTTTTGTTTTGGAAAATACTTTTTTTATTTCAAACCGTAACATTTTCGTCACCTGCCTTTTCTCCAAAATAATATAAAAATACATCCTCTAATGACGCCTCTACACACCTGGCATCCATAAATGGTTTTTCATGTGAAATAATCCGTAACATAACACCATTCGTCTCTGATTTCATGTTAGAAATTTTATACTTTTTCATAAAGCCGGATACCATATCCTTTTCTACAAAGCATTCCCATACCGATTCAGGCATAACGTTTATCAGTTCATCAACCGTTCCTTTGTGCATAAGCTTCCCATCCTTCATCAGCAAGATTTCATTGGCGATATACTCAATATCCGAAACAATATGCGTAGATAGCAATACCAGCTTGTCTTCTGAAAGTTCACTAATCAGATTACGGAACCTTATTCTTTCATTTGGGTCAAGCCCTGCCGTGGGTTCATCCAGAATCAGTATTTGGGGATTATTCAGCATAGCCTGTGCAATACCGGCTCTGCGCTTCATACCGCCAGATAATTTTTTCATTTTTTTATGTGCCGCCCCCTGTAACCCAACCTTCACAATCAATTCTTTCACACGTTTTTTTGCGACTATTGGACGGATTCCCTTTAATGCCGCAATATAGAGCAGATAATCCTCTACCGTAAATTCAGGATAAAACCCAAATTCCTGCGGCAGATACCCTAATAATTTGCGGTATTCGCTGTCCATTTCAAAAATATCCTTTCCATTGCAGCGTATGCATCCGCTTGTGGGTTTTAACAGAGTACACAACATTCTCATCAAAGTCGTTTTTCCTGCCCCATTTACTCCCAACAGACCATACACACCATTAGTCATCGTAAAATTCATACAATCCACGGCGGTAAAATTTCCAAACTTTTTTGTCAAATCATACATTTCCAATTCCATCAAATGACACCTCCCAAAATTTATTGCAGTTGTTTAATATACGAAAAATTACCCATACCAGATAAACAAGTACCATCCCCACCAGAGACAGCCATACTGAAAAAGTTATTCTTGTATAAATCGTTTCATTCAAAATAATAAACAACCATACTGCACTCCATATTACACACAGGATAATAGCCACGTTTTCGCTGAAAGAATGCTTACTGCAAAGTGTCCCAAAGCAGATACATGCTGTTACACTTAACGGAAAAAGAAACTGAACCAGCAACTGCGACAATTCATAATGCAAGCCCAGTGTCGCTGTTCCACAGAATATTGTAATTAAAAAAACATCCACCAATCCAAACAAAAGAATACGTGCAGCATATATTTGTCTGAGGGAATAATAAGCTGCTGCTTCTATTTCTATACTTTGACATGACCTGTTTTTCCAAACCTCCGGAATAATCAGAATCACAAACAGCGCTGCTATCACTCCCATACTTCTTTGGATGTACAAATCATCCTGTATCATCAGCAGCGCAGCCCATAAAGCCAGCAGCAGGAATAATTGAAAAATCCACCACCTTTTTTGAATGGTTTTTAATTGTGTCCATAAAAATTCCCGGTAAGATAAAACACCTTCCTGTTCCGACTTAAAAAAGGCTTCTTTTGACATCTGAATCGTCCTCTGAACCGCTTCTTCTCTTGCCGGAACCTGTACTGCTTTTTTATAATAATCCAGTTTATCTTCCATCATTTTGTTTCATCCTCCTCTAAATATTTTTTTAACTGTGTTTTTGCCTGTCTCATTCTATATTTCACCAATGGCAAACCAATTTTTAAAATATCTGCAATCTCTGTTAATTTCAGATTCTGAAAAAAATACAAACGTACCACTTCCTGCAATTCATCCGGCAAATGTTCTAATGCGTTTTCCACCTCCAGTTTTATAAGAATGTCTGTGGTAAATTCTTTTTCCACCGCCACATTTTTTAGTGTGTCCTCTTCCAACGGCATTTCTTTTCTCTTTTTCAAATAGTTTTTACACAAATTTCCTGCTATGGTATATAAAAAATTTTTGGTTTTTCCAATATGGCGGTAATCAGACAATTTTGTGAAAAAATGTATAAATGTCTCCTGTGCCAAATCCTCGGCATATTCCAAATCAGAACAGTGGTAACAGCAATACTTTAAAATATCCTCGTAATACTTACGAACAAACTTGTCAAAAGCATCTTCGTTCCCTTTTTCCATGTTCCTAATCAAAAGAAAATCCGCATCCACAAAATCCTCCTTTCCCGTTATTAAAGTTCAAAACGTTTATCACTTTCTATTATGTATAACAATCCAGCCGGACAAAAAGATAGTCCAAACAATACGATACAGTTATTCTTTACGAATTCTGCTTTTTCATGTATAATGAATAAATAATGTGTTATTTTTTGGTAAATTTATATAGGGAAGTTACAAAGGGAGGTATCCTGCTATGAACAAACAAAACAACAGACTGGCACTATCCGTGCTTGCTGCACTTGCAACCGGAATTGCTTTAATTTATACCCTGATTATGTACCACGACATTATTTTTGCGGTTGCCGGAATGAGCGTACTATTTCTAATAACCGCATTTATTCTGACACAAAACCTGATTGCCTTTTCCACTATGAAGAGTAAATCCATGAATGTTCATATCAAGGACTGTATCAATGATATCTCCACCCAGTTAGAGGCTATAAATAGTTCCCAGTCCCAGATAGGAAAGGCAACCTATCTTTATACAAAACAGACTGCACAGGTAATTACACGGCTAGAGGATAACTATGCAGAGAGCCAGATGACATTATATAACAACCTTTCCTCTTTATCCAATCTGCAAAACAAGGCAACCAAGTTAATCATAAAATACGACCAGAGCAATACCACCAAGCTTATCTCCACTATCAAAGATTTGCGGAACCAGCTAAGTGAGACTCTGATTCAGGGCTTCGACCAGATTCAGCCAAATAGCGCAGAAATTATTTCCGTACTGGAAGATATTGTTACATATTTAAAATCCCAGCCAGCCGGAATCAATGAGACAACCGGGCTGCAGCTCAGTAACATAGCCCATGAGCTTCAAAATGTTTCCAACAATATCACTCCACCAAATTTTGATACGAGTATTCCTTCCGATGAACCGGAAGATACTGCCATGCCGGAAAATGATTCCTCATCTGCCACTCCTACGACAGACAAGAACCCGAATGACATGTTATCGCCAGATGAAATTGCTGCCCTGTTTGCTGCTGCGGAACCGACTCCGGACAAGGAAAAAGAGGCTTCCTTCACTCCGACCTTCACGGTTGTGGGCAAATCCGAACCGGAAGAAGAAAGAAGCTCCAAAACCGATATCACTACTGATATTAACACCTTAGATGAAAACCCGGACAAACAGCTTTCGCCAGATGAAATTGCCGCATTATTTGCTGCAGCTGACCCGGCACCTAAAAAGGATGCTTCCGATACAACAGACGCCAGTGCAATGAATCTTTCAGATGATGCAAATAAAAAGCTGTCTCCGGATGAAATTGCTGCTCTATTTGAATCATTGGGATAAGGAAATTGAATTTTATTATGGAAATATAAACGGGCTGCCCCATGCGAGGCAGCCCGTTTGTATTTCCAAAAACAATTATGCTGTTTATTTTTTATAGAATGTATAAGAAGTAGTACAATCATAAGGCATACTCGTCTTCGTGACAGTGGTATCCTTTGTATCTCCTGCATTCCGGTATGTCACTGAAAATACCGGCTCGCCATACTTATTCTTTGATATACTGTTTACCCTGCTAAACGCTCCGGTAAATTTATTTTTATAACACACATAGACTGTAGTTGGCTTGTAAAGGGAAACACTATTATAGGAGTATGAGTAATACTTATCCGAACTCCTGCTTTTATTCACACCATAATTAATTTTTTTCTTATTACTTACCTTTGTATATACCGGCTTCCCTTCTTTGTCATAAGTTAACACAACAATACTTGTTATACTGTAATTTTTATCGGCTGCTTTGACCGTAAGCTTTCCGCTGCTTCCGGATAAAAAGGCTCTCCTGGAAGAAGAGGATGAACTGTAAGCACTTTTGCTATCAGCCCTGGTCAGCTTCGTTTTTCCTAACTGTACAGAAGAAATTACTTTACTTGTCTTTAATACCTTATACTGCTTGCTGTAAGTAGTTTTAATCACATTACGAGGCTGACAGTAAACATACTGTTTTTTATCCGCTCCTGTTTTAATTGTGGCAGCCACACAGCTCCAGCCGTCAGCATAAGTATCTACATAAATCTTCTTACTGGATACTCCCTGATAATAGGTATCCCCTCCATTGGTCGCCTTTTCCTCGTATAACTCGGTGCTCTGCTTTCCATCATTATCCTTTAACTTATAATAGGAAACCATCTTACCATTTACCATTTTACTGGTTGAAAAAACCATGTCCAAATCTTCTTTTTCATACTCTACCCATGAAATGGTATAGGTTCCAGTCTTCAAAAAGCGGAGGGTGTAATCATTATACGCCACATATTTTCTTGCATTTTCAGTTGCATTTGTATAGTCATCATACTGGGCATATGCATCCGAATCTTTAAAATATGCTTTTGTCTGGTAATAAAATCCAGATGAATTTGTATCTGTCACAATTGTTTTAATTTTTTTCTTATACTTTTTGGCAGACTTATTGTTTATCTTAAGCCCTGTGACATCATATAAAGTTGTCTCATAACCTAATGTACAGACAACCTTATTCTCTGTAACCTTCTTATTAATGGTTTTCGCTTCTGATACCATGCCTGGAATTACCATCGCTGCCGCCAATGCAGCCAGCATCACTGACCGCTTAAATTTACTAATATATTTTCTCATTCTTTGCACCCTCCTGTTAATACTGCCATAAGGTTATTGTTGCACTTGGACAACGACTGTACGATGTCGTTCTCCTACCGGTAAAGGCATCCTTTGTAACACGTTTTATTTCCTTTCTTCCCCGTGCACCGGAGATAGAATATGTAACAGAATCTCCATAGAATTTATCCTTATAAGATATATAAATGTAGGTGTTTTTCTTGGCAGAATGGCTCTTTGTTCCATTATACGCATTGGTAGAAGTTACCTCATAATTTTTAGATAATGTAAGCTTCTTACCATTCTTAAACTTTTTATAAGTATACTTTCCATTCTTATCAACTGAAACCACTAATATGCCTGTAATCTTATACTGGCTGTTTGCCGTTACCTTGAATTTTCCTGAAGCCCCCTTCACTTTACAGGATTCCTTGCTGGAACTTTTCTTTACACCCTTCTTAATGGATGCGGTATTGGAAATCACTGTCTGCTTTCCAAAGGCTGCCTTCTTGATTACTGCAGATGAATTAACAGCCTGTACCTGTACCGTATAACGTCCCCTCTTCTGGTTTGCGCTGTTTACTACATCAAAGCTGACCTTATAAGTACCAGGCTTTGTGGCATATACACCAATATAGGCAGTTCCATAATTCGAGCGGTTTTCAGAAGATATCACCTGCGCTTCTAATCCTTTCTTATTAACCTTGAGACCGGAAATTTTATCTCCGCTTCCATATCTCACATCAAAAGAAGAAACACTATCTGCATATGTGGATATACGCATTTTTTTCTGTTCCTTCACATTACCTTTTACATCATAACCATAATTAATGTAAACTTTACCATTTACAGGTGCTGTCTCTGCATGAACCGTCAGCACATTGGCAAACAGGAAACAGAACATCAGCACAGTAAATGTACTTGTAACAAAACTCTTCATTTTTTCCATTAAATTTTCTCCTCCTTTATAACGGTTTACAAAATTAGTATATCAGTTTTTCTCTGATAATACAAGTAAATTGCAGGTAAACTTTTATTAAGAAAGTTTTATATTACCTGACTTTTACTTCTTCACCTTAATGGTAATTGTCCCCTTTTTACCACTTCCGTCTGTCGCAACCGCAGTAATTTTAACCTTGCCCTTCTTAATTGCCTTCACCTTGCCTGTTGACGATACCGTTGCAATCTTTGGATTACTTGATTTCCAGTATACGGAATTGCTGGCATTCTTTTTACCTGGCAAGGTTATTGCCTTTAATTGAAGCGTCTTCTTTACTTTAATGGTTTTCTTTGATGCCTTAATCTTAACCTTTGTGACTGCCTTCTTCATAACCTGAACCTTAAAGGTCTTCTTAAGTCCATTTTCAGAAGTAACGGTAATGGTTGCCTTACCTGCTTTTTTGCCCGCTGTAATCTTACCTTTGGAATTTACCTTGGCAATCTTTGTATTACTGCTCTTAAAGGTCACCTTTTCTTTTACTGCATTCTCCGGTGCAAATGAGACCTTAAGGGTCATGCTCTTCTTTGGTGCCAGCTTATAGGTTGACTTTACCGGTACACTGGCTGCTCCCTTCACACTGGCCTTCAGCAGGATGGAGGACGCCTTAACATCTGTTTCCTCCGTGCTTCCCTGTTCCGGTTTTGATGCTGCCTTGACTGTAATCGTTACTGAATCGGACACCTTCGTATCATTGGAAGTAACCGTAATAACCGCAGTGCCCTTCGCCTTTGCGGTAATGACTCCTTTTCTGTCCACTGCTGCAACAGCCGGATTGCTGCTTGACCATGTAACAGATGTATCTGCGGCATCAGCCGGTAATACCTTAACGGTTGCTGTAACAGTCTTACCCACTTCAAGCTCCACTGCCGTAACGGACAGTTTTACAGACGTCACTGAAATCTTTGTGTACACCGCAGTAAAGCTGCAATCATCCTCTATTGTCACCACAGCACCATCCGCATAGGTCTTTCCGTTCTGGTCCTTCCAGCCTGCCTTATAGCCTTTCTTTCCCGCTGCCTGTAAGGTTACACTGGAGCCTGCATTTATTGCTTTTGTCTCATTGCGGTTTGCGGCTTCATCCATTATGGATACCTTATAGGTAGCAATGATATTTCCCTGGCTGTCAACCGGATTCTTAGAGTACATATTATCTACACTATTACCTGTTACGTTTCCCCCATCAATGGTTATCTTATATTCATCACCCTCGCCAGCCCGGATTGCAGGAGCACTTCCGTCCCCTGTGGTATCCGCTGTAACATTGGCATTCTTCATGGTAATGCTGCCAGTGCTTGAAATGGCAGAGGCACCTTCTCCTCCTGTAGCAGTTACCGAAGCATCCGTAATTGTAATATCACTGGCTGAAATTGCCGGATTTCCATCACTGCCGGTGGCAGTAACATTCGTTTTATTTCCGGAAATAACAACCTTGTTTTCAGCGGAAATTCCACCCTTTGCTGTTACGGTACCGCCTGTAATGGTTACATCATTGGCTGCGGTAATTGTCCCGGTTATCATAATGGTTCCACCTGAAATATTTATATTCTTTGCTGTAACCGTTCCTGCATTCACTGTACCGCCCTCGATGTTCACCGTACCATTGTCTGCTTTAATCGTTTCTACATTTAAGGTTTCAGAACCCCTCAATGTTACACTGGTGTTGTCAGCAATAATTGACCCTGTCACCTTTGCTGTTCCTGTTATTGTAACCACAGCGTTATTTGTATTTGTTACATCCAGATTCTGAATGGTGGTATTGTTCAACGTAATGCTCTGACCTGACCCTGTTACAGTCTTTACAGTTACATTGCTGTTGCTTCCTGTAATGGTATATGGTTTTGATGAATCCTTTAATGTCAATACACCTACACCTGTGCCTGTATCATAAGATACGGTTGCCTTTCCTGAGCTGGTACAGAGGGCATCCACATAATTGGCATTGTTTAATTTTGATACATCAATTGTATATGGGTCTGCCACTAAGGTATATACGGAAAGCGGAGTAGTAGATTTATCACTTGCCTTATAATAGTCTGTCTCCTTCACCCGTGTATAAATCGTATTTCCTGTAAAAGCGCTCAGTCCTGTAAACACATTGCTATCCTGCCATGTCTTTCCATCCTTTGAATACTCATAACCAGATACCGCCTGTACGGTAATACTGCTGCTGGTACGGTTGACAAGAACTGCCTTTTGAGGAATTGCTGTATTATCCGCTTTTTCTACCTTAACTGTCACTTTCTTAGTGAGGGTAGCATCTTCATCCGAATCCAAAATTCCGTATTTACTCTTATTCTCTTCATTCCATTTGAACACCACATCATAAGACCGGGTTCCGATTATAGTCATATTCTCTGTGCCATTTACCCATGTAAAGGTTCCATATTGTGTGGAACCGCCTGTCAATACAGATTCCGATAACGTCTGTCCATATTGGATAGCAGAAGCAGTTGGGAAAATGATTGTCGGCAATCCTGCCCGGTTTACATTCACCGCTACGCTTTGAGTAATTGTTCCAGCAGATTCATTGTATCCCGTTATACCACTGAAAGAATAATTTTTCTTTGCAGCCGTGGCCAATGTCAATACCACATCCGCATTTGTAGTTCCCCTTGCCGGAGCTGTTGCCGGATTTGCCCAAGCAAAGATTCCATAAGCAGTATCCCCTCCGGAAAATTTGGAACTTGCCAGGGTCTGACCTACCTCAATATCAGCGGCAGACGGGAACACAATGGATGCCACTGGTTTTTTATTAACTGTTAAGGTTCCTGCCTGGGTAGTTATCTCATAATTTGGATTGCTGCCAGGTGTAACCGTGACAGGATATGAGCCTGCATCGGAGGTCTTTGATGCGGTTGTACTGCAGGTGATATTCAAGCTGTCACCGGATACAACTGCACCGGAAGTGACCTTGTAAGTTAAAGCAGGATTCTCCTCCCCATATGTCTTAAAAACATTGTCCGCTGTCACTGTAACAGCCCTTTTATTGACTGTAAGGGTTACAGGAACCGATAATGTAAGACCGGAATTATACGTCACCTTCAGGGTATCCTTATAGGTCCCTGCTGATAAGCCGGTCTTCGGTGTCACGCCAACGGTTGCCGTACCTCCCACAGAAATACTTTCAGACGGCATCTGGGTAATTGTAAAGCTGCTTCCATTTTCCAATGCAGCTGTGACTCCTGAGGCTTCCGCAGTTCCGTTATTTGAAATGGTTACGGTTCCCACTGCAGGATTTGTATAGCCGTATTCCAGAGCGGTGCATGCCACACCTGCCGAGTCTGCCTCTAATCTTGCAACCGGTGCAGCAGTGACCGTTACCGTACAGCTTGCGGATTTTCCTCCCGCAGTCGCAGTGATTGTGGCTGTTCCTTCCTTTACTGCTGTTACCTTTCCATTGGAAACCGTTGCAACCTTGGAATCAGAGGATTTCCATGTCACTGTTGCTGCTCCGGACGGTGTAACCGTTGCTGTCAAGGTGTCCGTGTCACCTACATATAATGTCAATTCCTCATTGTCTAATGTCACAGACTCTACAGAAACACCGGAGGAGCTTCCATAATATTTCGTAACTCCCACCGCACTTAACTCATCGGCAGATGCCAATGTAGTGCTATAATTGGTGGTGGTCTTCTTTGCATAAGACAGGTATGTACTAGTATCATTCTTATGTGTACAATACAGCCCTGCCAATGCACTGACTAAGCCGGCATTATAATCCAATGCCACCTCATTGCAATGATAATCATTCTGGTCATCCTTATAAGTGCCATCCTTTCCAGGTCCTCCCACTAAAGCTCCTAACAACGTATAATGGTCTTCCCTTGTTACTTTTGCATCCGTTGAACGGGAAGCTGCCCTGTGATGAGGATACTGGCTTGAATTTTCATTATATCCTACTATATAACAGCGTTTATTCGGATTATCTCCAATCATGTAATTCATCTGGCTGACAACCCATGAATCATATGTTGTGGTGTTCGTTAACTTATCATAAACCAAACCCACAAAACCACTTGCCGAATTATACCGGCAGGAACCCCAATCTGATACGCAATTAAAAAATCCGTCAATGGTAGAGCAATTCTTACCTGCATTAGTAATACCGGCAAGCTTGGAAGTATCCTTTTGCAACATACAAGCCAATGCACCAGTATTTGCCCAGTCTAATACCCAATACTGGTTGACACCATTTCCACTATTATCTTTATACTCATTATATATCGAATTATAGGAAGTGTTTTTTGTTGCAACATATAGCGCACTTGCAGCTAATGCATAATCATCTCCATATGATGTAGAATCATAAAATCCTGACGCTCCGTTTGTCGCACATGCCTTGCTGTTATTTTTCACAAAGGTAAACAAATCCTCTGCTGTCTTTAAATCCTCCTCATTGCGGAAATTAATATAATTCATAGCCAGAGCTGCAATTGCAACACTCACTTCATCTGTCGCCGGATTAGAAGCGGTAGCAAAATACGCAGGACGACTCATCGTCTGCCCTTCCGGCGCACTCCAGATGCCATGGTCCGTATTTCCATCCCCAACCTGATAGCAGAAGCCCACTACCTTTCCTGAACTGTCGTAAACCGTACATCTCTTAAAATAATCACAAAAATAATCTGTTATAGCCTGTAAATGTGCTGTCTGTCCCGTACTGGTATATGCATCCGGAAATTGATAATAGCTCATTCCCAGCATGGTTGCCGCATAGCCCTGTGGCAAGCCAAACTTCACATGGTCACCTGCATCATGAAAACCGCCTGACACATCCACTTTGTATGTCACTCCGTTAATCGTTGTAGTAACATTCTTATCATATGTGTGGCAATTACCACGCCAGCTAAGCCCGCATGTACCCTCTAAATTACCACACATATTTGCATCATAAAAATAAAGGGATTCCTGCAGAAGCTTGGCATAATTGTATTCCACGTCCAAATCTTTATTTGTAGAGGTATCGGTTGCAGAGCTTCCGCTATTGCCTCCTCCGCCTGTACCGCCTGTCTCATCGTTGGTATCTCCGGAGGAATAATCAAATTCTGACGAGTTTCCTTTGTTATAATAGACAGCCTTCACCTGGATACTGCCTGCATCTACATATTTACCGGAAAAGCCGCCTCCCGGTGTCTCTGCACCCAACGCACCTTGTGCAATTACCGCATTTGCCCCGGACTGCATTGGATACATATAAATCGTATCTCCATCCGCCACAAAGGTAGCACTCCAGCATTTAAATGCCGATGCCGTTCCGCTTGGGACCTGCAATACAATTATCCAGTCACATATTGTAGAACCGGAATTATTGGTTATTGCCACCTTAAACTCCGACCAATCATTACTTGGGTCTTTTGAATTGGAAAGAACAGCACTCACTCCTGATGAATAATCTCTTGATGTTCCAAAGTCAGTTGTCCCTCCTCCGGTAGTTCCGGAGGATGAACCTGCAAGAATTAATTTGGCTGAGGTGATTTCATACGTCACACTTGATACATTTAATATCTGCAATCCAAAATTCCATACATCTCCACTACCTGTAAGCTGTGTCAAATCCACTGTGGAGGTTATAGTATTATCGCTTACACTTCCAACCTCTACCCACTTGCTGAGCCAGTTACCATCCGCATTAATAAACGCCTGTGCCGCCAAAGAGCCTGTTGTTTGTGCAGACGTAATCTTAAATGTAACTTCCAATGAGGTTACCCCTGCATTTTTCAGCTTATCAATCGTATTATACTCCGATGGAACACTGATAACTGCTTCCACATGATTTTTACTGTCCCCCGCTGCCGTCTGGGAACCGGCTGTAAAAGATAATTCAATCTCTGAAGCTGCCGCCTCAGCCTCCTTCGCCGGCACCGCCACCAGACCTGCCACCATGGCTATTACCATCAGCCAGGCACCTATTTTCCTGCTTAATCTCCGTGTCATCATCCACATATCCTCCCCTTACTTAATCCTAAAATATCTGATAAATCACTACACAATAATTAATCTTAATTATACCTTCTGCACAATGAATTTTCTTTAGCTAAAATGGCAATTTTTTATAGTAAATTTGCACAAACTTATCTTGTATCTGTTAAATAATTTCTGCTATAATTCTTCTTAGAAGTATATTACGCTAAGCTATTTATAGTAAATCCATTCAGGAGGACGCCATGATGAACAAACCAAAAATTCTTTTATTTCACATAGACCCCGGAAAAGCAAAACAGCTTGAGAGAATCTGTAACAATCTCCGAATCCAGACAGTCCGGGTAAAGCCTGCTTCCTATAAACAAAAATTAGGCTATCTTGCGGGTATTACCGGATTTTCCAGGGAAAATACCACCTATACCGGACCGGATTTCCCTACCGAAATGCTGGTTTTTTCCGGCATGGAGCCAGAGCTGGTAGATACATTTCTTGAGCAATATAAAAAGGCTTCCATTCCACCAATTGGACTGAAAGCCATTATTACACAGCATAATATATTCTGGACTGCCGAAGCGCTTTATAAGGAATTATTTAAAGAGCATAGTAAATTTAATGGATAACGGATGTCAGCCATGCCAAAGGAATAAAAGCGCATGGCTTATAGCAAACGGGCAAAAAAAGAACCAACCCAATGCTCTGTGTCATCAAATCGATTCTTTCGTAAGTGGGCCGCCGGGGGCTCGAACCCCGCACACCCTGATTAAGAGTCAGGTGCTCTACCAAATGAGCTAGCGGCCCGGATATTCATTACTGATAATCTATTACCTCAGCAACATTGATGATTATATATGATACCGCTATAAAATGCAAGTATTTTTTTAAAAAATTTTCAAAAATTTTTCACAGTTCCATTTCACGGTGATTTCATATAGCTTTTTTACAGTATAAATGCATTAAAAAATGCTTTTTCACTGGTATTATTATGTACTCTATATTATGATAGTACAATATAGAAGGAAAATCATTTTTACTATATACAATTTTACAAAAGGAGTATTCCATATGTACAATACGGTATTTACAATTACGAAACACACCCGGACACTGAAACCTGTTTTTTTTATTATTCTGATGACGTTACTTTTTATTGCTCCATATCATGTTTCCCATGCTGCAAATGATGACCCGGGAGCCGGTCGTTTATCCGGAGATAACATTTCAGAGGATTTTTATGACGAGCCTCCGGTACTGACACCGTACGGTATAACCCGGTATGGCGGTTTCGTTTCCCAAAGCCCGTATACCGGCTTAAATTACACACATCAGGACGTCTTTACAGGCCGTACCATTCTTCACGGTATCGATGTCAGCCAGTGGCAGGGAAAAATTGACTGGGAAAAGGTAAAGGCTGACGGTATTGATTATGCATTTATCCGTGTGGGCTACAGAGGTTATGGCAAAGCCGGTACCCTGAGCTCTGCTACCAAGGATACCTATTTTGATACCAATATTAAAAATGCCCTTGCTGCAGGAGTGAAGGTTGGAGTCTACATTTTCTCCCAGGCTATTACAGTCAAGGAAGCCCAGGAGGAGGCAGACTACATATTAAAATATATTAACGGATATAATATTTCCATGCCTTTAATTATGGATTATGAATATGCTTCTGACGCCAGCGATGGCGGCAGATTAAAAACCGCAAAGCTATCCAAAACTGCCGCTACCAACATCTGTATGGCATTCTGCGAGCGCATTGCCGCCTCCGGCTATACCCCTATGGTCTATGCCAACAAGAGCATGCTCACAGACCAGCTGAATGCCCAGACCATCACCAATGCCGGTTACCGGGTATGGCTTGCCAACTACACCACCCAGACAACATACACCGGCAAATATGATTTCTGGCAGTATTCTTCCACAGGAAAGGTAAAGGGAATCAGCGGAGATGTAGATATGAATTTCTACTATGTCCAGGCAGGGGACAATTTTCTGCCAAATACGGATAGTATTGCTTCTGCTGTAATCTCAGCCATTCCTAACCAGACCTACACTGGCAAAAGTATCACCCCTGCCGTCACCGTAACGCATAACGGAGTGACTCTTGTTCCCAATGTAGACTATACGGTAACTTACAGCAACAATAAAAGTATCGGAACCGCTACCGTTAAAATTGCCGGGAAAAACAACTATCGGAACACGAAAACCATTACCTTTAAAATCCTTCCTAAGACAATGTCCACAGTGAAGGCAAAGAAGCGTTCCTCTACCTACATCACGCTCTCCTGGTCAAAGGACAGCAATGTTACCGGCTACCAGATATACCGCTCTGCATCATTAAACGGTACCTACAAAAAAATTAAAACCATTACCAAGAAAACCACTACCTCTTACAAGAATACAAAGCTTACAAAGGGTAAATGCTATTATTATAAAATACGGTCTTATAAGAAGGTTGGCAGCACTACCTATTATGGAGCGTTTTCTTCCGTCAAAGCCATTTATACGAAAATGGGGTATACCAGAAATGCCATTACCAAAAAAGGTACGGTTCTATATGATTCTGCCTCCACTGACGGACAACAGATTTTAACACCTGCGGCTAATACCGTTATGTCTGTTGCATACAGTACTAAGGACACCGGCAATAAGACCTGGTACTACGTATCCTGCAAGTCCGGAAAGAAAACCTACAAAGGCTTTGTTCCTTCCGGAAAGGTTACTATTACAAAGCTGGGAAAGGTAACCAAAGCCAGCAAGGTGAATGTGCGGAAATCCTATACCACAAAGTCAAAGAAGCTGACCACTTTAAAACGGAACAAACAGGTAAATATCTTAACCACCAAGACCAAAAAGGGTGTCAGATGGTATAAGGTTACATTTAAAAAGAATGGCAAAACCTATACCGGCTGGATTTCTGCCCCATATATAAAAATAATATAAAACAATTTTTCTGTTTTTTAAGCAAGATGGTTGACTTTCCGTTTTGATTGGTCTACAATCTAGCTATATTTGATACAGCAATGCAATGACGAGGACAGTAAATTTGGATTCTGTTTCCAGAGAAGGCTTACGGACTTTTTAAGTCTGTGCTGGAATAAGCCCAGACAGAACCTTATTGAACACCACCTCCGAGCTGCCTCTAATACAGGCCGGTGACTCCGTTATCGTCAGAAGGAAGTGCCTATAAAACATGTTAATTTATAGGAACCAGGGTGGAACCGCGAGAATATCGTCCCTGGCAGAATCATTCTGCCAGGGACTTTTTATGTTGAAAGGAGTATAATACCATGAAAGTCACATTGAAAGACGGCTCCTGTAAGGAGTATGAAAACCCATTAAGCGTATTGGAAATTGCAAAGGACATCAGTGAGGGACTTGCCCGTGCCGCCTGTGCCGGTGAGATAGACGGCAAAGTTGTGGACCTGCGGACCATTGTAGACAAGGACTGCAGCCTGAACATTTTAACCTTTAATGATGACGCCGGCAAAAAGGCATTCCGCCACACTGCGGCACATATTTTAGCCCAGGCAGTAAAAAGACTTTATCCGGATGCAAAATGCACCATCGGTCCCGCTATTGACGAAGGCTTCTACTACGACTTTGATATGCCGTCCCTGTCCAGAGAAGACCTTGACAAAATCGAAGCAGAGATGAAAAAGATTGTAAAGGAAAATATTCCAATCACAAGCTATACCCTTCCCCGGGAAGAGGCAATCAAATTAATGGAAGAAAAGGACGAGCCTTATAAGGTGGAATTAATCAACGACCTGCCGGAGGATGCCGTATTAAGCTTCTATGAGCAGGGTGATTTCACGGATTTATGCGCCGGGCCGCATCTGATGAGTACCAAGCCGGTAAAATTCTTTAAGTTAACCTCCTCCTCAGGCGCTTACTGGAGAGGAAACTCTGACAATAAAATGTTAACCCGTATCTACGGTACCGCCTACACAAAGAAGGAAGACCTGGCAGAACGTCTTGAATTTCTGGAAAACATCAAAAACCGCGACCACAACAAGCTTGGACGTGAACTGGAATTGTTCACCACAGTGGATATCATCGGTCAGGGACTTCCGCTGATGATGCCGAAGGGAGCAAAGATTATCCAGACATTGCAGAGATGGATTGAGGATTTGGAGGACAATGAATGGGGTTATGTGAGAACAAAAACTCCACTTATGGCAAAGTCAGACCTATATAAAATGTCAGACCACTGGTATCACTATAAAGAGGGCATGTTCGTCTTAAATGACGACGAGGATGAAAATGGCGTTTCTGCCTCTGGACAGGATATTTTAGCTCTGCGCCCAATGACCTGTCCATTCCAGTATTTTGTGTATAAGGCAAAGCAGCACAGCTACCGGGATTTGCCATACCGCATGGGTGAAACCTCCACACTTTTCCGCAACGAGGACTCCGGTGAAATGCACGGTTTAACCCGTGTCAGACAGTTTACCATTTCCGAGGGACATTTAATCTGTACACCGGAACAGATTGCCGACGAGTTTAAAAATTGTGTGGCTTTGGCAAAATATTGTCTGACAACCCTTGGTGTGGAAGAGGACGTTACTTACCGTATGTCAAAATGGGACCCGAATGACTCGGAAAAATATCTCGGAACTGCCGAGGACTGGGACCGTGTACAGAATGCCATGCGTGAAATTTTAGATGAGATTGGCATTGATTATACAGAGGAAGAGGGAGAAGCTGCCTTCTATGGTCCTAAGCTGGACATTCAGGCAAAGAATGTATACGGCAAGGAAGATACCATGATTACCATTCAGCTGGATATGTTTTTATCCGAGCGTTTTGATATGTACTATGTGGATAAGGACGGGGAAAAGAAACGTCCATACATCATCCACAGAACCTCCATGGGATGCTATGAGAGAACCCTGGCATGGCTGATTGAAAAATATGCAGGAGCATTTCCTACCTGGTTAGCGCCGGAGCAGGTTCGTATTCTTCCAATCTCCGAGAAATTCCACGCATATGGTAAGGAAATTCTTGCGGAGCTTAAGAAAAACGGCATTCTTGCCACCATGGATGACCGTTCTGAAAAGATTGGCTACAAAATCCGGGAGGCAAGACTTCAGAAGCTGCCTTACATGCTGGTGGTTGGTGCCAATGAAGAGGAAAGCAAAACCGTATCTGTCCGCAAGCGCGGTGAGGACGGCGACCTTGGCGCCATGGAGCTTACCACATTTATCAGTAAGCTTTGTGAGGAAATCCGCACAAAATCCTTGACACAGATGGATAAATAACCAAAATACAACGGAACCGCAGCCATTGCGGTTCCGTTTTCATGTCCTTATGCTTCCGAAAGCCATTCCCTTTACTTAAATTTCTCCGTCAGCCAGTTATAAATCCTGGACTCGCCCTTCACCTCAGAGTGCGCAAACAAATCCGCATACTCCCGGGGTGTAAGGTTTTCCTGTAACAATTCCTTTCCATCCTCGGAAACCACCGCTGTGGATTCATCTATAAAGCATAACGGCGGATACATAACACACCACCAGTTCTGTCCCTGCGCCTGGCCAATATCAATGCGGAGCGCCTGGTATTTCCCTTCCGGAAAGGTCAAATCGCCATATGTCTTTGCCGGAAATTCTTCCTCTGTCACATATACCTTCACATCATAATCATACCCCTGCTCCACAATGGTATTTACCGCCGTCTCATAAATGTCCTGCAGATTGGACACAATCACATTTTTGCTTTCTACCACACTCTCACAACCGGATAACAACGGCTTCAGCATAGACACTACATCTTCCTTTACTGCCATTTTGAGAGCCTGGTCCTCATCCGAGTCACTGTTGGCACGGACATGGAAACGGAGAATTCCGGAATACGGGGTTCCCTCGTCTATGGCGCCATCCTCACCTTCCATGGCCAGGATATCTCCCTCCACACCGGATACATCATCTTTTTCCAGCAAAGACTTTAACATTGCGCCGGACACGGAGGATGCATTACCGGCTTCCACATTTTCAAAAGCTTCCAGCACTTCGCCTTCAATATCATAATTTTCCAAATCCGTCAGCAGAGTATTCTCATCCTCATCCGAATATGCCTCCGCAACCGTATGAAAACTGTCTAACACCGCAAGCAGTGTCTGTTGTATGCCGCCTTCCTTATGATGGTTATAATAGGAGATTGTGGAAACCAGAAGCCCTCCCATAATACCTATCAAAACTGCGGCAAATATATCCCGGAATACTTTCATAGATAAATCCCTCCTTCTCATCTCTCATCCCATTCACCGTCTGCCAGTACCCTTTGGAGTTTCTTTTCTTCTGAAAGTATTGCCTATTATTCTTAATCTATTCATATCCGGTATATTGTGTCCCTTGAATTTCGTTACTGCACCTCAATTTCCAGCCCTGTGATACCGGCTCTAAGGCATAGGTTAAGAGTGTATCTCCCTCCCTGACAGCCTTTAAATAATCCTTGAGCCATGGAATATCCTTTCCCTGGCGTTCTCCTGCACTCACCAGATTACTGACATAGGTTCCCACCGGCTCCTCTGCCTCTTCTAAATATTCCAAAAATTTTTCCTGGCTCTTAAGCTCCAATACCGGACAAGTCTTGGCAATCTCTTCATTTGCATCCAAATCCAGCAAAAGCTCCTGCATTTCCTCCAGCTTCCAGGAAGTCTCTGCAGTTTTCATTGTCTGTGTAAACATCTGTCCATTCCGCTGAACCTTTCCGCTCTGTCCTAATAAGATTACCTTCAGATGTGCCAGTGATAAATCCTTTCCCTTTACAAGCTGATATTCCCGGGCAAGCTCATCTAAGCTGTTACAGTCAAAGCTGCTGACCTCTTCCCGCTGGCTCTTTTCTCCCACCTTTTTTTCCTGTGCCACTCCCAAATCTATATGATACCGTTTTCCATCTGTTCCTGTGGATACCACAAGAATGGTGGCATATCCCCTCTCCTCCACATTTTTCATATCATTTTTTGTTCTCGTATCTGCAGTCGTATTACAGCCTTCCAGCAGCAACAAAGGCAGCATTAATATGACAATCCATTTCCATCTACTCATGACTGTTCTCCTTCCTGTTCCTTTTCCGAATGCAGTTCTGCCAGCCCCATGCCTAATACCGGTACCAGAATGGATAACGGAATGTCAATCACAGCGCCATAATACCGGAACAGCATCAATGTATGGGAATACCCCGGCAAAAGCACCACAATTCCCACAGCCAGCACCAGCATTACCAAAAGCAGCCAGATTCTTTTTATATTTCCACACAATATCCGAAGCAAATGCCCTATATAGTAAAGGGTACTGCAAATCAATATGAAACAGCCCGTCATAAAAAACCATACCATCAGCATATCAAACCGCTCCAGTACACCAAAGGGCAAGCGGATGTACCGCATTATGGCAATGGTAACCATTTCTTCTCCGGCGGCGCCATGCACCCCGAATATTCCAAGGACAAACAGTGTAATCACCACTGCCAGGGCGATGACAAACACTAACGCTGCTTTCCCCTTTTCCTTTGCAATACTGTGTTCCCGTAAATGAGGCCGGAGATATAGATAATTTTCCACCGGCAGAATAAAGGTCAGTAACGTATAGCTGCAAAGCAAAAGCTTCCCGAAAGACATGCTGACATGGGGAACAAACACCGAATAGTCTACTTCCCTTAATCCGAATATAATCACAATAATAAAAGGGATAAACAATACCCAGAATATCATTTCATGAAGCCGCCCCTGCTTTTCAATTCCCCTGTTTGCCCCGTATAACGCCACAAGCAGCAATGGCAATACCACCAAAAGATTGCCAATGGAATCCGTATCCTTTCCTTCCATAAAAGGTACCTGGGCTTCCCCCAGAATCGCAACCGACAGCACAATATAGAATGCGAGACGCAATAATAAACGCAGAATTTGAATCACTAACAGTGCTTTTCCGGCTATTCCGCTATTTTGGACGGCATTTACAAAGCCTGTGGGATGGTATTTTTCCCCGATTTTATAAATACATGCGACATAAATACATGCCATTAAAAAAAACACCAGCAGACCGGAGCATATACTTTCTTCAAAAAGTCCTGCGGACAGATAGGGCAGCACAAAAATACAGCTGGCAAACACCGACAGCACCAGCATGCGGCGTAATTGTTTTTCTGAAATTTTACCATTACAGCTGAACATACCTACCACCTCCGGAATCTTGTCCGCTTCCCACGCCTTGCATAAAGCGGACGGCTATGCATTGTAAATACAGGCTTTCTCATCACAAAATCCTGAAATTCCACCTCATCATCAATACTGCCGGAAACAAGCGGCATCATATAAGGAATACCAAAGCTCTCCATTGAGGATAAATGAATCTGTAAAACCAGTATTCCCAGCATAATTCCATACAAGCCCCATACCGCTCCCAGTAGAATCATGATAAATTTCAACAGCCGGAAGGTGGAGGAAAACTCTTCATTGGGAATGGCAAAAGATGCAATGGCAGTGAGTGCCACCACGATTACCACAATTGTGCTGACTAAGGACGCCTCTACAGCCGCCTGTCCCACAATGAGACCGCCTACCACACCAATGGTATTTCCCATCTGACCGGGAAGACGAATCCCTGCCTCCCGGAGCAGTTCAAACAGCAGCTCCATCAAAAGCACCTCCACCACTATGGGAAATGTAACATCACTTCTTGCCCCGGCAATGGCAAGCAGAAAATCGGTAGGCAGCACCTGGGGATAATAACAGGTAATCGCAATATAGAGCCCCGGCAGCAGCACTGTGATATAAGCTGCAAGATAGCGCAGGCATCTGGCAAAGGTTCCCACTGCAAACCGGTTGTAATAGTCATCTGCCGCCTGAAAAAAGGTATTCAGGGTGGTGGGCAGGATAATTACCTCCGGGGAATTGTCCACGACTAAAACCACTCTTCCCTCCAATATGGCAGAAGCCGCCTTGTCCGGTCTCTCTGTGGTCTGTACCTGGGGAAATGGCGAATACCATTTTTCCTCCAGCAGATGTACCAGCATTCCGCTATCAAAAATTCCATCAATGGTAAAGCTGTCAAGTTTTTCCTGGATTTTATCAAGCAGGGACGGGTATACCAAATCCTCCATATACATTAACCCATATACTGTCCGGGAACGCTGTCCTAAACAGCTCTGCTTTAACTTCATCTTGGGGTCTTTAATACGCCGCCGTAACAGTGCCGTATTAGTCCGAAAATTCTCATTAAAGGAATCCCTGGGACCCTTTAGCCCTGCCTCCTTTTCCGGTGTGGAAACTGACCTGGTTGGCAGATTTTTTGTGGATAAAATCATCACTTTTTCCACACCATCCACAAAAATAGCCGTATCTCCCTTCAAAACCGCAGATACCGCCTCCATCATAGTGGCTTCTTCCGTTAAATCTACCGCCTCTGTCTGGTTGTGAAAAATCTGTTTAAACACACTTGCAGAATCCTTCTGGTTACCAGACCACATTTTTCCCCGCCACTCATAAAGCAGGGGTCTGGTAATGGTCCGCTCCACCATTTCATTGTCTGTCAGTCCATCAATGTAAATGATATAGATGCCAAGGCTGCCGCCTTCCCTCTCCAGAATGAATTTCTTTTTGACAATGTCCCCCCATTCGGAAAACAGGGCTTCCAGTACCTCAATATTTTTGTCAAGACTTCTGTATACTGGTAAATTTATCTCATTTTTTTCATCATAGTTTATTTTCATAAAAAAACCTCACACATACCATAACTTCATAGACAATTGCGAAACTCATTATTTCAAAGTGTGAGTTGTGCAAATGGTCCAAAAAACATATTTGTTATATTTGTACAACGTAGACTCTCGAAAAATCAGTTTCACAATTCCCTGGTCATCTTAGTATGTGTGAGGTACACGATTCCTATTCTGTTTTCTTACAGGCTGTCTTCCAGATTCTTAATCACAATCAACTCCTGATTATATAAATGCTTACGCATAATCTCCTTTGCTGTTGCAACATCATTGGTAAGGATTGCGTTGGTAATGGCATAATGCTCGCTTACCAAAACGTCATGATAAGAAAAATCCTTCACATATTCCACGCGGTAGCGATATACCTGTTCCCTCAGATTGTGGGCAATTGAAATCAGCCGCTGGTTTTTTGTAATTTCAAAAATCACATCATGAAATGCCACATCCCCGTCTACAATATTCTGGACATGCTTTGTGTCAATGGCTTCCTTAAAATTAATACATGCCTGTTTTAATTTTTCCTTTCCCTCTTCATCTATGCGGGCACAGGCAAGCTCTACCGAAAGCTCCTCAATAGCCGTCCGGACCTCTAAGGCATCCCTTAAATCCTTCTCTGTAATCCGCGCAACCTCTGCGCCCCGCCTTGGAATCATTACCACCAGACCCTCTAATTCCAGCATACGGATTGCCTCCCTTACCGGAGTGCGGCTAACCCCCAGCTTATTGGCAAGCTTAATCTCCATGAGCCGTTCTCCCGGCGAAAACTCACCGGTAATAATTGCCTGTCTCAGTGCATGAAATACCACATCCCGCAGGGGCAGGTATTCATTTTTACCGTCATATTTTAGCTCCATCTGTCTTCCTCCTATATTATATTCTGGTTAAATGGCTGCACAACATATACCTGGTTTGCCAGCTTCCGTTCCCGTATCAGCTGCTGCGCCAGCTGCGCATCATCACATTTTTCAAAGATTCCAAATACAGTGGGCCCGGAGCCGCTCATCAGAGAATTCATGGCTCCCCGCTCCAGCATACATTTCTTAAGTTCTTCAATAACCGGATGCTCGGGAATTGTAACAGTCTCCAATACATTTTCCATGCGGCTGGTAATTCCGGAGAGATTTCCCGCTTTCACTGCCTCCACCATTCCATCAATATCCGGATGGGTTTCCAGTCCTTTCGCATCCAGATGTTCATACACAAACTTTGTGGATACAAAAACCGGTGGCTTTGCAATCAAAATATAACAGTCCGGCATCGGCGGCAGCGGGGTCAGAACCTCACCGATTCCCTCCGACAATGCAGTTCCCCGGAGCACACAGTATGGCACATCAGCGCCTAATTTCACGCCTGCTTCCATCAGTTTTTCCCTGCTTAAATGCAGCCCAAACAGCTTAGAGGCTCCCACCAGAGCTGCCGCACAATCCGTACTGCCCCCTGCCATTCCCGCCGCCACAGGAATGCATTTAAATAAATCTATTTCCATGCCCTTATCTACATGATAGGTATCCTTTAAAAGCTTTACCGCCTTATAAACCAGATTACTTTCATCCACCGGTAAAAAACCAAGATTGGTCTTTATGCGGATGACATCCTCATCCAGTACCCTGAAGGTAAGTTTATCAAACAGTTTCACGGTCTGCATAATCATACGCACCTCATGGTAACCGTCTTCCCGCTTTCGCACCACATCCAATGCCAGATTAATTTTGGCATATGCTTTTAACTGTAATGTATTCTCCATATCATATTCCTCCCAAATCAGGACATTTGCATTTTGTATACAATATACAGTATACCATTTTAATCCTGTTTTATCCAATAAAAAGTAAGGGAAAATTGTAAAAACCCAAAAAATTTTATTTTTTCTATAAACTTATATCTAATCGCTGTCGATATTTTATTTAGAAACTGCGTAGTAGATATTTTTATTTTATTATTAACCAAGGAGGGTATATTATGTCAGTAGGAAATGTAGGAAGCAGCACTTATACAAGTGACTTAGTTTCACAGATTAAGGGCAATAGCCAGAGCACGGATGCGAAAACAAATGAAGCAGTAAAGAGCACAGAGGAAACCGGAGTTGTTTACGAGCCTTCTAAGGATAGTGCCAATACCGCATCATCCACAAAGAAGAGCAACAAGGTAGACAGCGCTACCATCGCAAAATTAAAGGCGGATGCCGATGCAAGACTTTCCCAGTTAAAGGGAATTGTAGAACAGTTAATCACCAAGCAGGGAACAACTGCCCAAAATGCCAGCATCTGGAGCCAGTTCCGCCAGGGTGTTTTAGATGGAAGTATTACAGTAGATGAGGCAACTGCCAGGCAGGCGGCAGAGGATATTTCCGAGGACGGCTACTGGGGTGTAAAGCAGACCTCTGAGCGTATTCTTGACTTTGCCAAGGCTTTAACCGGCGGAGACAGCGAAAAGGCCGAAGAAATGCGTGCCGCTATCAAAAAGGGATTTGATGCCGCTGCAAAGCTCTGGGGTGATGAGCTTCCAGAGATTTCCCAGAAAACATATGATGCGGTTATGAAGGGAATTGATGAATGGAAAAAGGAAGAAGAAGCCTGATAACTTTTTCTTTTCCTCCTTATAAAATTCTTTTATTATTCCGATATATATAATAAGAAGCTAATGGCATTCTAACGTAATTTCAAGGAGGAGATTACCATGAATGCACAAACATATACACAGGTTGTTAATCCGGTTCTCGCCATTTTAGCAACCCCGAAATATAATCATCGTCACCAGAGACAGCAGCAGGAAAAAAGAACAAAGCAGCTAAAAACCTTTGAATCCCTTTTTCATACAGCCTGCAAAACAACCGATGACGTATTACTTCTAAATGACCCCGGCTGTTATGGCAAGGATGCAAGACCAGTCGTTGGAAATGTCAGTAGCTTCAACAAAACCCTATAAACCAGGGCGGCGCACAAATATCCAACCGTTTGTGTGCCGCCTTTTTGACGGGCAGACAATTCTTTCCTTTCAAATTTCTTAAGAAACCATTCACAAAACCTATACATTTAGGACACGTTTTTTTCACAACTTTTCAATATACTATGTCTTGTAAGAACTTTTCATATGAGTGCATTAAGTTGTACTCGAATTCTCCCCCTCATTAACAGAAGCGAAGGACACAGTCCTTCGCTTCTTGTATGTCCGGTATTATTTTTCTGCTAATTCCTCTGCCAGCTTTTCCAAATTATCAATATCTGACGCCTTTACAGTGGAACGGATAGTTACCATATTATCCAGTACCGTAATATCCTTCATTGCCTCAAACTGCTGTCTCATCAGCTTGCCTGCCATCGGCGCCCAGGAACCATTTTCAATAATTGCCACTGTCCGTTTCTGGTAAGCCTTTATCTTCAAATGATAAATAAAATCCTCCATAACCGGCATGATACTTCCATCATAGGTAGGAGATGCCACTACCAGACGGTCATAACGGAAGGCGTCCTCAATACATTCTGCCATATCCTCTCTTGCCAGGTCGGATATTGCCACCTTTTCCACGCCCTTTTCCTCCAACCTTGCAGCAAGCTCCTTCGCCGCAGCAGCCGTATTTCCGTGAAGAGAAGAATAGGCGATAAATACACCCTTATCCTCCGGCTCATAGCTGCTCCAGGTGTTATATTTTCCAATATAATAATCCAGATTTTCTGAGAGCACCGGACCGTGTAACGGACAGATAATCTTTATGTCAAGCGCCGCCGCTTTCTTAAGTAAGGTCTGCACCGGCATGCCATATTTGCCAACAATATTAAAGTAATATCTTCTCGCCTCACATGCCCAGTCCTCATCTGCATCCAGGGCTCCAAACTTTCCGAATCCATCTGCGGAGAATAAAATTTTATCCCGGGACTCATAGGTTACCATAACCTCCGGCCAGTGCACCATAGGAGCCATGATAAAATTCAAAGTGTGGCTTCCAAGCTCTAAGGTATCTCCCTCCTTGACTACGACACTTCTGTCCGCAATATCCACATCAAAAAACTGCGGCAGCATTCCAAACAGCTTGGCATTGGACACAATCCGGATATCCGGGTACTTTTCAAGCACCTCTGCCAGATTTGCCGAATGGTCCGGCTCCATATGGGAAATAATCAGGTACTCCGGCGTCCTGTCTCCCAGAACTTCTTCTAAGTTTGTAAACCAATCCTCTGCCTTTCTTTTATCTACCATATCCATAATGGCAATCTTCTCATCCATAATCACATAGGAATTGTATGACACACCGTTTGGGATTATATATTGACCCTCAAACAAATCCAAATCCCTGTCATTTACACCCACATAATACACACTGTCTGTAATTTTCATTGCCTCTTCCTCTCTTTCCTGCTTTAATTTATATAATTGCAAAACTCTATTACCATTACATATGCTGTATTTATTAAGTTACTGTTTCTATTTACTATAGCCTCTAATCTTCCCTGCTCCACAGATAACAGTAAGCCTGGGTACGTGCCGCAAAATACTCCGTGTCAAGCAGCTTTCTCACCTCTGCCCTTGTGTACCACCCCGCTTCTATCTCCTCAACGGTTGAGGTGCTTGGTGCAAAGGTTCCAGCCGCCACGCCAACAACGCAGATATTTTTCTCATTTGAAAAACCGATTGCCGAAAAGCTCTCCCCCAGTACGTCCTCTATCCAGAGCAAATCCAGTCCCGTCTCCTCTTTCAGCTCTCTTCTCGCACTTTCCATAAATTCTTCCCCCGGGTCAATGAGTCCCGCCGGAAAATTAAATACAAAATCTCCACAGGGCATACGGAATTCCCTGTTCAGCAGCAGCTTATCCCCAGTCTCATTATGCATAATCAGAACCACCGAATCCGGCGGATGGTCTGCCAGCTCCTCCCTTGTAGTCATTTCCCGGTTCCGGCTTATCATCTCATAAACCTTCTGTTTATGGTCGGCGGTTTCATATGTAATGTCATACCGGTTAATAAATTTACCCTGCTCTTTTTTCTCAATTCCAACGAATTTCACACCGCTGTCTCCTTCTTACCATACAAACCTTTTTCCATCCCAACCCGGAAAGCTATATAAATCTCCTACAATGTCACGGAATAACTGCTTGCATACATACTCTTCAACTGCTCTGTCCGATTGTACTGCTCACCAATACAGAATTCCTTCGACCAGGTCATATAATATGCCCATGGGACACGGGACTGCTCCAGCTTATGAATATCCGGAATATATCCCACCTCCGCCAGAGCTGCCACCTTGTTTCCGGTTGTGGCTGCCACAAGCTTCTCATAGTGTTCCCGATAATCAGTAGACTCATATTTTTCCAGATAAATATCCACAGAAACCACATCCACATATTCATCACCGGGATAGCCTTCCTTTAACGGACAATTCCACACCCATAACAAATTATCCAGATGATGTACCTGGGTGTAATGCACAAACATCAATTTATACAATTCTCTCGCAATTTCCGCTCCCTTAGCTCCCCACCAGAACCAGGTTCCCTCTGATTCATGAAAGGGTCTCCAGAGAATGGGAATATCCGCTTCACAGAAACGCTTTAATGACTCCGCAATCACATCCATATCATGAAAAAATGCAGTTCTCTCTGGTGAGCCCTCTTCCAGAACACGGCTTGCATCAAAGTCTGTATGCTCTGCATAAAACGACTTGTCCCTGCCTCCGATAGGGGAAAACCAATGAAATGTAAATGTGACTATACCCTCTGTCTCCTTCGCCCACTGGTATGCCGTCTCCAATGTTCCCCGGTTTTCATATACCTCCTGCATACAGGGCTCTGAGGTATCCTCATAATTGATATTCGGCGAACAGGCAAGCAGTTCAAAGCCTCTCAGCTTAGGCTCTTTTCCCGTCACCTTGCGGATATATTCAATCTCCTCCATAGGAACTGTCTGGGTATGCTGTCCAGTAATAATCCCATTACCGGCAGTCTCATATAAATAGTCTAATAATTGAACGGCATTTTTTGTTGCCCCTGGGTTTACAGGCATCGCCATATAAATACCCTCCTTGTGTCATATTTCTGTATCTTTCAATCCGCTCAAAGGCGATATCACTTTTCTTCTGCATTTTCCGGAAGCTTAACCTCAATACAAAGCTCCTCTAACTGCTTTGCATCCACCACATCCGGTGCATTGCTCATGAGGCAGGACGCATCCTTAACCTTAGGAAATGCGATTACATCCCGGATGGAATCTGCTCCGGTCATCAGCATAATCATACGGTCAAGACCAAATGCAAGCCCTGCATGAGGTGGAACACCGTACTTAAATGCATTTAACAAAAATCCAAAACGGTCATATGCCTCCTCCTTGGAAAATCCAAGCAGTCCAAACATCTTTTCCTGTACATCATCCTGATGGATTCTGACAGAGCCTCCGCCAAGCTCCACACCATTCAGCACAATATCATATGCCTTTGCCCTTGCTTTGCCCATATCCGTGTCTAAAAGCTCCAAATCCTCGTCCATCGGCATGGTAAACGGATGATGCATTGCCGTATACCGCTCTTCCTCATCGGACCACTCAAATACCGGAAATTCCGTAATCCATAAAAATTTATAATCATCCTTGCTTACTAAGCTCAGCTGGTCTGCCAGCTCACATCTCAATGCTCCAAGTACAGAATACACAATCTTGTCCCGGTCTGCTGCAAATAACAGTAAATCGCCCGGCTCACCCTCCATTGCTCCAATCAGTGCAGACATCTCTTCGTCTTTCATGAATTTGGCAAAAGAAGACTTAACGCTTCCATCCTCCTGGATTGCAATATAGGCAAGTCCCTTTGCTCCATATCCCTTTGCGAAATCCACCAGTGCATCAATCTTCTTTCTCGGCATTGCGCCCTGTCCCTTTGCATTGATACCACGAACAGAACCACCATTTTCGATTGCACCCTTGAACACTCCGAACTCACAGTCTTTTACAATATCCGTTACGTTTTTAAGCTCCATTCCAAAACGGATATCCGGTTTGTCAGAGCCGAAACGGTCCATTGCCTCCTGCCAGGTCATTCTCTGAATCGGAAGAGGCACCTCTACTCCAATACTTTCCTTAAACACCTTTGCCAGTAACCGCTCATTTACATCCAATACATCCTCCACGTCCACAAAGGATAATTCCATATCAATCTGGGTAAATTCCGGCTGTCGGTCTGCACGTAAATCCTCGTCCCGGAAGCATTTCGCCACCTGGTAGTAGCGGTCATAGCCGGAACACATCAGCAGCTGCTTAAAAATCTGTGGTGACTGCGGCAGCGCATAGAAGCTTCCCGGATGCACACGGCTTGGCACAAGATAATCCCTTGCCCCCTCCGGAGTTGACTTATTTAAAATCGGAGTCTCAATCTCCAAAAAGCCCTCCTCTGCCAGAAAGTTACGGATAATGCTTACCACCTTGCTTCTGAGAATCAGGTTGCGCTGTAAATCCGGACGTCTAAGGTCTAATGGGCGGTATTTTAAGCGTACCTCCTCCTTTGTCTTTGAATTTTCTTCAATCGGAAATGGAGGTGTCTCCGCCTCGGAAAGGATTCTTAAATCCGTTGCAATAATCTCAATATCACCGGTTGCCAGATTCTTGTTGATTCCACCTGCACGAAGCGCCACCTTACCGGTAATGGCTGCCACAAATTCACTTCTCAGCTTCTCCGCTTTGGCAAAGCTTTCACTTCCACACTTATCCTCCTCAAAAATCACCTGCAAAATACCGCTTCTATCTCTCAAATCCACAAAAATAATTCCGCCCTTGTTGCGGCTTTTCTGTACCCAGCCCATAACGGTAACAGTTTCACCTGTATTTTTGTTACTTACTTCTGTACATCTATGAGTTCTTTTCAAACCCTTCATTGATTCTGCCATAGTTGCTCCTCCTGCTTTCTTTTCACAATGCATTTTCTATGTCGTAACTCAAAAAATGCCCACTGGACATTTTTCTCATATGCCTGGAAACACAAACAAATGCATGGACAAGACTGTCCATGCATCATTATATATTTTTTTTAATTATTTGTACAGTTTAAAACAAAATCTTTTTGCCATAAATCCTTGTAATGCTAACAAAAGTAATCCGCACCGCAAATGCCATTTTTTCTGTTTTCTTATTTTCCATCAATTATAATCTCTTCATTGTTTTCATCCAGCCCTATTATGATTTTATTTTCAAAATTATATGTAAGACAGCCCGTTATTGTCTCATGTGAATACACATCATACCCGGCAACTGAAATCCTTTTTGCTTTCTCATCAATTTGTACATATTCATCATCCAGCCGCCCATAGAATTCCTTAGCGCTTTCAAAGGAAAACCGTTCAAAAAAAAGCTTAACGATATCATATCCATTATCATAGGACATTTTCATGCATTCTTCTTCAAGAGGCAAATCCATTGGTGTCGGGAGATAAACTATCGAATCACTATAGCGATACCAAGAATAACAATTTTTCACATCATATCCATCATTATAGGAGCCATATGACAAAATAAAATAATTATTATCAGAATAAAACAATTTTGCCGGATATTCTCCCGGGTTTTCATAATACGTAATATCCCTTATAAAATCTTTATTTTTACTTAAATATTTTTCTATATCTTTTCCTGTCTTAAAAAATGTACGGCATTCATCAAAATCTGTATATATTTCTCTGACAGGTAATTCACATATAACATACCGTTTTTCCATGCCGTTCCAGTTACTGACAACTATTTTGGTCTTCTTAAAGCAGAACCAGTAGACTGAAAATATCGCCAGTAATACTACAATTATGACTATACTGCTTATCCATCTTTTTTTCATGACAATTCTCTTCATTTCAATTTTGTTATGCACTGCTATTTCTTCAGTTTCCCGTCTTTTGTGACATTCTTTAATTTTGTTTTATAAAATGCCCCAGAGCCAATAGTTCTTATACTTTTTATATTTTTTACTGTCTTTAAATTTGTACAGCGGTAAAACGCTCTTGCCTGTATCTTCTTGCATCCATTTGGCAAAATAACCTTTTTAACCGGACTATACGCAAATGCCCGGCTGGCTATCGTCTTTACTCCCTTTGGCACCTTATATGTACCTTTCTGCGTTACCGCACCATATAATATTTTACCATTCTTTGATAACACAGAACCTTTTACACTCTTAAATCTAGTGTTTTCTTTATCAATATAAATTGTTTTTAATTTCATAAAATTTGTAAAGGTTCCCTTTTCAATACTGGAAATTGTTTTAGGCAAAATAATTTTCTTTGTTTTTTTATTTTTTTCACATTTGCAGCTATCCTGTTTTAAGGATGCATCTGGATAATCAGGATAACATAAGCCTGTAACTTCTGTCACAATATATTCTTTATTTCCGATGGAAACTGTTTCTGGAATGTTAATCACTGTAAGCTTATTCTGCAGCTTTGCACTAACTTCCCCTTCTTTATCATCGGTGGCATCTTTTATGATATAATAATCAGCTGCCTTTGTTTTTAAATCCGCATCCAACAGCTTCGCTTCGGCTTTGGAAGAATAAGCTCCTGCCAGACACACAATACTAAATATAGCTAATAATAATTTTAATGTTAATGACTTCATCTGATATCCTCCATGTTTTTATAAATCTTAATATCTGCGCTTTTTCTTTTTGCTTCTAACCAATTATCAAAAACATATTCCTCAAAATCAATATAATACTTTTCAAGAAATTCTTCTTTGGACATTCCAGTTGGAAAATCCTTCTCTTTTTTCTTTTGATTATAATAATCTTCTTTTAATTGTTCCCCATTATTCTGCAACATTTCTTCTACAACAATATCATATACATTGTCATATATCTGTCTCTTATACACATCTGACGCTGCCGACGAATAGCCTT